>Ga0307512_10001422_pt1 | contig 33977 bp, 26 predicted proteins | sample 14_EM_MG_FD_200267 | JGI IMG/M metagenome (GOLD analysis project Ga0307512, IMG submission 200267) | Populus trichocarpa ectomycorrhiza microbial communities from riparian zone in the Pacific Northwest, United States - 14_EM | ecosystem: Host-associated > Plants > Roots > Unclassified | place... | reverse complement strand
AGTACAAGTGTGAATGCGTGCGTACGCATCTATGTATAGACTTATCAGGCCGACAGTAATCTCCGGCCATACGAGACTCATCTCTAGCCATACGAGACTCATCTCTAGCCATACGAGACTCATCTCTGGCCACAGAAGACAGAGACCTATCATGCAATACGAAAAACTAATAATTCGCTATCGAACTACCATACATACCCCTCACCGCACTCCCTTCAAGTGCCTCCCTAAACGCGGAATTCAAAGACGAGAGTTTATTATTAGTTCTGGGATCTTCGAAGGTGGAGTATTTGTTTTATTGTTTTATAGCCTACATTTCAACGGGCAGCGAATTGGCCGAGCAAACAATCAGAACCTTTCCCTTCTATATAATCCGTTCTTCATATAGAGAGAGGGAAGACGGCATTATCCCGGTATGATCACCAGTAGAGGATCATTCATCATCACCCTGTCGTCTCAGCGTCGCACAGTAGTTTAATTCAATGCAACTCATACTGCTCGTTATCAATCGGATTGAGCACAAACGTTGCTGTCTCACCCGGGTATGGACAACGAGTGCGCGCTCAAGTCTGTCTGCAAAGCATGGGCTGTTTCAAGGGATTTTCCATGAGTCCAACCCGTCGCTTCGAATTATTTCCATAATATCATCCCATTGAGCTGTCACGCATTATTCATTCAACTATGAATAAGGAATACCAGCCCATAGATCACCGTCCCTCTCAGAACCAGAAGAAAGTAAAAAAGCAAGAATACAAAACCACCGACTTCATTCGCGTTTGTGCACCATTTTAACACCATCATACCACCGCACTACTCCACGATCTCTTCTGTCTCAGCAATAACCTCCTCCACGATTTCCTCCACCACCGCATCCTCCTCTGACACCTCTTGGCGGGGTGCAACCCACCCAACCTCCTCCCTGGCCCTCTGGAGCTCCTTCTCAACACGTTCTCTCCAAGCAAGCCACTCGTCCAACAATCTCTTACGCGCCTCGACGACCTCCTTGTTCTGTGTGTGTAGCTCCATCTCATCCTCCTCGTCGAACTGTCTGGAGTATTCGCGGAGGTTTTTGCGGATCACCTTCTGTTCGTCCTTGGTGAGCATGGTAGGCGGGCGGGGACGCCATAAGAATTGGTTGAAGCGTTCAATGTGTTCTTCGCGAAGGAGCGTGCCCTTGAAGTCGTACAGGTGGTAGCCGTTCTCCATCTATTCTGGCGATTAGCTCTTCAAGAGAGAGGGTGAGAGGGGATGGGAAAAATACCTGGTGCTTCCACGCGCTGGCGGACGTAGCAACATATCGTCCAGTAGGATCCCACTCAACGTCGGTAACACCGTAATGTTCGCTCGTTGCCATCAGCATCAAGTTGCAAGCCAGCTCCTTGTTAGCAGGAACCTTCTCCTGCTTCTGCTTCTCGCCCTCGAAATCCATGTCCCAGAACTCGAGCTCAAAGCTCTGCTGCGAGTGCACAGTCGCAACCACAGCAAATCGGCCCTTGGGACCCCAGTAGATGGCGTTCGAATTCTTCTTCTCCACCGTCTTGGCGCACATCCACTCGCCAACACCGTTCTTGAGCTTCTCTGGAGCGTAAAAGTGGACATTAGTCTTTGGGGCCACTGCGGCGCCAACAACAGCCTCATCGGTGGTGATAAAGACGAAGCGGTTTCCTTGGGGCTCCCAAGAGAAGTTGACAACGACCTGCTTCAGCTCGACGATTTCAACGGGGATATTCTTTTCGGTAACGCGGAAGAACTCGAGGGAGGTGTAATTTGATTTCTTGGTCTTGGTGTGTCGGTCGACCTTGACACAAAGGTATTTACCCTCGCTCTGCCAATGGAGTTTACAGTCTGAGACATTAACCAAGTTTCGGGTTCGGATAATCTCTTTGCTAGGGATGTTCATAAGACCGGCACGGGCTGTCTGGTTATTCATCTCAGGGGTCCAGTAGCAGAAGAGTTGCTCAGCTTGGGGCTTGCCCTTGCCAGCGACAGGAACGGCAGGCTGCCATTCAAAGTCGACAACACCCTCAATCTTGATTGACTTCTTTCCGAGCAGAGTCATCTCGGGGGTCTGGTAGACCTGAACGGACTGGCCAGGCACAACACGTGCAACGTACTTGTCATCGGCCGACCATTTGAAGCTGGGCCACGAAATTTTCTTCCGCGTCTTCTCTGCACCGGCAACACCAGCTTCCGGAGTATCGGTGGCAGCAAACGAGCGCACGACATTTCCAGTCTTAATATCCCAGATGATAAAGTTCTTTCCGTCCTCGTCGACCGAGAGCGGGTAGCCCGGAGGAATAACATCAGGAATCGCAATCGGCTTGTTACTCCAGGTGACGAGGTAGTTCTCATTCGGCGAGTAGTCGACCAGGTTCACAAACGGATGCGCAAACCGGCGGATTCTTTTCCAGCTCGCGCCACTCCACAATTGTACGCCTTGTGCATGGATCGACGTCAAATAGGTTCCCATCGGTGACCACTGGACAAACGATTCGGTCCAGTGTGCGCGGTCGACCATTGGTTCAGGCGGATCCTTCTTCTTATTCAAAAATACACCGACGCTGTCGCCACGAAACATGATCATCTGGTCGCGGGCATTGGGCTCTCCCAGCCAGGAGCGAAGGTGTTCCTGTTCTACGAAGGGCTCGATCGGCGGTGGGGTATATTCTTCCCTGATCCTTCCCTCGCGACCATAGTGCTCGATATCGGTGAGTTTGTTGATGTAGATGGTGTGTTTCTTGTCGAGGGCCATTCCGTTGAGCTTCTTGCAAGCGGCGAGAGCTTGCTCAGGTGTGTCGTATTCCACAAATGCGTATCTGTCATCAGCCACCCTCACCATCAGCTATCCACTCCTTAGAAATAGCAATGCCATCGCATCATACCCGGCGGTTTGCTTGGTGTTCTCGTCAAGCGGCATGTAAACCGAGTCGGGCTTGACCTTTCCGACATCGCCCAACTTCTTGCACAAGAACTTGATCAACTTCGGCTTGCTGTCTTCTGGTACGCAAGGACATCCGTCGACAACGACAAATGTATCGAGTCCCTCGTCAAGTCGGACATCAAATTGTTCTTTAAGATCTATTGGTCGAAACCCCACGTTAGCCCCACCTCACACTACGCATACTCTTCGCCGGGAGTAGAAAAAAGAAAATGCACCTGAGAAATCGATCTCGTCCTCGTCGCCCTCGTAATTGCTATGCGGTGCCATGATTACGGTAGTAACTGGTGGTAATACAGGTAAAAGACGGATTATTTGACGTCGGGTGTTGGTACGGGCTATGTTGAAGTTTTTTGTGGAGTGTTCGCACCACAAAACAAAAGACAGTCAAATCTGACCCAGAGCCGCACAACCATATATGCCAAAAATGAATAGAACAATCAGGTATGGCCTGCAAAGCGATCTTTATGGGGAAAGATGCAGTGACCATAGAGTTCATACATGCTGGATTATTTGAAGTTTCATCGAAACAATAGAGTAAGAAGACTGCCAAAATCTCACTCGACATGGACAACAGCTTTTCACAACAAACATGCGTGATTCCAATGCAAATTATATATTCACAGATCCCAACTCCGTTTCATCTAAAAGAAAACTAAAAATGAAGACAATAGGCCACCCATCGTCCATGCACTCCCAAAGACCCGTATGTACTTCCATCATCCCCAAATGCATAGAAACAGAAAGAACCCTTTTGAAATCCAAACGAATCTTTAGATGCATGAATGCTTGATGCCCATTCCCTTCGATATGCAACCAATGCCCTTCAAAAACTCAGACTCAGAATATACCACTGCCGATATACCTAACTAGAACCAAACCCCCCCTCAGCCTCCATGAAATCGTTAACAGCATTCTCATCCAACCTAATCGAACAAGAAACAAACTTGTTTACAACCCATAAATAGCAAACCTCCAAACTTCGAACATTATACAACCAAAACTGGACCAAAGAGAGAAGAGAAACCCAACGGCCCTCTGATATGCATCTAACGGCAACTAGGAAAGTCAAGAAAACGCCCCCGAGTCATCACATCATTGCTAAATCAATGTAACAACCCGCTTCACAACACGCACACGTACGGGTAAAGGTATAGGAAAGAAGTACAATATAGCAGAAGTAAAGCGTCAATTCCCAAAATCGCAGCTCTTCCAAAAGGTATGCTTCCGTAGATGAAGCCTTCCTAGCTCAGGACACTGTCCGTTGTGCTTTAACAGTACTCTCAGAGCTTCGAGTATAGTGCTTGAGGCGGGGGCGTTCTCCTCTTTTCAACGCTGCATCCTTCATCTCGTCAGGCTCCTGTGCCAACTGGGCGACCGTGATACTCCGAGTTCGCTTAGGCTTCCCGGCCTTCATAACAAACCCCCCCTCTGAATCGGACCCACTATCTTCCTCTTCCTCAGGTTGAAACAGTAACTCGCTTACTTTTCTTCCGCGAGCCTGAGCTTGAACCAGCCTGAGATGATCTTCTTCGTCAGGACCGACGGCATCTTGACTGTGTTCGGTTGGAACGAAGGATCCCTTGCGAGAATATTGATTAAGAAAGATATCCGAAGACACCGACGAAGGATTGGTTGCGACACTGGGAAAACTTGTTGAATTTGTCAGACTGGACCCAGCGGTGTTCACGAATCTTTCATTACTAGATGAAGACACCAGGTTTCCAACATCAGATTTCGGCGACGGCGGATCAAAGTATCCCGATCTCCGTGAATTTGCAGTCATGGCCATGGGTGGCGTTACCCAGCCCCGAACCGGATGGTAAAAACTCTCACGTGACCATCCATCGGGAGTCCTGAAGGGTAAGGTGCCAGAGCCGTTGGAAGTATAACGCTGCCGCTCTTTCTCCTCAAGCATCATCCTTTGATTCTCTTGGCCGAAGACGCGATCTGAAGGCGCCTCGTCATCAGGACTTGTAGGACATGGCCGGTCTAGCATATCGCTGTCATCGTCATCGTCGTCCAGGTTCAACTTCCCTAGTCTACGCCTGGCTAATTCCTGCTCTTCTCTACGTTGACGGTCAAAGCGCTTCTTCAGGTTTGAGTCGGGCGATTTGGGAAAGATATTCAGAAGGCCGTTTTCCATGTTATCCACAACAGTGTACAACGTCCCAGGTTGCGGAATTTGAGTAGGCAATGTATCGTAGTCTGCCGCTAGGGCAACGGGAATGGGGACCCTGGGGAATAGCGCCCCACTTAGCACATCTCTGGCTCTCAAAGGACTGCTGTCTTCGTAAGATGGTGTCTTTCTTGGTACACCACTGCCCCTCGCAAGATCATCGCTTTTGGTACTGCGGACTATCCGGCGAGAGATTGTCGGTGCAACGAGAGCTGCGGTGCTCTCCGCTTTGAATAGATGGCGAGGCGTGCCGTCCACGGGACTAGTTGGTGGTGGTTCAGTGGGAGCACGGTGAGTTGCTCTTACGGCATCGCTGGTATAAGTGGAATGCCTTCTCAGGAGATTCGCACCAAGGAGATTCATCGACTGTTTCCGCCGAAGTTGCTTGTCTTGAGGTCCTTGCGTCCATTGACTTCCGGTGACTCCGGAAGTCCACTGTTGGTCGTGGTACTCATGCCCGTCAGGCTGTCCATGAATGGTCTCAGAAGAGGCCGCACTCGAGTTCGTCACACTTTCAGCTAGTGTATTCAGCTTCTCATCTTCTCTGGGTTCCTCCACTCCACCCAACCATTGTAATTCTTTTTCCTGATCATCTTTATCTGAAATACTAAGAAAAGTCTTCTGCTGACCTTGCTTACTCCCGCTTGCGCCCCCCGGGGTATTTGGAACCACTATCTGCTTTCCCTTGGAATCGCGAACGTTCGTAGTGCTACTACCGCGTTTCCTGAGACCTCGAACCCATGTTCCAGCTGCTTTGCGAATAGCAGACTTCGCTCGATTGACGATACTAGGAACAGAAACAGCTGTCTCGACATCCTCGGTTGTAACTTCAATCTTATTTCCGTGCGAGGTGCGCTCTGGGTCGGTCCTCTCGACCCACCCAATAGGATCTTCGACGCCTTGGAGCACCCAAGGGTGTCGCTTGACTTCTTTCAACAAAATTCTTTTGGCTGGGTTTTTGATTAATAAGCGCTTGATGAGGTCCCGCAAATCGTCATCGACAGGCTCAGTTTCATAATCTTCAAGCTCTTCCGGCGAAAGACGGTGGATAGGGTCCAATTCCAGTTTGTGCGCCCGTATTCGGCGCTTGGGAATGACAAGCTCCTCTTCAGCGATACATTTGAACAGCTTGAATTCGTGTTCTGCATTGAAAGGCAGGCGGCCGAAGATGAAACAAAAGAGTGTTACACCCAAGGCCCAGACATCGATGGCGGAAGTAATAGGAACTTGCGGAAGAGCAGCGTCTAAGATTTCAGAGCGGTTAGCAGACAAACGCTTCTCGGCTTCGGTAATTGAGGCTAAGGGAAGCGAGGCTATTGGGCAAGAAAACACACCCATCGAACAAAGCTCTGGAGCGAAGAATGCAGGCGTCCCTGCAGTTTTTGCTAACTCGAGTTCATCCTGTTCATATCCTGTTGGTTCATCCTCGCCAGTTCCTTCATCGTCGTCTTCTCTGCATGGACGGCCCAGAAAGCTGACACCAAAGTCGGAAATCTTGGTGACCTTGTTGTCGGTCCATAACAAATTCGCAGGCTTAATATCACGGTGAATTATGCCGTTCCAGTGGAGATGATCGAGTCCAACAACAGTATCTCGAAAACACCTACGCGCTTCTTCGATACTCATTGCAGGCTCATAGCAATCTTCCTCTAAAACGCTCAGGATCGATTCCGTGTCAGAAAAGTCCTCTTGCGGCGAACTGGCATGGCCGTCATTGTCATCTTCGACCTCAGAATCGACATTCGAATCCGATGCAAACTCGAGCGACCAGAAGGATGTGCTGGAAGGTTTTCTTCGTCGGCGTTTCTTGCGATCCCCTTTCTTTGCCTGGCCGTTGTTACCAGCCGCTGCAGTTAATCTTGCCTGGGTTGCTGCAATTTCCCGTTTCAAACGCTGATGATCTCGGCGTATCACATCGGGGTCACTTTCCTTCCTCCAAATAACCTCCCCTCGTACAACATACTCCAGTACCAGGTAAACCTTCTTGCTCCGGTCATCGTCAATCACTTCGATTAATCGAACGACGTTCTCGTGCCGTATCTTCTTCAAAATCGCAATCTCCCGTCGGATTTTGGTCTCCGAGCTCTCTCCGCCATCTCCTTTCCGACCCAACCGTGGACGTCCCTGTGACCGTTCAACTATTTTGATAGCCACCAAATCCCTCGTTCTCAAGTCAAACCCGAGCTTGACCTTACCATGAGTTCCGCGTCCAATCTCCTCGATGATTGAATAGTTGTTAATAGTCTTTCTGCCGGATATAGGATCGTAATCGGTTTCTAGCTGATTTGTTTCTCGGACTGGATCCGCCTGTCGATACTGAGAGGGGTGGAGATAGTGAATCGGTTCTGTTGCTCCGTCCGTAGATTGGACGAGCAGCTGGTGCGAAGGCGGTCGGTAAAGGCTAGGAGAAGATACTGGCGTAGGTGGTGTCGAATTCCGGGAATGGAATGGCATCGAGTATATCGAAGTATTGGAGGTGTGTCGTGACGTGCTCGCTGAATTTAAGTTCGAAAGGGAAGCCTGATCTCGAAACTGGTGAAGGTGTTCATCGAGAAGAGGAAGTGGTTGAAGGTGAGGAGATGCTCGGGGGTTTTGGTTGGGGGTATTACTCCGCAATCTCATCGTCATGATCGTCGGCGTCTCTGTCGCATACTGCGCTCAGTGGCCGGGTTCACCGGGGGCGCGAGTTGCCGTCCGGACGGAAAAAGGAACGCAGTTTTTAGGTGGTGTAGTTGTTACGAAGATATGAGTAGTCAGACTAGGGTGAGGGTGATGGGTAACGTCCTGGATCTGGTAGAACGGTCTGACTATCCACAGCGATAGGCAGAGAGCTGCCCTTTGCAGATTCGAGTACCTGCTACAGTGCGGTGAAGGACAAGGGGTGCAAGTTGTGGAAGAGTGATAGTAATCGGGCTGTAGCCAAATTATGCAAGCCCGGAGGAAGCGGATGTGGGCGAAGTGAAGTTCGGGAACTATCTATATAGATGTTCACTCTTAGCCATTGCTACAAGAATGAAACATGTACAGCAGCCACCCCATGAGTGCGGTTCTGATATCACAACGCGCGCAATGAAGAGGCTCAACGCAGTACAGACGCAAGCATAGTGTACCTAGTGTATGAATGTAGCTATGGAACCAGTCGATCGTAACGGTTGACAGCGGGCGGATAAGAGTGTGAGGACTGTAGCGATGAATGGATGCTTCACTTGGAGTCTCGTATGTTAAGACACAGGTAGTCGAATAACTGAAGATGCTGTTTGTACGAGTTGGGTTTAAAGGTAGCAGTCGTGCGTGCGTTTGGTATGGCGGTGATGGGAGAAAGGGGGGGGGGACGACACTGGCTCAGTAGATTTTACTTATTCAACTGGTACAACGGTGCAGCAATGAAGACAGTGTGGTGGTGCCGTAGTGGTGGTGGTCAGGTTCAAGGGTAGGAAAAGCCGATCCTTTCGTTGCTCACATTTCCTGCAGCCAGGATGCGATGGTGGTGCAGTTCCCAAGTTCGCCGCCGTTCCGCCAAGCCTTGACTTTGCCAATCCAGGACAAAGAATGGTGCGCGAAATTATGACACCATGCTTACCCTGGGCTTAGCCGTGTTCCAGCTCGAGCAGATCGGCAGCAAAACAGGAAGGACTGTGATAGGTTGCACATCTGGGGATTTATGACGATGATGTCGAAGTGCACAGACTTACACACGGAGTTGTGATGCCCGGAGCTACGCTACAGTAACGATTTTTGGCTATTATACTCCAGCAAAAGATGGGAATAGACAGAGAACATGATACAACAAGATCCAGGTTGCCATCGTTGAAGTGGTGAGACCTGCAAGCGAAACGGTGAAAATGAGGGGTCTCTACCATCAAGATCGAGAGCCCCATCGGATAGTTGCTAGGTGCTATCTATCTGGACTGTCACTGGCTTTCGTCTCACTCGCTCGTCTGTTTCCTTCCCTCCCGCTGGCCCAAGACGAAAGTAAGCACTGCCGTCAGGGACTGATGAACTGATGATGTCTAGAGTACGAAACATCTGTTTTTATTTTATTTTTTGCCAGTGCTTACTGGTAAGCAGATGAACGACGCGTTTCGCCTCTGCATCGCTAACGTTAGCTACTCAGTACTAGTGTGGTCAACTTGTTCCGTCCTAAAAAGTTTACCCTCATCACATTTCATATTGGATGATTGCTTCAATGTGGTAACTCCTCCCTGCCTGCCTGTTTTCCTCCAATTAGAGTAGGTACATGATGTATCGTGAGATATTGCCGAGTGGAAGCAACTTGCTAGGGAACCCCAGGTCTAGACTGCTACTGCTTCACGATAGCCGTTTCTGCTGCAGTTTGTTATTAGAACTTGACTCGTCATGTTACGCTACTGCTAACTAGGCCTGCCTACTTTAGTTCCAAGGAAACCTATCATCGCTCATGCTCTGGGTTCGATTTTTCAACACGCAGCATCATCATCCCTCTGCGTGTTAGAACTGGTTAAACCCCGCACCAGAAGTTAAGTAGCATCAAGCACAGGAGGAAGAAGAAGAAGCGAGTTCACGACTCTCGGCACTTCGTGTTTCTCACGATAATACAGACGCCTCAACGCACCATAAAAAAAACGGACAAGCACAGTAAACAACAATATAATAATACACTTCGCCACTCACCAGTAGTCCCAACAACTGCAGACGTAACTCTCTGCGCCACGTTCGCCCTCCGTCCGACAAGTTTTTAAGGTTGTCGGGCGGAGTGCAGATTAAACTTCGTTTCGCTTGAGCCTCCCCTTGCTCAGCAGAAAAAGAAGCTTTACCATGAAGCTTTTTGTTTGGGTTTTTCGGTTCAGCTTTCCTCGGGTGGGTGGCGTGATTGGCTCGGTGCGTGTCACTGGCTGAAACCTTATTTCTTCCTCTGCAGGTGAGCTCCGTCAAACGTCGCATTCGCTCGTACCCGAAACAACGTACGATACCTACAGTACATTAGGAAACATTGATGATGGGTCCGCATATTACCATAACGATTTCCAGCGCAGAGACCCATCATCAAAAATCTGCTCAGGACTCAACCAGGAAGCAAATGCATACTCTAACTACATCGCACAGAAAGGTAAGGTATATAAGTGCTCTATCTTCACGATGGTCGACAGGAAAGCAACGGAATGCGGGATTTAACGACAGCCTTATAACTCTTCGGGTGTTGGAAATGGGAGTTGGATAATTCTAGAAACATGCCGCGTCGTGATTCATAGCTGTAAGTGCACATCTCCAGCTAGCGATGTGCACTTACAGCCATGAGGAGAAGGCTTGTTGTCTTGCATTTTCACACAATCCGGCACGCGTGTTAGTACCTCGTTTGTCGTCATTACAGCTGCAGCAATTACTAATCTGACGGGCTCTATTCGGACACGGTTCATATCGTGGTATTGCTGTGCGATATCTCACCACTGGTTCGGGCCTGACCCGATTAACAGGGACTTGTTGGATGTTGGAGCACAGACCACCAGTTCGTCTTGTTTGCAGTAAGATATTGATCTCTGTAGAGTGATTGTCTCGTTGATAAGGCGGACCGGCTGTGTGGTGCGCGTTTTTCAAGTAATCATCAAATGCTGCTCAGCTTACCTTTATTGCATGATTATTATGTATCTCGTTCCCAGCTTTCCGGTAACCTCACTCGCACCTAAGCGATAATGTCGTTTACTCTAGGGTCTGCCTGGCGAGGTAATAATTCAGGAATATACTCTCGTATGCTTGCTTAATTGCTGCCGCCTAATTGCTGCAACGCCGTTTCCCTCCTGCTCGCCTGGAAACAAGAACTCTAGGGGGTCTGGTGTTTTATGATATAAATTCTTATGATATAAGTAGCGAGGTTATAGTAGGGCACCGATTGCAGGAATACCTCCAATTGGCTGGCCTCTGGAGATGGCGTGTGTGGCTTTCCCACTTGCAGGGGGTAAGATCTGGAGCTGGGATGTGGATCGAGGATCGGCTCTCAGAAGCTCGCGCACCCCGCACTGCACACGGATTATGACTTCATTAACTAAGTATCTCCTTCTTCTCCCTTCGCCTAGGTCCCCGCAGGCGAAGTTTCCTCCTACTCCACACGCTGTCGGTAGTTTTGAAGATCCACCAGACAATTTGCGGGAATTAAGTGTCTTCTCTTACAAAAAGTCGGCTACCGGTTAGGCACTTACTTTTGTTTCTGGGGCCTAAATGTTTTTGCTTTTTGGGGGGTGAAAGGGGAACTTGAAACCCGAGTGAAGCCGGCCGTTATCAGTGGTTGTGATAGCATTCCAACTCCTTTTTGCCTAGTTCGTTCGCCAATGGGAACACAGTCAAATGTCGATCAGAAGTGATCAACAAACTGGAAATTTCTTACGCTGTCCCACTGCCCCAGTTCAATCGGAATCGGGTGGCAACGCAACGCAGGGTCCTTGCCGGCAAGTTTTCAGTCGGAAACTGGCCGGACCCTTGAACCTGAATTGTTGTTGCGTGCGTAATAGAACGAGACTTCTTTGTGTTGTACTAAAAACATCTCGGCGGCTGAGAACGCTCGAAAGTACTGGTTTAGCCACTCACGCTTTCGCGCTCGCGTTAATCCGCACCGAGATAGCGAATCGGTTTGACTCCAGATGTGAACTGTACACGCTGTGCTTCATATTGAGTACTGCAAGCGCGACGGCAATGGCATCTGGTAGTTATGGCGTTGTTGCTTTACGGTAGTTATCGCCTCATTGCCCACACGCCACTACGTTTCAGCCTCTCAAAACACCCCTGAGCGCACAGCGGGTACCAAAGACACAGCATGTCCAGGATTCGCAAGTGTTAGCTTGCTCGAAGGAACCAACACCACTTCTATGTTACACACGCTGCTACTCTCGTCTCACGCGACTATCGAGATAGTTACTCGCGACGATCTTTTCTTGCCAGTAGCCCGGATGGGCATCTGGTTGTGGACCTTGAAGGTATATTCAAACTGGATAATCAAGGAACATATCTACAACCCGAAACCGCTATGCAAAACCAAGGATTTTCTTAATAGTATAATCAACTTCCGGTACTCCACCACTACGAAAGTCCTCTCATCGTGAAGCTAACCGCAGGCGCGGCGTCAAAGAGTTTCTCTACCCGAGCCGCTGCTATTAGCATGAATGCCTCATGGAACTCGACCCCGAAACGCGCCCCCATCCCTCAGGGTGGATGCTGCGGGAATTCGTACAGTTGGCAACCTGAGTGGCACCCATGGACTCGTTGAGCCACCACTCGGCATCAAGCCTCAAGAGCAGAAGCGAGAACGACTTTAACATACCATCAATAATAAGAGAGGCTACTGGCGGTACGCGCGCTAATCTGCCTCCTTTATGGTTCTGTCTGGGGCAATGACAACACCGGACCCCATGTAGTACGAGTCGGCCCCAGAGGAACGACATCGGCGCAAGCCCAGAGATTAATCTCAGAGGATTGAGCTGCATTGCGAGTACTTGCGCCAGGCTATCATGGGTTACTCTAAGGCCCTCATCGAAGCGCACGGAAGCTTCGAGAGGAACATTGTCATAAGCCAAGAACTGGTTATCATTGGAACCATTTTTGGAACGAATCCAGTTTGCCGACGAGCGTAAAGGTCCAGACCATGTTCTATATAGCCGATACAATGGAGATACTAATCCAAGACTAGGCTGTATCATGGTGGGATATATAAGAAATGTGTGCACTGAAGGCACGTCGTAAATGCTGCAAAAGACGAAAAGCTCGAGAACTTGCGGTGGGGTTTTGCGGTGCTCAGGAGCGGAAGCAGACAAGCCCCGACCAAAGAAGCGAGTAAAACTATCAAGAGAGATGGTAAGCTGATTTCGGTGCGGTGGCTTCGATCTATGGTGTTCTTCAGTCCACCCTTCAGCGCGCATTGCAGGGAATCATGTTTCAAAGCGCCAGTCTACTGTCGATCAAAAATTGCTAGCTCCACTGGAGAAGAAGAGGCCGGCGGTGTCCAGCTCGCCCTAGCTGCTGGAAAGGCGGCGCAATATAGCTGATGCAATAGATGTCTCTAACACTCTACTCTAATGACGGGTGTGCTTATTTGCAATCCGCAGCCTATGAATGATACAGATCATTCTTCCGACGCTATCCAGAAGCTTCGAAACCAAAGCAGTTCATTCGAGAGCACTAGACTACGATAGGGTGGAAGCTAACGATCTGGCTCTATTGCGGAGTAATCTAATTGGTACGGGATACTATTGCGAAATATGAGAACAACAAGGAGCCATCGTTCAGCGTCAAAGCTTCACTAGTAATTACGACGAACTTGGTCGTATAGATTGATTGCGCGACGTCATCGTTGCACAGAGCCGCACCACCTTAAGTGGTCTAATAAATGTCCACAAACACAAAACGCAGGGTCCTTCACCGGCAAGGATTTGTCCCTGGAGTTGCGTAAAGTGGGACGGCGAGAGTCCGATTGGCGGAATGTTTCGTTATCTATCGAACTCGTCAGAAGAGTAGCTGGTAACATGTGAATGCTGATACCCTAAGATTTTAGTTCAGCCACTTGCATTAAATGCTTCAAGCTGTCAAAAGGTTGATTCATCTGTCAAACACTAATCGGTATAGGACAGGTTGTCAATATGAGTACTACGGCATTGTTGCTATGGCGGCTTCATGATCTGCAAAAGTGATCGTCACTGCTGTCGGGCCAATGATACTGTGCTTTTGTGTGTAGATATGCTTATAATTATTTATCGCAGTCATCGGTATATAAACCCCAGTGGCAAAATCTGTGAACTGTGAGCATGAGTGACATATTGTGAAATGGGGATACTCAGAATGTTGTACCAAGCAATGAGGTACGAACCATCACTTACCACTGGACCCTTGTTTTCCACTCTCACTTGAGAATTTCCGGCGTCAAGGAGTATCGGTGTCCAGGAAGTTCCGCGGAAATGCGTTGAGCGGCATGCTGTATGTTTAAACAATCTGGGAAACACCGCTGCCGAGTCCAATTTGAGCGCCATCGTTGCCTCGATTCGCTCTTTAAAGTGCCATCCCGCCCCTTTGCTCATTGGTACCGCACGAGCTGTAGACGCATCGGACGGTAGGTGTGTAGAAGCGTACGATCTGGACCTGGTTTCGTTGAGGGCTCTATACGTTGCTTTGCTCTGTGGAAGACTACAATTTTAGACAGTAAATGATGCTATTTGTAGGTGTTATGACCAGAAAGACACCGTTTTTGCTTCTTCTCCAAGCTGGCGTATTGATGCAATTCAATATGATGTGAGTTCATCTGGGAACGTGCCGGGTATCCATCCCCGTTATGAAACGACGTGATCTATTGTGATGGTGATCTTTGTTGAGTTTTGGATTAACTGGCTCTGCATCCGCAACCGGCACTTCTGTACAGCGGGTTTATGGTCTTGGTTGATACCTCCTTTGATTCTCGCCTTTCCGTTCTGCTCTCATTTGCTGTTAAGTATAGTATATTAGCACTCTATATAGGTCGGTTATAATCAATTCTATTCTTCGCTCCTACACTGCATGTTGAAATATATTAAGATAGCTAGCCGAGAGAACATACCTTAGAATGCACAATTTAGCAAGATGAGCATCGGCAATAATGTGTGTTGTATAGGCCAACTTGATTCTAGACACGGAGTACAGAGGAGATTGGGAGGGGGTAATTTTTATGGTATACCTAGCCACATATGTGCGGTTTGCTGTAGGTTTGAACCCGCTGCGCATTGAAACCGGCAGTGTTGAGGTCGAATAGTATGCTATCATCAAGTATGAAATTGTGGAATCATAGAACAGCACTCGGTCTGTTATTTCCTTGTTCGACGAAGATCCTACAAATTTTAGATAAAGAAACCAGGGAATCAATTATCGATGCATTATAACCCCCGCTCTTTTCGGACGCCAATTATGTCGTGTTCGTATCGTGCTCGGGACTGGTTGCCCAGGTGTGTTGTGAGGTCAACGAAACAGTATAGGGCTAAGCTTCTAAGCTTCCTTCGTTTGCACAACCACAACAACCCTCCGAATCCATAAATATAGCGGCTTTTCGCATCATTATCCTCCAACTGCGTTGTGCTTCGACTGCTCCGACTCTGATTACAGCATCGCCGAATGTTTCACTAACACCGGACGAAATCAAGCGACAACTGTTGGTTCAATCTACATCACAACTAGAAAGTTGAAACATTACCATCCGGGTTGTCTACGTTTATCTATTGGCTTGGGGTATAATCTCGATCTCCGCAGTAATCCATCGATCTCAGAGTGCAGAGTTGAAGAGCTCTCAACGTCAACGAGCGTGAAACGAACTGTACTATACATTGACTAAGGCACAACGCATCCGGAGAAATGCCACTTCGTGGACTGGCTCATCTAAGTTTAGGGAATATTACGGGGTACGGCGGATGATTCTAGGATGAACCGCTTAGGTCGCTGAAATGTGCCGTTACGGAGGATGACTACATTATCGGTATAGAGCGACATCCACATGCAATTAGATGGGGCCTGAGGGGATACTGGAACTGGAAGCTTGTTTGAATCATGCCGCCAGTTTCGCTTGATATCATAGAACTCATCCTTCAAATAATTTGTTTTTGGTCCCTGGAATAATTCCGATTGGCTCCACGAAACGGTTGATTCAACGTGGTAGACATCATTCCACCATCCAATGAGGTCCGGACGCCATGGTACAATAGGCTTGCTCGCATAGGAGAATTCTTCTCTACCTTAATTGATATATCGGATAGCATTACCTTTTACATACCAGCTCGCGTCTGGCTTTTCCGCCACCGCCCCCAGGTTCTTTGCCATTGGATTGCTTAAATATCTTGGTGATGCGAGACTCTTTCGCATCTGAAATATTTCTAAGTACGTAGGATGAGCTGGCACTTTAGTTAAGAGGGTATTGTTTTGCTTAATGTTGGTATACAAACAACATACGCAGCTCAAAGCTCAATTACATTCCTGCTGCTTCCTCCCATCCTCCTCCCCCGCCGCGGTATAGTAATGCTTGTCATGGTAGCTAATCCTTCGACTTCTGATATAAGTACTCTCCACCTTCCTTCTTCAAACCAATGGTATATATAAATACTATGAAACCAAAAATTGACTTATCCTCCCAGATCCTATCCCGTCCTTCCGCGATGAATATCATCAACCAGCCATATCTCCTTCTTCGTTCTCCGGGTTTAGTGGAGCCCTCGTCCCCAACATCCAATCCTCCATTGCCAACCACTTTGACCATGATTCTTCCGCACTCTCGATCTCGCCATCGTCGACCCTTCCCAAAGGCTTCAGGTATGGAGCTACCTGGTCTGAAACGTCATCATAATGTCTCTTAGCATCCGACCACCCCCCGCTCTTTGCGGCAAACAGATAATTCCGCCGTTCCTGTTCGTGCAGAGGCCCAACACCTCCCATCCAATCGTCACCGAACCAACCATGGAGAATGGCAGGCACGTCAAATCCCGTGGCGACAAGTCGGCGGATGTAGGGATGTAAAGACACCCACCCGTACTGTGACAAAGCGGGTTGATTCGCTGGCTGTACAGCAGTAGAGCTCGAGGCGAAGCCAGTCCGGAAGTGTGGGGAAGCCGGTACAGCCGGTGGAACTCCTGTCGTCGGTGGAGGAGCAGGCGGGAGGAGACTTTCGCTACGTTGGACCGGCAAGCGGATGTTTATAAATGCGGCCAAAGCTTGGCAGGGATAGCTGTGCTGAGAGACCTCAAGGAAGTATCGGAGACAACTTTGGTATTGCGGGTACCATTGCAAGATGTCGAATTTCGGTGCTTGTGGAGTTTGTGGGCCCTGGTTGTTGGGGGAGCGGTCTGAAGCACCGAATCCCCCGGCGCTCGATGGGCCAGGCAGGTCTCGCGGTGTCCCGTACGGCGACTGTGCGGACGGGCTGCGTCTGTAGTCCATGTGCATTTACTTTTGGATCGATCGAGATCACTTAAAGGCTGAAACCTTGCCGTGTCGGGCCTGGTTCGATGCAGAGCGGGAAATAAACGGTGGCCAAAGCTTCCTGGATATTGTGGCTTGACGGAACTGCAGATGTCGAGGGTGACGCGGTATGTACGTTCCCTAGGTGCCGTGTTTCGAAAGAGTATGGGAAAGACAAGTGTTGACGTGTGTAGGCAGTGAGCACCGAAATGTTCGCGACGAAATCGATTTGATCCGACACAGGCAGGATACACTCCCCCTGAAGTTCTCGTGGGAGTGGAAGGATAAAGCCGAGTTCTGGAAGTAGGGGGCTGTGGTTTGTGCACCTTTCCGCCGTTAGGGTTTGACTTGATCTTATAAGGCCATGTGTTTTTTCCCGTCTTCACCTCCTAGGAGACACCAGAACACCACTTTGGAGTGCAAGGTGTAACTGCAGGTTTGAGTAGACCGCGGCCCAACGAGGCAGCCAACTACTCCAGCTTGTCGTGTCCCTTCCTGTCACTAACTATCTCTGCAATCAGTGGCGGCAGAAAAAGCAACAACCCGTGGGTGAAGAAGGCTAGGGAGCTAAAATCGATCTCTGTGTACTGAATGCGGTACATTCGGGACCGGAAAATTTGGGCAAATACCACGTTGGGGTGAAAACGTTCTATTCAGCTGAGACGGGTCTCCGGATAGATTAGGCGTTGCGCTTTAGAGGCTTCTTGACGGGCATCATCCCCTGCAAGGACAGGGGCCGCGTTTTTGAGTACTGTACACCATAAACTTGCGCTCGAGAGTGCAATTCAAACGGTGGCGACGAAGACTTGCTCTACTCCTGTGCAATACGAAAGGGCTCCTACGCGTATCGCGGGTTCTTTGTTTCTGTTGGACACTTCCAAAATTTCAGGAATTGTTAACACATTGCTTGCGTATGGCATCCATGTACGACGCTCCAAGGTGACCTAAGGGTGCTCATGGATCAGATACCTACTGATTATCGGAGACGCAGGTCTAAAATTCTAGTTTGACAACATATGGAGACATGCCAATGAGCATATAATTAATACCATAGCGACAACCAACGGATTTCGGATACGCTGACCTCCATCCGATGTCTTGCATGAGTGTGAGGAGGAATTTGCCACCTCTCTAATCGACGAACTTTTGGTGCGCTCTGTTAGTGCCATGAGTAGGTACATTTGTGCTTGTCGGTATTTAACTAGCACATCAGAGAATAGTTAACTATGCAAATGCTGCCGTACCGTTGGATTGACAACCAAACGGCGATAGGCTATTGGCCAGAGGCTTTTATTATCATGTTCCAGTGGGGTGGACGGTTTTGTTGACACTTAGATACGAGTTTTGCTGCCTGCGCGCACAAAGACGCACAGCAAGAAACATAATGCAATGTGAGTTTCTACGAACCACCTTTGCAGAATGTACTAACTACAATCAGACTACTGAGTTACGTCAGGTACATGAATACTGTAGGGGATTAAACTCGCCTATGTATTATCAAATGCTCCTGGGTCTTCATTATCAAACTCTTTGCCACTTTATAGGTGACACTATGATTTTCAGCTCTACCTGGACATCCTCAATCCTCGGCAGGTCCGTTAGGGCACAGATGTCAACTGCATTTCACTCATGCTGGGCGGTTCGGTATTCGCCATTGGAATAGAACGTCATTCAAGGCGCTGATCCTGTGCTTCGGAGAATTCTACAGGAAGCGCTTCCCTTGTCCAATATACAGATGCAGTACGTACTCATTGAGTGGGTCAACTCGACAATCGTGGCAATATTGCGAGGCCGAGTTGGTTGGTTAGGTGTTCTGCAATACTAACAAGGGAGCCTCACACAACTAATGTCTCTCCTGAACACATACTTACCTCACCTGAAAGGTTCAAGGTTGATTCATTTCGGAAGGTATGCACTTTCGAGGGTTACTGCTCCACGTTTCCCCGGTACTTTGTCCTTTGTATGCAGTGTCATACGTCTTGCGCCGAGAACATCTGGCACCATGGCCCTGCCAGTCTACTGGTCAGAAGGGTGCGTTCCTATTCATAAGTTGGATCTTCACTGTTGTATCTTCCGGACCAATCGAGAGCCAGAGAGTATGCGAAAGAATAAACCGTCGAAGAAATTTTCAGGGACAGTACAGCTAGTCGTCTTTTCAACAGCAGCCGCCGGAAAGGGGGGGTGTCCTGTTCCCTTGCTCCCGATAGGTAAGTGCTGGTACAGTGATGGTGGGGGTATCGTGTGGTGCATCCCATCCCATCCAAGGACGCGAATATATTCCCTCTGTCAAGACTGGCAAAATATGTCGGTAGATGGGAGCTTCGGTGCTCAGACGACTGACAGGAGTCAATGACTGTCTTCGGTTGAACTCGCCGTATACGGTTTGTACATACAATCCTCTTGTTATTATAGGCCCTTGCAATACCCTGGAATAGCACAAGGCTACATACGTTCAACAAACAAGTGGGGTAGGTCGTGGATGTGTTGTATTTGCCGTATCACACAGGGTGTGTGTCGGACACGGTCACACTCGTTATGGAGAGTGAGGAGGGGGAAGTGGAGCTTGCCTGGACCTGGACCTGGACCTGATTCTCGAAGGACAATCGTATCTTCATTTACTACTACGATGTCGCATCTCTGCCCCGTTGGCAATTCTACTTTTACCAGCATTCCCCGCATTCAACCAGACCTCCATATGATCCCCCTCTGGACAATGCGCTCTTTTGCTTGCCAGCTCACCGATCAGATCTTCCCAATATACGTTATCAGTCTTCCGTCTCAGACCACCTCGCCCCACCTCTTCAGCAACTGCTCATGGTTTGCATTCATCTTCGTACCTCGACCCCCGTTGCGAACCACATACGTACACATCATCCTCACCACTATGATACGTGGGGGGTTCCTGCTACGGAATTACGTATGTGGGACACAGATAACTGACTTCATAGGACATCACTCGTCTGCAGAGATCGCTCCTTTTTAGCTTCGCTCCGTCTCTTTCTGAGTTTTGATGATCGGAAATAGGTACACACATTTACCCGTCAGATATTGGTTTGACAAAAAAGGACCGTTTGGTGGCCAGGACTTCTGACGACCAAGATTCTTGATGGGGGAATTTGGTGGGTGGTACAGGTATCGCAAACATCGTTGGACAGTCCAGCAGCCGCCTACTGTAGGCTTCCTAGGAAACGAAACCTAAATCCTATTGGCGTGGTGCGACACTCTCTTTCCTCACCTCGTCCCTTGCGAGTCTTCTTCATAGCTCTCGCAATAGACTCTAGCAAGAACAATTCTAAGGGCTCTCCATCAACCCTCCTACCACCACCGGCCTTCTCTCCGCTTCATACGCGGCCTCGATGTCCTACGGAGATATCTGCTCACTCGCTATTCCCGCCTTCGATTTGTCTGCCAAACAACATTCTTGTTTATCTGGACGCCTTCAAACCGAGACCCTTCCACGCTTGAGGAATCACTATCTCTGTACACCGGTTCCGCAAGATCGACGCACCCACCTTGGGTCGTAGCGGAATGTAGGTGTTGATGCGGGCATCTACGCTGTACCTCTGGTTTCCGTAGCGACTCCGGGTGGAGGGTGTTGGGACTGTAGTTGCTGAAAAGTGGATTCAGAAGTAACCACTGCTCGGAGGCCTTAGTTGGGTCGTCCTGCTCACCATTTCGTTCATAGACCTCCAAACGGTGTTATCTCTCGGCACAGCTGACAAGACGGATTCTCACCTTCGATATACCGTTCCAGATCCACCGTTCCAGATCCACCGTTCTAGATCTACCGTCCTAGAGTTCGTAGAAGCGCCCATGGGATTCTCCTACGGTCCTTGCCGCGTGTAAGGAGCCCGACCATGACGCGCCCAGGGTAAACACTACTCATAGCGTAGTGGTGTTGACCGACGGTTCGGTTACGGGACCTATATGGAGATATATGGCGATTCTGTTTCTTGGGAGATAGAGGATACGGGTACTATAGATGAGAAAGAACATTGCGAGCAGTGGAGTCTCCACCCTGATAAATGTCCCGCCTAACACGTGCGAGTGCCACGAGGTGAACCCTGTCGTTGGAGAAGTGAGAGAAAACCCCTATGTATACCTACTTACATCCCGCCATTCCCTACACCTGTGGCGCCGGCCCCACACTCCTACATTCCCATGTTGTTGATATTGGGAGTCAAGGGAGTGAGTTTCCCAGGGAAGGACTTGTAGTGATCCATAACGCCCCCTCCTTGTTTGCAGACAGTACGTCGAGAAGGAATCGATACCAATTTGGTCACAAGTTATCACTCCGCATCTTTTCCATCCCTGGATCGGTAGGTAAAAGACGAAAGGAAAGGAATTCCATCCTTCTGGTTAGCTAGGACATATCGGTCACCCCCCGTGGACAGTATGGTGTGGAGCCCGCGCTGCTGTCTGTCTTGGGAGTATATAATTATCCGGCGGGCAGGGGACCATCATCAATTTCGGTCAGAGCGTGTGATGTTAGTACCTACATTTACAAGCTCAAAAATACAAATTGCTGTTTCACAAGTAGACATAGATCTGGAAATAAGAACCTCCACGGTCTAGGATACTGAGATACATAGCCCTTTCGTTCCCACCTCACAATACGCCAAATCAAACTAAGTCAATCACATTTTCCCCATTTTCCCCATCCCATTTGCCCCTCCTCTATTCATCTCCAAAGACCTCTCCCTGCCCTTTTTTCTCGGCCGTCTCAGGAATCCTCTCGCTCCCATCCTTCGCCTCCTTCGTCTTCAATCCCACGGGCTGTTTTAACGCTGGAAGCGCACTCCTACACGCCTCCCTGCTCTGCTGAATACACAGCGCATCCATAATCACGAGTGCGGCCATCGCCTCCACGATCGGGACCGCTCTCGGCACCACACAGGGGTCGTGTCGTCCCTTGGCCTCGAGTATTCCCTGCTGGCCATTATACTTTGCCGTATCCTGCGCCTGGCCAATGGTAGCGGGACTCTTGAACGCAACGCGGAAGTAGATATCCTGACCGTTCGAGATTCCACCTTGGATACCACCGCTGTAGTTCGTTCTTGTCGCGAGCCTTGTGGGGTCGTTGGGGTCCTGGATGAAAGCGTCGTTATGGATGCTGCCCGGGATCTCAACGCCCTTGAACCCGGAGCCGATCTCGAACCCCTTGGTGGCTGGGATCGATAGCATTGCGTGCGCGAGCTTGGCCTCGAGTTTGTCGAAACATGGCTCGCCGAGACCGATCGGGACGTTGCGGATCACACAGGTCACCGTGCCGCCGATGCTGTCTTTTTTGTCGCGGTACTCGGCGATCAAAGATGACATTTGTGTGTTTGATTCCTCGTCGGGACAGCGTACGGGCAGGAAGGAATCGACTTTCTCGCGGGTAAGAGAGGAAAGAAAACGGTGGTATTCGGGCGAATCTGGGTTCTGCGAGAGTGGGAGGTGGACTGGCCCCACGCTTGACACGAAGGCAGTGATCGAAGTGTTGTGTGTTAGTGATAGATATTTCTCTGCAATTCCGGCCGCTGCGACTCGCCCTGTGGTTTCATCAGCGCGGGGTCATTGGGGTGAGGGCGGGTAGGTTACCAATTGTCTCCCGAGCTGAGCTCCGCCCACCGCCAGACGACGCCTTGATCCCGTACTTGAGCAGGTACGTGAAATCAGCGTGGCTGGGGCGCGGGTACAGATCCATCTCGGAGTAGTCGTGCGGCCGCTGGTCCTGGTTCTGTACCATCATGGCGATAGGGGTGCCGAGAGTGTATCCGAACTCGGTGCCAGAGTGGATTTGGACCTGGTCCTTCTCATTGCGTGGGGTGGTGAGTGCGCTCTGGCCTGGTCGACGGCGAGAGAGCTGCGGTTGGATGTCGGCTTCAGTTAAGGGGAGTCCTGGGGGGACGCCGTCGACGATGCAGCCAACGGAGCGGCAGTGGGATTCGCCGTAGCTGCGGGGTGTCAGTGGGCGTTGAAGAGGGGGGAAGAGGAGACGGACGTGGTGACTCGGAAGGATGTGCCAAAGGTAGACATTGTGGTGGTTGAGGGTGGGAGATTTGGGAAGGTCAATTGAGGTTCTTTGTAGTGATAGAGGTGTATTCTTGAGTCAGGAACTAGTTGAGGGGTTTGTCGTTTCTTTTTAGGTTTCTCCACCCCGCGCTGCGGCTGAGTGAGTGAAGATTTTGAATTCTCTCGCCCGCAAAAGTCTATCACCCATATCGTCCGACAAATGAAAAGCGCCCACAGATCGTGCCATTGCGACCCGGAGATGCGCAGTTTCGGATATAGAGTTACAATTGCGATTCCCACCCGACATCTTTCCGAATCAGCAATTTCCTACCCCTAACCCTCGCTCGCGGCTCTTTCCTCCACTCCGACCCCCGAGTGTTACTCTCACCTCCACATCATGTCCCCCTCCCGAGGCCTCTTTCTCCGTCTCCACTGCCGGTGGCTACACACAACCCACGCCTTCCCGTCCCTCCTCACCTCACAGCTCCAAACACAAGTCTACATTTCGCACTCGCACAACCCGTACCTCAACCTCTCCCTCGAGCACCACCTCTTCACAACCCTCCCAGCCTCCACACGCACCCTCCTCCTCTACCGCAACACCCCCAGCGTCGTCATCGGCCGCAACCAAAACCCATGGCTTGAAACCCACCACCCCCTCCTCCTCTCCACACCGACCGTCTCGCTCCTCCGCCGCCGCTCAGGCGGCGGCACTGTCTACCACGACCTCGGAAACACAAACTACTCCGTGACCGTCCCCACCTCCACCTTCAACCGCGACACCCACGCCCACCTCATCGCACGAGCCCTAAAAACCCTCAATGTCCACGCTGCGGTGAATAAGCGCCACGACATCGTTGTGCTCCCGAGCGCCAGCGAGGAACCCGATATCCCCGCCGCTAGAAAATGTAGTGGCAGCGCATACAAGCTTACGCGGCTCCGCAGCTACCACCATGGCACGATGTTACTGTCTGCCGACCTTACCAACGTCTCTAGCCTCCTTAAGTCACCGGCCGCGGATATAATTGCTGCGCGCGGCGTCGCGAGCGTGCCCAGTCCTGTTGCGAATACGGGGGTTGAACACGATGCGTTTGTGGAGGCGGCAGTGAGGGAGTTTTTAGAGTTGTACCCTGAGGAGGCGGGGGTTTGTGCGGTTCATGAAGAGGAGGCGGGGGGGGTGGAGGGGGTGAGGAAGGGGATGCAGGAACTGGAGAGTATGGAGTGGGTGTATGGACAGACGCCAAGGTTTACGATTAGGCTACCTGGAGGTGTGGAGGTGGCGGTGGATAAGGGGGTTGTTGAGAATGTTGAAGGAGTGCAGGTGGAGGGCATGGTCGGGGCGAGGTTTGGAGGTGAGGTGGTGGAGAGGTGCTTGGTGGCCTCTGGGATGCGGGCGGATGAGGCGGGTGGGTGGGCAAGGAGTATGGTTGGGGGAAGAGTTTGGGGGGAGATGTAGAATTGTACAGTACGCACTTAGACGGACATCCACGTAGCATCTCGGCCAGGGGTCTTTACAAAAAATGGCCTCTGGGGTAAGGTAGTGGGAAGATTGGACCAACTCGGTGGTTGGAGCTTGAATCCCTGGCGCCCCGACACTGCTGATTTGATAGCAAACCACGCAAGGCTGGTGGTGGACTCTTCGGCCGAACTTTCCTTCACTCTCCCTGGAATCTGTGCCAGCGTTGCTGGTGGCGGCGTGAGAGAGAAACCCGAAAGAAGTAGTCTTAAACGGACCCAACTTCTCATTGTAACTTAGTGGAGACACATGTCACATGCACAATGTTGACCATGGGTTGGGACGTCTTGGAACTTTGTCTCGGGAAGCTTAATATGCCTACGGGACGAGATATCTCGGGAAGGATATTGCCATATATTACTATATGACCTGAAAGGACGTCGCCGATACACTGAGATCGCCGAATTGACTCACAGGCTGCGGACTCACAAATCGTAGACTCATCCACGAGTTTTCACTCGCCACCGCCACTGGTATTTGCAATCGTGAGCTTCTATGGACTTCCATGGTGTTCCAAGCTCTCATGTATATAAAGACAGAGCTTCTCCTTAGATAGTAGAATAGACTTCGTCCGCTTTATATTCGTAACACCATATGTTACTGGTGTACATGTGCCGGAGACATGTTACAGGTCTGATACACGGTTCTGCTGCAGGGGCTGATGCCTCCTGTATATATCTCGAGTCTTTCTCCTTCTCTCTTATCTGTACCATAGAATACACGCACACGGTTCTCTCCAACTTCCATATCGTAACACCATATGCCCAGGATACCCCGAGTGATATGATGTGATTTGGGTGGCATTTTCCGAGCAGACGCATTCTAAAATTGTTGACAATCTCTAGAACCACTCTAAAAAGAACCGAAGACTTTCAGATACTTTGCCTTAATACCAGTAGATATAATAGTCCCGGTTCCCGATGGTATAATCCCGGGACAGTAGATACGGGACGAAATATCCCGGATTACTTCAAGTCCCGTCTCCTCTGGTCATATGAGCAGTACTATCATAGGTATTAAGCCACAATAGCATGTTGAAGTGTAGTGTTGGACACGAGTATGGTTCGGACAGATCTACAGATCTGGTCGGCGTTTGATCATTTAAGTGACCATTCATGTTGGTGCTTAGTTTTTCTGGACTTCAGATTCCTGTAGCACAAAGACCTTTCGTCTGTCTTTGGAGCATAGGTACAAGCTCGTTCTGGGGATTTCAAGAGCAGTTTGCGAGGCGGGTGTCCACAATCTACTCTGCGGTTAAATCTCTACGCCTTATTCATTCGAGTGCTCTGGACCTCACTCAAAGTTAGACTCGCTCATGTTCTCACTGGGTTCTGCGCTAGTCTGTGTTCTCACCCTGCCGTTGTGATTCATTTGCATCTAAAGGCCTCGCTAGGTAATGGCTAGAGCGTGAGGCGTGGCATTTTGTACCTGGCGGTGCAAAATAGTCACTCTAGTACGAATGGAGTGGGAAGTGCAAAAGTAAGCCTCACGCGGGGGTCGAACCCGCAACCTTGAGATGGCAATGCATATGCCGTAAAAGTCTCACGCTCTAGCCATTGAGCTAGCGAGGCTTTTGGATACAAATGGATCGCAACGGTGGGATTAGAGCACAACGTAGAATTCTATTGGCTGAATGGATGGAACTAGGAACTACGTTGCAACGGCTACCATGGGTATCTATTCAGACCGCCGAAGGTGGTCAGGGACGGAGAAGAGCGTAGGGAGACTCGTAACTGAAAAGGCACCAGCGCTTGGGCGGAATTAGCATAGGGTACTGATCCATTTGCTGGTTGGTATTATTGGAATGCACCAGAAACCCCCAGTTTAAACGTATGCCGCGTTTCTTTGAACTGGGTCTTAGCAGGTAAGAAGGCTGAGAGAGGGGGCATTCCCTAACAAACTGATCGCCTTTGGGTGATTGCGAAGTGGTATCTTGGGTTTTATCGTCATTGCCCATCCAGCAGAGACTTTCCTGCTGTTGAAGTCCTTAAGGTACTCTTATTGGTGGAGATCCTCAGCTTTCACACCGTGCCGCTTTTGTTTGTTTGTTTGTAATCATATTGCATTCGGCCGCTGGCGGCCATGGCATATCCCATACATATTTCCTCCCTGCTTCTTCCGTAACATAAAGAAACAAAAGCAAAGTCGCGAGTCCTCTTCCCCAATTAACAAAAGAAAACTGCCAAAAACAACATCAACTTTCACACCCCCCCATCACTCGACTCCTTGTGATCTGAGTTATCCGCCTCCTCCACCACTCCACTAATTCTGCCGACATCAGTATGAACAAGAAAATCCATCAACGCCCGCGAACATTTTTCTTCTGCAAAAACAAGAGACATTGGCAATGAAATCTTCGGCTTCTTCAAAACCTTTTCAACGCCCTCTTACCCATCCTCCCCCTCTTGCCCGTCAACCCAAAGCCTTTTTTGTTCTTGTTTCCATCTTTTGCACCACTTAAAAAGGTGGTCTCTTGTCTGATATTCATGCCCACACCACCAGCATTTCATATCTCTTCTTTTTCCGATCCGCAATAGGTATTTCGCTATCAGTGCGTGTCCTGACTTAAGCTGATAAAACCTCACCGCAATCGTCTTTTTGGCTCCCATCACCGCACTGTTACCTTCACCAAATCATACCGGTAACTGTGCTTTGACTTCTTCCCCATCTCTTTTATTTCTTTTTTGCGTTCTTCCCATTTCACTTCTGTTAACCTTCGGCTAATATGGGCGAAAGAAACATAATCTAAAAACGGTAGCAGATTTTGCATTTCGGTATAACTTCCGCAATGCTTATACGCCGCCTTTGTTGCCTGTTGGTCCGCTTCTTCATTGCCTTCTATCCCTTTATGAGCAGGTACCCACTGGTACTCTACCTGAATATTTTTCCTGGCTAATGCATCGGTCCAATTCATTGTTCGTAGCGCTAGCACCTGTCCTGGTCCTGGCTCGTCTGATTGTATTCTTTTCAACGTTGCCTGGGAATCCATAAAAACCGTAACCCTGGTCAACTCTTTTTCTTCTGCCATCTCATCCGCGATCTTCATCGCTTCTGACATTGCATAAATTTCCGCATCAAATGCTTCCTTCTGTCGGCCTAGGTGCACCCTCCTCTTTCTCCACAAATCACCTTCCTTCCATACCACTGCGTACCCCACCCACTCATCTTCCTTCCTCGATCCATCAGTCCAAAGAACAAGTCCCTCCCTTTTAACTTTCACTTTATTCAACGTTTGTTCCTCATCCTGAATTATCACTTTGCCTTTAAGGCATCTTTTTTCCATCGGTAATGTCGTCCGTTCATAACTCCTCCTCTCAAAAGGGTTATCCTCCGGGATTAACTCATCAATCCCCTCCACCCTTTGCAAGACATTCCTTCATAGTTCTAACATTCTCCCTCCGCCTTGAGCATCGGGCATCATCATCTGTCTCAACTTATACCTTCATACTTGATTGTTGTGAAGAGGCACCGCTGGTCGTAAACCCGTGTCATTCATTAGCGCTCCCTGAGGTATTGTCCTAAAGCATCCGGTTACCCTTCTGCCCTGTTCATTTAACAACATCTGAACCTCTTGAGCTCTATTCTTTTGTCTGCGCCACCACAATTCAGCACCATACAATGCCACTGCTTGAACTGCCGCAACTTGAACTCGTTTGCATCTTTCCGAGCTCAATCGTTTCTTCGTCATCAAGGATCTCACCCTATTCTGTGCTCTCTGTGCTTTCGCTAGAGTCTTTTTCGTATGGTCATTCAGGGTAAGCATATCATCTAGCCATACCCCCAGCCATCTTGTCGCTTCTTTATTGTAAGGAACCTCATAATCTCCTACCCACACCCGGGCAATCATCTTTGGTTCGCTATTCTTTCTTCGTTGAGTAAACAACATAGCTTCCGTTTTTTCGATGTCGAACTGACAGGCATTCTTCTTTGCCCAAACTGTTGTTTCCACGGCGCATCTCTCTAATCGTTGTGTGTATTCCCCCACATCCTCACCTTCCACCACCCATGCAACATCATCAACAAAAGATATACCCTCACTTCCACATTCTTCTTCTTCCTTTTCAACTTGGCCAAACAACCCCAAAAGATATTAAACGAAAAGTACCGGCGACACTGGCGACCCCTGCGGAACCCCCGTTTCCACATCCATACTGTCTCCTTCCTTTCGGTCCATCGACATTATCACTTTTCTATCTTCCATGAAACTTTCCACCCACCTCACCAGGTCGGCTTCAAACCCCATTTCTTCCATTCTTTTTATCATGTTCCCCTTTGCCACTGTTACAGGGGTGCTTCCACCTAAGTAACTATACTTACTTATATCCTAAGATACTTATAAGTAGATACTAGGTACACAGCCGTAGACCCTATTAAATTCCTTAAGCGTATTTCCAGACAAAGTGTATTGGTAGTCGGTAAAATCGTATACGCAATAAGGACAAATATGTATCGTCGAATCGTTCAACTTTTTAAATTTCCTTGATAAATCTGGCGTTCAGATACTATCGGCAATATTACGTCTACGCGTAATCTCCCTTACTTTTTCCTTCCGGTTATATAAGCGGAAAGTGTATCCTTAGGAATTGCCTGTAACCTATTTCTTTGCTTTTTGGTTAAAGGCTTCACTGGAATCTTTCCTGACCTGGTTCATGACAAACCACAAGGCTTCTTCCCCAACGCGTTTCTTTCCTTCCGGGACTGTTCAACGAACCTTTCGGCACCTTGAATAATAGTAGTAGCTCGGTCTAACTGAGCTTGACTTCCTTCAGACTCTGAATCCTCGCTATCCTTATTGATCTGAAGTATCCTATCCGGATGGATACAACTCGCTTGGGTTGTATTAACATGACCTCCTGATAATGAAGTTGTTAAACCCTTGTCCGAGGATAACTGATCTTCCTCCACTATTATCTGGCTAATCTCAAATCAAATTCTCAAATTGTCGATATGCGTAGCTAGTCCTTCTGAAAGTCCAATAACAGAAGCTATCCACCAAACGCTCTGCGCCACGAAGATGTAACGATTATCTCTGGCGTAACAGATAATCTTCTCCAGTGCATAAACTATAACGTCGTTGTCGTTCTCAAAGGTAATTGTCATTCGTGTAGATAGTACTTAACGGTGCGGGGCTGCCGCTACACAAAGCTAATAGATTTTATATATAATAATAGATATAGGTATAGGTATCATAAAAACTTAATAATAAATAACGGTTTTCTTCCGCTGGTAGGTATCGTTGCTTCTTTCGCTGCTAGAGCTTGTTCTTTTCATTGCCGGAACAATGTGATCTCTTTTATAGAAAGTTCTCGGGATGTTACGCATGCGCACCCATTTTTCCTTTCCATGATTTTGATAGCAATGTGCTTTTGCGTCTTACATTCTTTATCGTCCGCATGCATATTAAGGCAAGTCGGCAGTGAATGCGCCTAGTAGAGATTGCCACGAATCCCCAAGGTTATCGTGTTCATGCAAGTGCGGTATTAAAGCGTTACGCTCCTGACTCTGATCAGGCCACACCTCCAAGATATCATATATCAGATCATAACTTCAACTTGGACATCTCACTTTCGTATGGTTCGGGAATCGGAAACGCTGCCAACATAGTGTACAGTCGTTTTCTAGCTAATCAATACTATAGTATGATTGCATCATAGGTTTACGTGGCGGACAACCACTACTATGCCGATATAGATTAAATGACACGCGCGTAGCGTTGCAGTTGCCATTCCGTCACAATTCAATGTGCGGGGATGCTTCGACCTCATATCAACAGTTATGTCATAATCTTTCAATCACGTCGCTGCTTAGGCCGGGACTATTCCCTTTGGCCGGGGAGTGCCCAGTGCTCCGAAGTCACATAAGACAACGGTCTTAAGATCCCACTTAATAGCTTGCAACTATCGATTGCCATGTCTGCAGGTCGAGGTATTCCTCAGTATGATCAGACATAATCACCCTATCGTCAAGAGTAAATCTGGTTGATAATTACACGCTCGGCAGGGTTGTACCCCTTTTGATCTGGCAGTGTAATTGCATCATCAAATCAGCTGCCGCAGCAATTTGCTTTCAATGAATCCGCTAAGCCTAAACTTAACCAATCGAGACAAGTACCACTCATACCCCGCTAAAGGTAATCGTGACCCACAGTTTTGAGGATGCCTAGGGTAGTCGTTTTGCAAGTCAGGTGGCCCGAAGGTTATTTCACTGACAAGTACCCATCATTGGTTATCTCAAGTTAAGTATACTCTGTTAAGGGAGAACCCTTAACAGCCACATGTGGAAAGGCTCCCTTAACATCCATCAACAACACAGCCGCGGTATTTCCCCTCCCCCACGCTTCTTTAACTCTCTTCATCAACCTTCCAACCACGTCTATTGCCGATCTTCTTTTTCTGCATCCAAACTGTCTGTTGTGAAGTAGCCTCCTTCGCTCACATTCCTCAGCTATTGCATTGGCTGCCACCTTCTCGACCACATTTCCCAGACAATGTTACGGGGGTTCTTAATCCCAATAATCAATACAATAGTTTATTGAATTAAGTACAACCGCCTATCTAAGAAACTCTTTCTTTCCTCGTCTTATCCTAAGACTCAACCTCTTGCGCCTGTACTGCAAGAGCGACCAAATCTGTAACGGGTCCAAAGACCGTCTCCCCGATATATATAAATATCGTTTCTTCGATGCACAACTAATCCTCTGAAAATTCCTCGAAGGGTAACAACCCGGTTCGAAGATATCTCAGCACCAGGCAATCGATATTCTCAAGTTCGCAGAAACGATACACCACTCGATAAGTGTGGGTTAACCGTTGCTCCTCCAAAGTGAACAGAAGATTGCCAAAAGTCTCGACAACTTGATGCAGTGCGTACTCGGACTGTGTGTATCTGTGACCAGGCATATAATGCGAAGTCTCGAGAAGATAATAGGTCTTGGGAGAAAATTTTGAATATAATGATAGATAGAATTCTTAATAATATTTTAAGGTCTTCTTCGGTGTTCTGAATGTTTGACTTGTTGGTTGATGCCCCTTCAATCCTTCCGAACAACACCTCGTTCTTATAGTCATCTTCGTGGGTCTTGTACACCCGTACTTTGACGCTATTAACACAAGTATCTTGATAGCGTTATCGTGGTCGCGTCATAGAATGCGCCCGGTGATAAGTGCCACGCTTCCCAACTGGTTATCGTGTTCATGCAACGTGGTTTCAAAGCATTACGCTCCTGATAAGAATCAGGCCATCCGTCGCATGATATCATATCATACTTGCGTTGGTTATCTTTTAATTTAAGACATCTTACTACCCGTTCGCGACAGTAGTTGGTGCGTCCGCCAACAAATCAGTTGGCAGCGCTTATCGCAAATTAATGCCTCACCCTTTAAGGCTATTTGGCTTGCGTCATAGATTTAATCGGCGACCAACCGATACTATGCCAACGTAGAACTTGACGCGTAAGCTCGTATCGAATACGAGTCTTACGTTGCAATGCATGCTAACTCAAATCAATGAGCAGGGTTGCTTCAGGCCTCTTATCTTCAGCCAACGTCATAATTCCCTCAGTTACGTCATGCTTAGGTCGAGACTGTTCTCTTTGACCGGAGAGTATCATGATAACTCTTATCGCCTGCGGCAATAAGTCATGAGTCCCGCTTACTTGCATATTGACTATCAACTGCTGCGTTTGTGTGTCGGAGTAATCTCCAGTCCAATCAAACATTCCCACTAGTGTCTGGATTATGAATGTGGTTGAAAACAATGCGCTCGGCAGGAGTTACCTCCTTTCGATCTGGCTCCATTGTTGCATCATCAAATCAAGAATTACCGTAGTATGTATTCTTTCAATGAATCCGCTAGACAACCTAACTTGCTTATTCAATCGACACGCAACTCTTATAAATCCTCGCTAAAGGATATAAGACTGATTTCTTGCGCGTCATGAATAGGTGTTATGCATGTCACGTGATTAAAGAATAATACTCCGTGACAAGTATTCATCCAACCGCTGCAAGTATCATTATCGCTATTAAGGGAGAACCCCTAACAGACAATTCAACAATGTTATCACCCTATATGCTTTGGCGACTCCGTAATCTGGCTTATTCGGTTTCGGTATAACCACCCCCTTCGCTTCCTTCCAAACTCATGGGTGTATCCCTAACCTAAACGATACTTTAATGATATTAATTATCCTTTGAGAATCCCAATCCCACAATAATCTTATCGCCTTAAACCCCAGCCTGTCCTGGCTAGGTGCCTTTTGAACTGACTGATTGAACAGAGCCTCTTGGATGTCTTCATCAGTTATCATTTTCCACATTTCTCCTCCCTCCTTCCGGGCCTTTCTCCCCACGCCCTTCAAAGGTTTCGGAAATGCTTCTTCTTTTATCCACTCCGCCTTTTCCTCCCAGGATTCCGCCACCTCCCCCGTCCTGGATTTCAAAGCCTTTGTCGTTTGTTGTCCGCCTGGTTTCGTATATCTCAATGCCTGCAAGACCTGATCTCTTGTGGCCGAAGTTAGAAACTTCCTCCACATCTCCGTTTTCGACTGTCGAATCATTCTTCTCAGGTTACTTCACTGCTTTTTAACTTGTTGCTGCGATGCCTCCCCTTTCTTTCTGGCTCTTTTTATCGATCCCAAAATTTTTCTATTTTCCGCAATCTCCACTGTCCACCACCTCTTTGATCTCGCGCAAACCGTAATCTTTTTGCAGCACCTATTAAGATGATTAACCAAATTTCGCTGTATCCACTCAGCTTCCTTCTGTAAATCATCCTCACTGCTATTCTCATTCAAAACAGGTCTCTTTGAGCTCTTATCCTTCCATTCTTTTTGTGCTTTTTTTTAATTTTCTTCCTCCTCCTTCGACTTGAGCCCATCGACATCCCATCCTGTAATCTTTCCTGACACTTTGACTCCTTCCCCTTCATCCCATCTTAACTGGGCACACACAATCGCGTGATCCGAGGTAGTTGCCAAATCTGTTGACGTTTCTAATCTATCAGCCATCGAGGGTTTAGTAATAAAAAAGTCAATAAGTGATCCCGTAGTTTCGCCGTTTCTCGTATTTGTATGGGTTTCTTCCCCATCCATAATGTTGATCAAATCGTACTCATCCATAAGATTTTCCACAAAGTTCGCATCTCGCTTTGGTGGGCACTGTGGGTCCCATCTATCACTGTGAGCATTCCAATCTCCCACACCGTGCCGCTGCAGTAGGTACAGCCGTACAACCTCCGGATCCGGCCCACACCGATACTTTCACCCAGTTTTCATTGATTGAAGCGGATGTAAACTTAGAATGACCGCCATGATGGACTCTATCTAGACGTATGACAGCCAAAGACTTGAGCAGTCCCAAGAAGCCATCGAAGTAGTTTAAATCCTTTATCTTAGCTACTTCTAGGCTAGCTTGACTGTTTCCAGG
>Ga0307512_10001421_pt1 | contig 33996 bp, 34 predicted proteins | sample 14_EM_MG_FD_200267 | JGI IMG/M metagenome (GOLD analysis project Ga0307512, IMG submission 200267) | Populus trichocarpa ectomycorrhiza microbial communities from riparian zone in the Pacific Northwest, United States - 14_EM | ecosystem: Host-associated > Plants > Roots > Unclassified | place... | reverse complement strand
GTGTTGATAGTGTTGGAGGATTTCCTTTTCTTCTCTCTTTACTCGTTCTCTTGTATAGCAAGCAATAGTACGACTTTGGAAAAACATTCTGATTCTTATTCCTTGATACGCACTTCGAGTTCAGTTCTACAACATCCATATCACCTGCGCCCGACCCCGCCCGTTACAGAAGGGACCAAAGGCTGGGGGAAAGAAGCCGGAGGTTAAGAAACGAGAGGAGAAAAAACCTGGAAAGAAACCGGAAGACCAGAAGAAGGATATGTGGGCGCAGAGAGTGGCAGCACCACAACCTACAATGAAGCAACCCGAGCAGAGACAACAACAACAATCGGGACAGCAGCAAAAGAAGAGGGAGGATGGCTTCATTGAAGTTAAGAGGCAGCAGAAGAAAGCGGAGATGAAGCCGGTCTTCCCAGGCCAAAATTCGATGGAGAGGAGGAGGGTCACCTTTAGGAGGGATGTTAGGGGTTCAACCTAGCAGCGGTAATGATACATGAATTAATTGCAGCAAGTACATGTGACTATTCATACTGAGTATGAGGTCAGGTGCAAAACACCTACTTCCGAACAATATCATGATTGTCAGCCAAGTAATCTTTAGCGGGATTATACTTGGGCCGCGTGTCGATCAATTAGTGACAGGAGTCCCTGCGCTAGCAGATTCACTTATGATGATGCAATTATGTCGCCATTACTGGGAAGTGAAAAACCTTCAGCAGTGCGCATAATTATTGGCCACGTCTACTATACCTTATCTAGCGGGACAACACACAGTTAAGTTGCGCTTACGCAGAATTACGTGTGCAGCAGATGATAATGCAATATACAAGAGAGAGGGAATCTGCAAGCTCACGTGCTAAGCGGTGGGAACACCTTGCGGCTCTCCCCAGTCTACGGAAGGTCAAGACCTAAGCATGCGGTGTCTGAGGGATTAATGACGTTGGCTGAAGATAAGAGGCCAGAAGCGACCCTGCTCATTGGTTTGAGTAAGTATGCATCGCAACGTCATACCAGTTTAATAATTACGAGGTATGCGTGTCATAATCTACGTTGGCAGAGTATTGGTAGGTCACCGATTAAATCTCTGACGCAATGCCAAACATCCTTATCTAAGGTGAGGCAATTAATAGCGACGAGCTATTAAAATATATTGCGATAAGCACTGTTTAGACAATGAGCTAGCAGATGTTCCAACTACTGAACTATTATGGAAAAACAAGATGTTCAAGTTGAAGTATGATCTGATATGTTGTCCGATATGATTTAATATAATGGATGGCCTGATGTTAATCAGGAGCATAATGCTTTGAAACCACATTATATGAACACAATAACCTAAGGGAAGCGTGGCAATCTATTACCGGGTGCATTCGTAAGAATGTAAGTCGCGATCGCAATAGAGCAATCATACGAGTAATGGAGTCCTAGCATGTGTGGAACCGAGTATCCTTGGGACATGACTATAAAGAGATCACATTGTCCCGGCAATGAAAGAACAAGCTCTAGCAGCACGAACAGTAAAAAACCTACCAGCGAAGAAGACCATAAAATATCATTGTGTTTTTATGATACCTATATCTATTATTCAAATTATTATTAGCTTGTTAGTGGCAGCCCCGCCCCTTCTATGAGTATTACCTTTAAAAATGAAGCCAATATAATACTCTGGACTTCAGAGAAGTTATTAGTTACTTTTGAGGAACGTCAATATCTCTTTGCAGCTCGGTGCATTTGGTGGATAGCCGCTTTGGTCCAATTGGATCCAGCATTAAGATATTTTATCGATAATCAAAAATTCCAGTCAGGTGTTCCAGGCAACAATGCAAAACAAGAATCGTTACGACAATTGATTGAGAGAGACATCTCATCAACCCCTCAGGATATTCAAAGATATTCTGAAACAAATGAATATAGGATACCTGTGGAAAATCAGTATCAGGCTGATCCCTTACAATGTAATCGGAAAGGAAGGGTTAATCCTTTACCCAAAACAAAGAAACTACTTAGGGCTGAACGAAGACGGTTGTTAAAATTGGAGAAGAAGATAATACGGATTCGACAAAGTTAAAAAGTGAAAAGTATCTACACCCTTGCACCTAGTACTAACTTAAGTATCCAAGGATACTCGGTTTAACTATAGTTACTTAGGACAAAGCATCCCTGTAACAAGGGACAATGGCCTCCCCCTTTCTCAGAAGAAGGATTTGGACATTTTGTCGGAAGTGAATAGAGCACATTTTGAGGCAAAGGTCCCACATTTTATTCGCATTCAGGGAGTTACAAAGAACACCCGTAGATGCTTGTCAACGATCACGACCCCAGGAGCAATGGCCGAAATGTTGGTTCGGTATAGGGAAATAGTGATAAAAGCAGCAAGAAAGGTGGACGCAGGATTTGTGGACATTGAGACAAATGAACTCTGGGAGTGTGTGAAAATGCATGGCGTCAATTTTGATAGGTATTTGGGAAAGAAGACAGGAGGAGGACATGAAAAATTGAGGCAAGAATTGCAGGCTGAGAACGAGGGGGTGGTATTGCCCCTCGCCATCAACTGGATTGGAGGACTGAAAGATGTGCAGAAGAAGAAGGCAGAAGGGAAGAAAGCATCAACGGTCGTATTTGCGGTCAAGGGTAGTAAGATGGCCGAAAAAGTAATGCAATGGGGGTCAAGGTCGGCAGGAGTGAAGTATGATGTGGAGAAGTTTATGAATGCCAGACCAGATTCCTTTTGTGGAGTTTGCAGCAGATGGGGACATGTTGAAACAAAATTTGGATCTTTGCAGGTGCCGGCGTGGATGTTGTGCATGGGGAGACATTTGACAAAGGATCATAAGTGCAACGTGGTAGGTTGCAAAGCTAATGCAGGACAGAACTGTGCCCATAATGTCGACAAGTGCATCAACTGCAAGGGAAATCATATTGCAAAGGCCAACTGTTGCATTGAGAAACAGGAGGCTATAAAAGTGGCGAGAGAAGAAAGACGTACCTGGAAGGAAAGAGAAGGAGAACGTCAAAATGTGATAACTGATCGTCAGAAGAAGCCAGATCATACAGAGGATGGGGGACCATTGACTGCAGAAGCGGAAGAGAAAGCTCAGGATGATGAGCAGACAGGAAAGAAGCCAGAAGTCCAGGTTGGGATGACACAAGAGACGGAAGGAGAACCTTCTAACGCTGGGACCAACGAAACCCCCATCACCCAATGGTGAAGTGTGTAATGCATAATTGTGGGAGGGGGTATGACGTGACTATGATGGCGTTGGAGAAAGGAATTGTTTGGGGGGCTGATGTTGTGATGATGCAAGAACCATATGAAGAAAGAGAGGGATACAATATCAACCACCCAGGATATAGGTTGACCGTTGGTCAGAGGAGGACGAACAGTGGCCGCAATCAGAACAGATACACACCTGGAGTTTTCGGAAGTGGATAAGGGGGGAGATGGATATGTACTGGTGTTTGATATAAAGTACCCATTGGGTAGAAAAATGAGATTGGCAAATGTGTATGATCAGCTGAGACAAAAGGGGGGAGTGAGAAGTCAAGGCAGACCGGCACAGACAGCAAGATGGAGCGAAATTATGGAGCAGGAAAAGATTCTCTTGGGAGGAGATTGGAATGCTCACAGCGATAGATGGGACCCACTGTGCCCACCAAAATGAGAAGCGAACTTTTCGCAAAATCTTATTGATAAATACAATTTGATCGACGTTATGGATGGGGAAGAAACCCATATGAATACGAGAAATGGCGAAACTTTGGGATCACTTATTGACTTTTTTATTCCTAAAGCCTCGGTGGCTGATAGATTAGAGACATCAACAGATTTGGCAACTACTTCAGATCACGCGATTGTGTGTGCCCAGACAAGATGGGATGAAGGGGAAGGAGCCAAAGTATCATGAAAAATAACAGGATGGGATATCGATGGGCTCAAGTCGAAGGAGGAGGAAGAAAATTATAAAAAAGCACAAAAATATTGGGAGGATAAGAGCTCAAAGAGACCTGTTTTGAATGAAAAGAGCAGTGGGGATGATCTACAGATAGAAGCTGAGTGGATACAGCAAAATTTTGTTAATCATCTTATTAGGTGCTGCAAAAAGATTAAGGTTTGCGCGAGATCTAAGAGGTGGTGGACGGTGGGGATCGCAGCAAATAGGAAAATTTGGGGATCGATAAAAAGAGCCAGAAAGAAAGGGGAGGTGTCGCAGCAACAAGTTAGGAAGCAGCAAAGCAACCTCAGAAGGATGATACGACAATCAAAAACAGATATGTGGCAAAAGTTATTAAGTTCAGCCACGAGAGATTGAGTTTGGCAGGTGTTGAGGTATATGAAACCGGGAGGCCAACAAACAGCGAAAGCTTTGAAGTCCAGGAGTGGGGAAGTGGCAGAATCTTGGGAGGAGAAAGCAGAATTGATGAAAGAAGACGCATTTCCGAAACCTTTGAAGGGCGTAAGTAGGAAGGCCCAAGAAGAGGGAGGAGAAATGTGGAAAAAGATGACTGAGGAAGACATCTGAGAGGCTCTGTTTAATCAGTCAGTTCAAAAAGCACCTGGACCGGATAGGGTGGGATTTAAGGCAATACGATTATTGTACGAATGGGATTCTCAGAGGATAATGGGAATCTTCAAAACGTCATCTAGGTTAGGAAGACACCCGTGAGTCTGGAAGGAGGCAAGGGGGGTTGTTATACTGAAACCAAATAAGCCAGATTATGGAGTCGCCAAAGCATACAGGGTGATAACATTGTTAAATTGTCTGGGGAAAGTTGTTGAAAAGGTAGCGGCTAATGCAATAGCAGAGGAGTGTGAGCAAAGAAGGCTACTTCATGATGGACAATTTGGATGCAGGAAAAGAAAATCAGCAATTGACGCAGTTGGACGGTTGATGAAGAGAGTTGAAGAAGCATGGGGGAGGGGGAATACTGCGGCAGTGTTAATGGATATTAAGGGAGCTTTTCCACATGTGGCAAAAGGGAACTTGATAAAAAGAATGGAAGAAATGGGGTTTGAAGCCGATCTGGTGAGATGGGTGGAAAGGTTTATGGAAGACAGAAAATTGATAATGTCGATGGACGGAAAGGAGGGAGATAGTATGGATGTGGAGACGGGGGTTCCACAGGGGTCGCCAGTATCGCCAGTACTTTTTGTTATATACCTTTCGGGGTTGTTCAGCAAGGTTGAAGAGAGAGAAGAAGAATGTCGAAGTGAGGGTATATCTTTTGTCAATGATGTGGCATGGGTGGTGGAAGGTGAGGATGTGGGGGAATGCACACAAAGACTGGAGAGATGCACCGCAGAAACAACAATTTGGGTGAAGAAAAATGCCTGTGAGTTCGGCATCGAAAAAACGGAAGCGATGTTGTTTACATGACGATGAAAGAATTAGGAACCAAAGATGAAAGCCCGAGTAAGGGTAGGAAATCATGAGGTTTCATACAACGAAGAAGCAACAAGATGGTTGGGGGTATGGTTGGATGATTTGCTTACCCTGAATAATCATACGAAAAAGACCTTAGCGAAAGCAAGGAGAGCGCAGAATAGGGTGAGATCCTTGATGATAAAGAAAGGATTAAGCTCGGAAGGACGTCAAAGAATCCAAGTTGCAGCAGTTCAGGCAGTGGTGTTGTATGGGTCTGAATTGTGGCAGCATGGACAAAGTAATAGGGCTCATGAGGTGCAAATGTTGTTAAATGAACAGGGCAGAAGGATAACCGGATGCTTTAGGACAACACCTCAAGGAGGGTTAATGAATGATGCGGGTTTATGACCGGCAAAGGCTCTTTTTAATAACCGGTTATGACGGTATAAGTTGAGACAGATGATGATGCCCAATGCTCAAGGCGGAGGGAAAATGTTAAAAGTACGAAGAAATGTCTTACAGGGGGTGCAGGGGATTGATGAGTTGATCCTGGAGGATAAACCTTTCGAAAGGAGGAGTTACGAGAGGACGACATTATCAACAGAAAAAAGCAGCCTCCAAGGGCCAAGGCAAAGTGATTATTCAGGAGGAGAAACAAGCGTTACAAGAGGCAAGGTTAGAAAGAGATGGGCTTGTTCTTTGGACTGATGGATCAAGAAAGGAAGATGAGTGGGTTGGGTGCACAGTGGTATGGAAAGAGGAAGGGGTATGGAAAAAGAGGAGGGTGCACTTAGGCTGACAGAAGGAAGCGTTTGACGCAGAGATCTATGCAATGTCGGACGCGATGAAGATTGTGGATGAGATTAGCGGGGAAAAGCAGGTTACCAGGGTTATGGTTTTTACGGATTCCCAGGCAACCTTAAGACAAATATAGTCGGACGAGCCAGGACCAGGACAGGTGCTTGCGTTACAAACGATGAATTGGGTCGATGCATTAGCCAGAAAGGATATACAGGTGGAGTACTGGTGGGTACCTGCTCATAAAGGGATAGACGCCAATGAAGAAGTGGACCAACAAGCGACAGAAGCTGCTTATAAGTATTGTGGACGGTTTACTGAAACGCAGGAGCTGCTACCTTTTTTTGATTATGTTTCTTTCATCAGCAAAAATCATTTCCGTCCGGGCGGAATGGTTCCATCAGAGTGGACGCGCTACATCAGAGCCGTCAGAGGCACCCCGGTGGCAGACTACTCCGTGCCTGGCACCAATACGACGTGTCGTGTTGCATATCGCCCTCTGATCGCAGTTTCGCCATTTCTTCTCACTCTGTCCGTATTCTATTGTAAACGAACACTGTGGTGTTGTGGCCAACAGTGACCATACGTCGGAATGGGTTCATTGGGTACATCAGCACAATGTAAATCGGTCCGGAAGCCACATGCAGGGTTCCATAACCACAAGGCATTTTGTCTATCATATTCATCTTTGTTACAGTTACAAGATTTGCTACCTCATAACTTTATGGCATGCATTATTTAAGTATCTCTATATATATACATATGGTCAATCTGGCCACAGATGGTAGTCGAGCATAATCGGAGGAGCATCTGGAGCGGTTCTAGCTCGAGGAGCCTAGGAAGAAAGTGAGAAGATATGATACTACCCGGCCGTGAGAATCCACGCAATTGCGTGGATCCATGACATCTCAGAAAGAGCGAGTGAGACCAAAAGTTGGGAAAGATAGAGTGTGTATTTTCGTTGTATGATAAGATGAGATGAAAATGAGATGATGTCTATCTACCCCAGCATCTCCCAAATATGTACTCCCTGTCACTCAGTCCACCTCCGTTACCCCTGTATCTCCATACACCCGCCGTCGCTCATTAACAATGTACTTGGGGGCCGTGATCGAGCGAGTTGAGATATGCACTTGGAGGCCGAGATTGAGTGAACTCAGAGATGCACTTGGAGACCGAGATCGTGTGAACTCAGAGATGCACTTGGAGGCTGAGATTGAGTGAACTCAGAGATGCACTTGGAGACTGAGATTGAGTGAACTCAGAGATGCACTGGGAGGCCATGATTGAGCAAGTTTGGACATGCACTTGGAGGCCAAGATCGAGTGAACTCAGAGATGCACTCCGAGCTGTGATTGAGCGAGTTTGGTGTTGCACTGGCAGGCTATCATCGTGCGAGATTGGAGGAGTACTTGGAAGCGGTCGATTTGGAGGGAGGCGCGATGGCAGCTGAGACTCTATTCATTGGTTAACTTGTAATTGTGGGAATGTAGAGAGTTGAGTACAACAACATCTGCCGAGTGATAGGAAACTGGCTGGGAGCGGGAGACTGTCGATCTTGGGATGATGCTGTACTTGACGTATGCTGTACTCGGTGTTAAGTCATGATCATTGCATGGAGGGATAGAGAGGAATGACTTAACTTCGTGTTCTTAGGTGATGGTAGAGTTGAGCACAAGAAAGAGAGAGATTAGAGGAGATGAGGGAAATCATCATGAGAAACTGGGACTCAAGAGAATTTCGTGTGTGAGTCAATTTACCATCCACGATGGGGCAGGTACAAGTCCTGATCCGGTGGGTAATAACACCAATACGAGGTCTTCTAAACCCAATCAGGCAAGTTGTACCCCTGATTTCTCAGGTCCGCTCGTATCCTCCATATTGTTCTCATCTTCATCCCCCATCTCTCTCTTTCTCGTCCACAACTCTACCATCATTGCAAGAACACAAAGTTAAGTCATCCCTCTCTATCTCTCCATGCCATCATCCTGAGTTAACACCAAGAGCAGTATACGCCGAGTGCAGCATACACCGAGTGCAGCATACACCGAGTGCAGCATACACCGAGTGCAGCATACACCGAGTACAGCATACACCCAAGATTGTTTGTCGTCCCTTCATTCTCATGATTTCATAAGAGCTTCAAAGGTAAAGTCACCTCGTCACATTCCCACGGTTTCTAGTTAACTAGTGCAGCATATGCCGAGTGCAGCATACACTGAGTACAGCATACACCTTAGATTGTCTGTCATCGCTTCATTCTCACAATTTCATAAGAGCTTCAAAGGTAAAGTCACCTCATCACATTCCCACGGTTTCCAGTTTACTAGCCGAGGAATAGAGTCTCAGCACCTGGCGCACCTCCCATCGACCGCCTCCAGATCGACCACCTCCAAGTACTCCTCTAATCTCCCTCGATCATAGCCTGCTGCAAGTGCATCTCGAAACTCGCTCAATCACAGCTCGGAGTGCATCTCTGAGTTCACTCGATCTCGGCCTGCAAGTGCATGTCCAAACTCGCTCGATCACGGCCTCCCAGTGCATCTCTGAGTTCGCTCAATCTCAGTCTCCAAGTGTATCTTCAAACTCGCTTGATCACGGCCTCCCAGTGCATCTCTGAGTTCACTTAATCTCGGTCTCCAATTGCATCTGCAGACTCGCTCGATCACGGCTTCGGAGTGTATCTCTGAGTTCACTCGATCGTCATCTTCGGGTGCACCTCAAATTGCTCTCAATCACCGCGTGCTGCCAGTCCAGATATACCGTGTGTAGATAGGCAGCTATATAGATACATAGATACATAGATGAGAAGTGTAGATAGGTAGCTATATAGGTGCATAGATACATAGATGAGAATACAAACTGAATGCATAAGTTTTGAAAATCGTTGAATGATAAGTAGTAGCTATGATTTCTAGGTGCACCAGCAGCATTCCCAAAGATGTTTTTCCCAGACTGCTCTACAGTGATTCAACGTGCTCCCAGGTGCTCCCAGGTGCACCTGAAGGCCACTACATCAGTCCAGTAAACTCTTGGAGAGGTATGTATGCAATGCGAGTTGCGACCCGTCGCATGGGCGACGGGAAGTGTGTAATTCTCCATCAGAGGGTACGAGGTTCCGTCAGAGCCATCAGAGCCGTCCGGAACACCTGGGTGTTTCTGATGGAAACTAGAGTTGTTGCTGATGTTCGCCCATGTTAGCCGATGGTTAAAGGAGGCGAAGTGGGAAGAAAGTAAAAAGGAAATTCAAGATATGGCGAAGAAGTCAAGGCACAGTTATCAGTATGATATGGTGAAGAGGGGGGGTGACAGTGCGGTGATGAAAGCCAAAAAGACGATTGCGGCGAGGTTTTATCAGCTTAAGTCAGGACATGGACTGATAGCGAAATACATAATGCGGATCGGAAAAAGAAGACATATGAAATGCTGGTGGTGTGGGCATGAATATCAGACAAGGGACCACCTTTTTAAGTGGTGTAAAAGATGGAAACGGGAACAAAAAAGGCTTTGGGTTGATGGGCAAGAGGGGGAGGATGGGTATGAGGGCATTCAAAAGGTTTTGAAAAAGCCAAAGATTTCATTGCCAATGTCTCTTGTTTTTGCGGAGGAAAAATGTTCGCAGGCATTGATGGATTTTGTTTTCCATACTGATGTCAGCAGAATTAGCAGAGTGGTGGAGGAGGTGGAGAACTCAGATTACGAGGAGTCGAGTGATGGGGGGTTGTAAAAGTTGATGTTGTTTTTGGCGGTTTCTTTTGTTGTTGGGGAAGAGTACTCACGACTTTGCTTTTGTTTCTTTATGTTACGGAAGAAGCAGGGAGGAAATGTGTACGGGATATGCCATGGCCGCCAGCGGCCAAATGCAATATGATTACAAACAAACAAACCTGTAATAATCTTTTGCGATTATACTCGCTCCTCTTTTGTCCTGGAATTTTCTCCAGAGTGTTTACGGAATCATTAGTAGCCTTCTCAATACGATTGTCAAGTAGATTTCCAACAAGACGGAACTCTGGTAGGCAAGGTCCTATAAACCAATCGATGGTAGAGGACAAGAGCTGAACACCTAGCCCAGCTGGTACCTAGCGCTGGTGCTACAAAACCAAGTGCAAGTTCGAAACTTGTAATTTCTTTTTTAATCTACTCCACCATATCGGCTCCTCTATTATTCTTCATTTGTGCCAGAGTACGTCTGCAAGACTAAAATATGAGATAGCCTTTTCCAACGCCGTCGTAACAAACAAGGTCCTGTGAGCTAACAAGAGCTGAAAGCTTTGCTCAGTTGGTGCACGAAACGCCAGGTGCTGTAAACACCCGAAAGCGCCGGCTCGAAACTAATGACGATTATTGTTTTGCTCTTCTACTGGTTTCACTATTTGTTCCTCTTCGTGACACCAAAATACGCCTGAAAGACGAAAATACTCGAGGTGTCATCACGTTAGAGAGCTCGAGACCTCAAACCTTCCCTGTATGGTATTGATTGTATGGCTCGTAAAACAACCTGATATACAAGAACTGAGCGCGTAGCTTAGTTAGTGTTTCAAACGCCAGGTGCTACAAACACTCTGGGCGCAGGTTCAAAACCTGCCTTCGAATCTGCGGTAGAGTGTGGTGCTATAAACACCCGAATAAGTGACAGGCTCGAAACTTGTGGTAATAGCTTTTTACTATCATCCCCCGCAGCGGCGATGTGCTACAAAGGACTAATACAAACTGGTCAAGGGGCCTTGAATGCTACACCAATTAGCTGATTTAATATTGACCTTCCATACCAATAATAACTGCTTTCCGTTCACCGTCCAAAACCTGTCCCTTATATTGAGCGGTTTGTGGCCCTTTGCAGCACATATCCCTACTTCGAGAGATACTGGTTCCGTTGCATTATTCTGCCATTTTGCTCCAGAGCACTTCTGTACTCTATATACTTGCTATGAGAAAAACCCGTAGCTTTCTGAGTACAGTTGTGACAGACAATGCCTCGTAAAACAGTCAAACATACAAAAGCTGAACGGTTAGCTCAGATGGCGCTTCAAATGCCAGAAAAGTACTTTAAACGCCAGGTGTTCTAAACACCGATACTGCATGCAGGTTCGAAACCTGCATTAACTATCTTTTTTTTGCCAAGTTTACTTGATTCCTCGAATCAATGTGTCTTAAAATACAAATGACAGCCTAAGGTATATCACAAACCAGATCATTCTACGCTTTAAAAATGAAGGCCTATTACAGTATTACTTACTAGTAAACTACAATGCATAGAGTAGTAACTTCTTTTACCGTCAAGGATCCGCCAAGTCAGGGAAAATGCAAGAAGCTGATCATTTCGCTGGCGCTGTAAACGCCACGATGCTGTAAACACAAGCGCAGGTTCGAAACCTGCAATAATCTTCATTCGAATGGTGCAGGAAACACCGAATTACAGGCTCAAAACCAGCAATAATCAACTCTTTTGTTTCCCTAGTCACAACTATGCCTTCGCATTCACAGTTTTCGTCAGCCAGTAGGCTCGGTCCTAAACCCTAAGCTTGCGAAGGAGGCAGACACTCGTTTACGAGTGCAATGACTACACTGTTATCGCTGTTTACTCCCATTTGCCTCGCCATTTTCTCTGGGGGATATCGAGGGATATCTCAGTACGGCCCCGATTTTGTGGTCTAAAGCACTCAAAAATGCAAGAATTGACAGCATACTAAATTTTGCAGAGCATGATGTACATCGGTGGGGTAAAAATATGCGGTTACTCTAGTCTGTCGGCCGGCTAACAGACTACGGTTACTCGGCCCCTAGCTTCCATCGTTTGGATGCACCTGCAAAACGGAATAAGTGGGTGACATCCCAGGCCCCGTAGCTTTCTCAGTATGGTTGAACTTGTGGTTCGAAAAACAACCTGATACAACAGTTAACCATCTAGCTCGGCCGATGCTTCAACACTCCAGGTGCTGCAAACACCATAGCCAGATGCAGGTTCGAAACCTGCATCGACCGCAATTCGCGCTGTAAATACCAAAAGCTGCGGGCTAGAAAAGCACCGTAAGTTCTTTGACACCGTAGCCCCGACAACCGGCACCCGACAATACAGGGCTGGCCATGACACTACCGAGCAAGCTTCTGTCAATCACATGCAAGCTCGAGCTCTTCGTTCACATGCACCGTACACCCACGCCTTTGATGTTATTACGTGTTGCCGATACTTCGGAAGTCTATTCACTGCAATGGCGGCCAGGAAGTGGAGGTCAATAGTGACCGTTTAGAGACACAGCAGCGAAGTCACCAAGCTCAATTCATCTCCAACCACCAAAAAAACAAAACAAGCCAAAAATAACCATACCACCTCTATCCAGTCTACCCGTCCACCCTATCTATCCATCTTCTCCATTTCCAACCCCCACTCTTTATAATCCGTACTCCTCCACACATCCTCAAAAACCCTCCTCGTCTCCTGCAAATGCAAAATCTTCACCTCCGCCCTCTCCGCCCAATCACTCCCCAGCGGCAGCCTCAAATACCCCTCCAACCCCGCCCCCATCCCAGTCCCAGTCACAACCTCAAAAATCCTCCTGCACCCCTCCTCAACATTCCCAGGCTGCTTTCCATCCCACGCCGCAAACGCCGCCATCTGCCTCCCCACCGCGGTATCCTTATACGCCTCCGAAACCCCAGCCTTGGGCGTGACGTACGCACCCAGGAAGTTGGAGCGGAATGCGCCAGGCTCGATAATGAGAACGCGGATGTTAAACGGACGCAGCTCGAGGGCGAGGGATTCGGAGAGTCCTGGTGGGTTGTTAGCGGTGGCGGAGGCCAAGGGTTGGGGGGGGGAATACCCTCGAGCGCAAACTTGGACGCGCAGTATAGACCACACGTTGCGATTCCGTCCAGCCCGGCAATGCTAGTGACGTTTGCGATCAACCCCGATCTTCGGTGGCGCATGGATGGGAGAACGGCTTGGATCAGCTTCAGGGGGGCGAAGAAGTTGACTTCCATCTGGTGCCGGTATTCTTCCTCGCTGTTTTTGTTAGGCTGGAATGATTTGGGAGGTGGAGGGGACGTGCCTCATGTCTTCGACTGCACCAAGAAGTGAGTATCCTGCGTTGTTGATGAAGTAGTCGATGTGGCCGTGGATGTTGAGGGCGCTTTGGACGACGGAGCTGGCGTCGGGCGCTGTGACGTCGAGTGAAAGCCACACGCCCCCCAGCTTTTTAACTTCGGAAACGAGGTCGGGGGTTTTGGACGGGTTACGAGAGGTGGCAATTACGCTGTGGCCGGCGCGGAGGGCTTGCAAGGCGAGAGTTGCGCCGAAGCCGGAGGAGCAGCCAGTGATGAACCAGACGGGCGCTGATGGGGCAGACATGTTTGTTGGTGGGAGTTCGGGGTTTTGATGTTTTGTATGCTAGAGCTTTGAACTGGAAGTGATGCTGAGGATCTGATGGAGAAGAGGGGAGGAGAGGTGGTTTTCTGTGGTTTATATAAACCGATGGATAGACAAGAGTGATCAATGGTGAGCGTTCCCATGCCATGCATAGACTACTCTACATAGATTGTCATCGCCGAAATAGAATCCGACAAGCGCCGAAGGACGTCAGTGACTGCATACCCCGGTGAGTCGCATCTCCGAACTGTGGTGAAGGTCACTAGTCGTTATCGCCGAAAGAATAGCGTGGTATCTCCGACACGTGATCGGGCGCAACTCAATTGACGTCGGATGTAGTAGTGTACCTCGAATATGTTTCAGTCTTTTTCGCTCGTTCGATTTGGATCTGCGTAAATGTTAATCGGGGACGTGTTTGTCGGAATTTTGTCCGACGGACTTTACGGAGTGCTTTGCTTCCTACATGTTGTGATTTCAATCAGCGGTTTCTCGATCACAGCAGAGAATCCATGCTCGCGAGATGGATCTTGGACCGTCTATAGACTACGCTGTAGGCTGGCATACCACAAGGACTCGATAATGAGGCACCGTGTGCAAGCCACAGATTCCCGTGTTCTGTAAAGTGATGGGACATACATAGAACTGAATAATTAGCCCAGTTGGCGGCCTAAATATCAAGTACTGCAAACACCGGGGTTCGAAACCTCAAGGCGTCGGAGCGCCAGACCACCCGTTTTTTTGTCCCTCTTCTTTCTTGCCAGAGAATGCTGTAAACCGGTAAATATCTGTGGGAGATATCGATATATCCGGTAGCTTTCTCAGTACAGTTAGTAAGCGTCCAAATTCGCGAGAGGCAGCGGGATCATTCTAAGGGACATCTTAAAGAAGGACTAAATCAATATCTTCACACCCAAGAAAACCCATTATAACGATACAAAAACACATAGAGTAGCAGCTTTCATCGTCAAAGCCCGTGGAACAAGAAAATGATCGTCTAGCTGGTGCTGTAAACGCCGGTGCTTTAAACACCCGGTCCAGGTTCGAAACCTGCACTGATCACCATTCAGTAGAGTGCGTCAAACACCAGAAGACACAGGTTCAAACCCTGTAGTAAGCACTTGTTTGCTATGCTCTTCCCCTTACCAAACCGCCCGCAATCAGCCTTGCCCCAAAATACCAGCCCCAGTTACGCTCTCTTTTAAAGTTGCGTCATGGAATATTAAGGAGGCCACAGGGCATGGTGATGCAAAAACCCAGTACTTTAAGCACCAAGATCAGTTCGAAACCTGCATTATTAATCATCTCTCGGTAGAGTGCTATAAACACCCGATCCGAAATCACAGGCTCGAAACCTATTGGGATCACCACCTTAGTACTTAGCTACTATCAGCTCTCGTCTGAAGCTTCCTACAGCCTCCTTCGCTTCTGGTTGGGATTTTTGTTCGGACAACCACTCTGCAGTGTTCTGTTAGGCCCTGAATTGATTCGTTACTCAGGGGTACTGATGCTGCCGCTGATGGCAAAACGCCACGCACGTGTAGCATAGACGGGCGATCGGCGACTTTGAAATAGTGGGTCATCTGTGCGGTAGGAGAGAATCAGTGTTCTCAAGCGGTCAGATCGACTGGCCGGTCATCTGTAGATCCACAGACCAGTCAGATAATATGATTTCTGAGACCGCCCTTGGTATAGACTGGCAGTGGATTCGTTTGGGAAATCTGCAGAGCCGGAAATTATCTGAGGATATCTGCCTTGGCATGGATATCTAAAGATATCGATGGTTATAATATCTAGAGTTGTAATATATTATATAAGGGAGATTGCGTTCCCAAGCTCGATTGGATTCAAACTGATGGGGTTACCATACCTCCCCCTAGCGGGTCCTGCTGTCCCATGTGACAATCCATAAGATATTTAGTCAGATGAAGCTTGAAAAAGCCGCCTTTGGTATAGAACGGTGACGGCCAGGCTTCAAAAGCGTGGGCCGGTCAGATGGTAGGTCGAATTTGACCGGACTAACCGCTTGAGAACACTGGAAAGAATGCTGATCGCACTTCCAAAGTTGCGACACCAGAAACCTTAGTCTCTGCGGGGTTTCCCAGAGGGAATTGCTGGATTTTCAGCGCTGGTTCTAGCACTTGGGGCGTATTTGCAACCAGTCATTGCTTCCACCATGAGAGCCCGGCTCTCCCTGATCTCTTGTTTCTTTTCCGCTGGCGAAGACACGAGTAGCTTGACATATGTAGATGGTATGCGGGAGTGTCTCAAGGTTCCATGACTTCGGAGAACTACAAGCGTAACCCCCAGCAGACTCAGACTGGATACGCGCTATCTTCCGACCCGACACGGAAGATGTTGTCAGCTGGGTCGGCATTTCGAAGGGAGAGTATGAATGCAGTCGATCATGATCAGAGGGGAAGAGCGAGATGACGGAGCATGAAAGAGTAAAAAGAAAGATAGCACAAGATAGAGGCGACGTCACTTCAATTGTGAAGTCACTACTCAAGTCCAGGTTAGGGTTGCCCATATTTAGAATCCGGCATCCACTCCTGAACCATATCAATTGAAAAAGAATTGAAAGAAAATCCACAAATTGGCCAGCAAACACACCTTTTCATGGACTGGTAAGCCGGGGCCCTCATAACGGCCAAAATAATCGTTTAGAATCAGTGTTGTAGTTATAATCAAGTATAGTATCTGTTCCTTTCAGTTCAATATCTAAAGCGCAACTATATGTGGCTTCTTATATTAATCTTATATTTGAAATCTAAGGAACTGACCGCTATTCTTGCACCTTTTGATTCCTGCTACGTCGCAGGTATTGCATTGCGTCTAGTTGATGCCTCCTTCTTTCATTGTCTCTTTGGCTGCTAGCGAGAGAACGAGGAAGGGAGTTGATAGTAGTAATCGGAATTAGAATAATGAGCTTGTCATCCCAAAATTTACTCGAGGCAAAGAGGCATAGAAAACGTGCACAATGTGTTAAGAACAAGAGTAAATCATTGTACCTTGATCCCCATTGTTCGAACGAACAGCGATAGAGAGAGATACATTAGTCAATAATGCAAGTCAGATATATGCGAGGTAGCGTTTCCTCACTTTTAAGGCACTAAACCAACGTTCACCTGTCTAGCGTTTAAAATATCATACTCTGCCATGATCAATTCTGGTATGACAAACTGCCTTCACGGTATGTAACGTGTCTGTCAATCGCAACCGTAGTGATATCGTGTCTAGAGTACTCCTCGGCAGTGACATGGCACTGTGCTAAGATTGTGTGTTGATTGGGCTGTGCTATAACTCCTAAAGTCGCAAGCGCCAAACCTGTGGTAATCAAGTCTTTTGCCTCTCGTCATGACTATATATTGTTTCTGTTGTCTTCTTTTAAAATTTGTTTCGCCAGAATACACCTATGAGATGGAAATACGCGATTATTTGACCCGCATATAACTTTCTCATCTATAATGTGGCCTGCATCGTCATAGCGGTCCCAAATCTACTCACTTTCAAGAATTTGTCAGATCATGGGATATACAAGAACTAATAGTGTGACTTAGTTGGTGCCAGATACCTCTACCTGCTCTTGTTCCCAGATTTCTCGTCGCTCGCAAGCTGCTCGCCGGAGGCTAAAAGAAGCGGCTGGATTTCGAGCACAACCTCTACCTGCGATAAAACAAAAATACCAAACTCAATACAAACAAAGCTCTCTATTTCAACCAAATTAATGTCGTCCACTCCGTCTTACCCCTTTTTCCTTTGTTTTTACCGGAATCTGGATCTGTAGTATCAGTCCCCCCTGGCTCGGTGGTCATACACAATCACTCATTTTACCGACCATGGGCACATGAAAAAATTTCTCGATACATAGATACTCAGGCCGCGAAGCAACTGAGTGATTGATTGACCCAGGCTTGTTGTGTTCGCATGAATGGACCGGGCTCATCACGAATGGCCTGAATCCTTCAACCGCCTTGCACATGCCCCGCCGACTAGATCGTAGGATGCAAGCCTAGCGAAATAGCCTAGAAACAATAAAACGTAGGTGCTCTTGCCCCTAGAGCTCTCATCGACCGGCTGGGGGGTACCGGGCTCATGAAGGGGGCAGACACTACTGCACGGTGCATGCAATCCCGAAAGTAACAATACACCCCGAAACCAAGACACAGGTAGAAAGTAGCCCTACCAACGCAATAGTTTTACCAGCTAAAAGCTAAGGTCAAAGATCGTAAAGCAATCAGACCTACAAGCTAATCGTCTTGCTTAGTTAAGTAGGACATGGTGCCCTAAACACCAAGTGCAATCGAAACCTGCATTACTATCACATCATTCTTTTTTATGCAGTTTTATTCTGGCTTGCAAAAATAGTATCTACTGAGTTAAATCGAAGTTCGACTCTGTAGTGCTGCTATAGTTTTACTGAAGTAATGCAAGAAAAATGCTAGTTTAATACTGTAATACTACCGAATCGAAAGACATTCCGATTTAACTCAATATTCTCTAAATTTTAAGTATTACTACGGTATCAATTTTCGGGGTTTTTTTGCTGTAGTACGTAGATGTTCAAATACGTGCAAATATTCAATGGTGCGCTATACCATAACCGGTAATATCTGTCCACTAGCGCAGATTTAAACCTTGAACCAATTTTAACTCTGAAGCTCCTCCTAAAATTAAAATTAAAATCTCAAGTAGTCTCGAATATAGGAGTGTTCCAATTCCTGTACTCTACTGCTCGGTTCTGCAGGCAGACTGAATTGCTACCAAGGATTATTCTGGACTTTAGTAAGGAACCCTGAGCTCGGGTTCGGGTGGTGAATATTACAAACCCACACCGCGTACCACCGGATTTCAGGTAAACCACCGTTTTCAAAAATCTACCAAAAATTTACAATTCAAATTCCGCCTCATTCAGTGACCCAAATTTTCGATTTTACCATAAATCTAGAATTCAAATCTGGGCCACGTTCCATATATTGATCAGTAATCCCATAGTAGCAATCTCGACATCACCTCCATGCGTATCCCTTCGCCGGTATTGGGCCCACGAAAGGGCCCACTTTCGCGTACACTGCGCCTTGTCGCTTATAACAACACAGCCACCCACTTAACCCCCCCCCTAGAATATTATGAATTGAAAGATAACTAGTAGAAGCTTCTATTTACAAATTCTTGTGGCAGTGTGACAAGTTCTGTGGTGCTGAGTTGCATATAAATAGCAGTACTTTGGAGATTGTGAGAGTACCATCCTTTAGCCCAGCAGCAACCACCTTCCCACTTCCCATCGACCACACCACAACAACCATGAGCAGAGAAGCCCTCAGACCTCGGAACCTTAATGTCAACTACCTACCCCCACCACTTATACTCTCATCTCCACCATCCTCACCAAAAAATGTAAAAAAACAAAGTGCCAAGCGTCGCATCATGGACAATCACTCTGGTCCAAAGCGCACCTCCTCCCAACCACCACCACCACCTACAGTGGTACAGCATCGACCTGTCATTATACCTGATGTGTCTTCACTCACTACTGAAGCTCCACCTGCAATGCTCAACCTTGACGATAATTATAGCTCCTCAGATGAGGCATATATTGAGCCAGCCGGGTCGATCACTGCTGGTCACTCGGCCAAGCAGCACAAGAAAACACTCAAAAAACTGATTCAAAATTTGCCAGATCTTCCTAAGCTTCCCACACTCGACCCTTAACAACCAGTTGTCCCTTCTTGTTAGGGGTTTTCTCCTAACAGCGATAATGGTACTTGCGATAGTTAAATGAATACATGTTACCGAGTTACTCTAGGTCTAGTCACGTGATACGCATAACACCTGTTCATGACGTCGCAAGTAAGCCAGTCTTATGTTCCTTAGGGGGAATACATAAGAGTTGCGTGTCAATTGAATAAGCAAGTATATTTGCTTAGCAGATTCATTGAAAGGATACATACTACGGTAATCCCTATTTGATGATGCAGCAATGCTGCCAGATCGAAAGGAGATAACTCCTGCCGAGCGCATTGTTTTGAACCACATTTGTTTCCTAGATACTAGCGGGACAGTTTGATTGGACTGGAGATTACTCCAACACACAAACACCACAGTTGATAGTGAATATGCGATTATGTGGGACCTCAGGCTTATCATCTCAGGCAATAAGAACAACCAGGGTACTCCCCGGTCAAAGAGAATGGTCTCGACCTAAGCATGACGTAACGGAGGGAATTATGACGTTGGCTGAAGATAAGAGGCCTGAAGCAACCCTGCTCATTGGTTTGAGTTAGTATGCATTGCAACGTCAGATTCTACGTTGGCATAGTATCGGTTGGTCGCCGATTAAACCTATGACGCAAGCCAAATAGCTTTCAAGGTGAGGCATTAATTCGCGAAAAGCGCTGCCAACTAATTTGTTGGCAGACGTTCCAACTACTGTCACAAACGGGTAGTAAGATGTCTAATATCAAGTTTTATCTGACACACTGTCTGACATGATATCGTACGATGGATGGCCTGATTTTTATCAGGAGCGATAAGCTTTGAAACCACATCGTATGAACACGATCACCAACTGGGATGCGTGGCATGTTATCACTGGGCGCATGATTAGTTTCATGACGTGACCACGATAACACTATCATGAGCTTTGTGATCATAGCGTCGAAGTATGGGTGTACAAACCTTCGAAGACGACTATAAAGAGATGGCATTGTTCCGGCAATGAGATGACAAGCTCAAGCAGCAATCCACAGTCAACATTCAGAACACCAAAGACGATCTTAAAATATTATTAAGAATTCTATCTATTAAACATTATCACAATTTCTTCCTCTACTCTCATCAATACTCATGACTACGCATTTTATGCCTGGACACAAACTGACACAGTCCGAGTACACACTGCAACAAGTTGTCGAACATTTCGGCAATCTTCTTTACAGTTTGGAAGTGCAACGTGTAACCCACACCTACTGAGTGTTAGGGGTTTTCTCCTAACAGAGTATATGTAACCTGTGTAAACCAATGATGGGTACTTGTCAGTAATCTTCGGGTTATCTGACATGCATAACGGCTACCCTAGGTGATCACCGAACTTTCAGTCATGATATCCTTTAGCGGGGATAGAGTGGTACTTGTCTCGATTGGATAGAGGAGTTTCGACCTCTAGCGGATTCATTGAAAGGGCAATACTTAGGTAGTCCTGTTTTGATGATGCAATAACACTGCCAGATTGAAAGAACATAGGTTCTGCTGAGCGTGTTATTTTCAGCCAGATTCATTACCGTTTGATAGAGGGATTATGTCTGATTGGACTGGAGATTACTCAGACTCACAGACACAGCAATCGTTAGCCACTAAGCTAGTAAATGGGATCTTAAGCCTAATCTCTCATGTGAGGTTAGAAACTGGGCACTCCTTGGTTAAAGAGAATGGTCTCGGCCTAAGCTATGGCGTGATTGAGGGATTATGACATTGGCTGATGAAATGAGGCCTGAAGCATCCCCGCACATCAGTTTGTGACGGTATGGCAACTGCGAGAGTACAACTTGCCTGAGCATGCATGTGTATATGTGTCATTTAATCTATGCTGGCATAGTAGTGGTTGCCCGCCACGTAAACCTATGATGCAATCATACAGACAGTATGTTTTGCTGAAAGACACATCAATCAAAGTTGACTGTGTTTCCGACTACCGAACCATACGAGCGCAAGATGTCCAAGTTGAAGTTATGATCTGATATATGATATCATGTGGTTGTGGCCTGATTCTCATCAGGAGCGTAACGCTTTAATACCTCAGCTGCATGAACACCATAACCTTTGGGAACTCGTGGCAATTAGTGTTAGGCGCATTCATTCAGAATGTAAGACGCAGCACACATTGCTATCACAATCATGGAAGGTGAAATATGGGTGCGCATGCGTAACACCCGAGAAGCTTCTATATAAGAGATCACATTGTCCCGGCGATGAGAAGAACAAGCTCTAGCAGCGATACAACAGTGATACCTACTGTGGGCAAATAGCCTCTCCGTACGTATAGAAGTGAATGTTATTGATGATCGAGGTGACATCTCGCTAGAACTAACTAATACGCGAGTCTCCCGCAGAGCCGTACTAATGCCACAGAGCCGCACCTAATGTGACAGAGCCGCACCTTAACATGACCAGAGTAGTCCACCTACATCACAACCTTCCCCAATCATCTTTGAGAAACCTCTCGAAGAAACAAAACACCCCGATCTAAAAACAAACATGCCTCCGCAATGTCTCTCAATCATCCAAAAAAACGCCTACTCCTCACTCCGTCTTTCGTGTCGTTTTCCTCTTCGCCTTTGGCCGCCTGCCCATTTCCTTCCAATACTGCTCCACCATTTCTTTTGCTTTTGCCATATTCTCCTCTGGCTCCCATGTATTATTCTTCTCATCCCAACCTTCGCATTTCACTTCGTATTCTCAGCTAGTTCCGTCAGAGCTTGGCCGGTTTTTTGCGATTGATTCGACGACGTAACTTGTGCCTACGCGGCTGGTCCATACCGGCAGGGGTGGCGGCCGCCAGGCAATCCTAGAATCATCCGTGCGGTCAACTTTCTGCCTGCTGATGTTAACTATATCGTGGATCGTCATGTCGTTTGGGAGATCTAGTTCGACAGCATTTCTGTGTATTTGTAGGATCTCGTATGGGCCAATGTAGCGGTGTACTAGTTTGCGTCGCGTGGGGTTGACATTGGTGTATGTGATTGGCAAATCCTTTGTATCTAAAAATACTTTTGCACCGGCGGTGATGGCGGGGTCAATTGGGCGTCGTGACTTATTAGCCTCAGCCGTCTGTTTATCTTGAGCATCGCGCAGCTCATCCCTGGCAACTCCAAAAATGCGCTGCAATCGTTGGACAAATTCGCGGCCTTGTAAGGTTTTCGCTGATTCATTGGCCTGTGGTCGTTGGTGGTCTGCAATTAAGTCTCGCGGCAAGGGCGGCTCATAACCAAGATCGAGTTCAAAAGGTGTCTGCTTCGTTGAGCGGTGTACTGAAGAATTGTAAGCATACTCCACTAATGGCAGGTAGTCGTCCCAATTTGCTTGATCGTGAGTTGCGAAGCCACACAAATAGCATACAACCGTCTTGTTTGAGTTTTCAGAGAGACCATCTGGTTCTGGATGGAATGCCGTAGACATGAGCAGCTTCATCTGCAGAATCCTCGCAACTTCTCTCCAATAGTCTGCTGTGAAAAGTACATCGCGGTCCGATACAACCTCTTGAGACACTCCGTGTAGGCGGACCATGTCGTCGATGGATATGCGCGCGAAGGCCGGGGCATCGATTGTCTTCTTGCAGGCTGGCCAATGTGCTCTCTTCGTCTTGTGGTTGCCAAACGTTACAATGCAGTCATGGCCATTTCCTGAGGTCGGCAGGTCAGTTGTGAAGTCGATGCCAATTCTTTGCCAACGGCCTTTGGCTATTGGAAGTGGTTGTAGGAGGCCCATAGGTTTCCCACTCCGGTGGTTAGTTCGGTGGCACAAGTCGTAGCCTGCAACGTATCACTGGGCATCGCGCCACATTTGCTTCCAGAAATACCGGTCTTTCATGCGTAAGTACGTTCGGTCTGCACCGAAGTGTCCCCCTGCTGGAGTGTCGTGGGCTTCATGGAGGATTCGTCGCTGCATCGTCCTTGGAATACACAACCGTCCTCTCATATCTGCCTTTCCGACTTCCTCCTTCTTTTCCAAATCTCCACGTAACCACAGTAGCCCATTCTCTTCCAAATAGAATCGTTGCGCTGCCACCCATAATTTGTGTTCCTTGGTAGATGCAGTGGATGGCGGGGGGCGGGGACTTGGGTTGGCCAAGCAATGTGCAATAGGCCCGAACCATTCATCATCAAGTATGCCCACCTTGATGTCATCAACCCATTCTCCGGCCGCACTAACTTCCAGTGCTGTTAAATTGCATCGCTCCCATCGGAAATCCGGGCGGCGAGACAATGGGTCCGCGACCTGATTCTTGACACCCGGGATGTGCTTGACCTCCCAGTCAAAATTCTGTAGGACTGTCAAGATATCCATCTGACGTACAGTGAGGTGTGGTTGTGTGAGGATCCAGCGCAAGGTTGCATGGTCCGTGTGTACCAAAAATGGCTGCTCGGCTCTGTGTAGGTTGAATTTCCAGTATAATATTGCATCTTGGATGCGCAATAGTTCTCTGTCGTATGCAGGGTATCGTGTCTCCGCATCGTGTAACTTACGGCTGAAATAACCCAGTACCTTCTCTGTCTTATCTTGCACCTGGGAGAGCACCGCGCCCAATGCATATTGGCTAGCATCCACGTGCAGGCAGTATTTGGCTTCGGGGTCTGGTAAAGCAAGGACCGGAGCATTGCAGAGTGCCTTTTTGAGCGTGTCGAAAGCATGCTGGCACTCTCTATCGCAAGCGAATGGAGTGTGCCTGACTCTCCTCGGTTCTCCACGTCGCCGCCCCACGTCCCCTTTTCCTTTCGGAGGAGTGCCAATCGCGTACAACGGCATTGCAATGTGAGCATAGTGTTCAATGAATTCTCTATAGTAAGTGGTGAGGCCAAAGAAGCCTCTGACGTCCTTACCGTTCTCAAGTTGAGGCCAATCCATTACCGCATGAGTCTTATGCTCCTGGGCGTGGATGCAGTCCTTGTCAATGTCAAAGCCGCAAAAATCAACTTTCTGACAAGCCCAGGCGCATTTTGCACGTTTGGCCTTGAGACCATGTTCTGTCAGCAAAGTAAGCACTTCTCTGACATGTACGACGTGTTCCGCCAGGGTACGGCTGTGGATCATAATATCGTCAAGGTATACGACGATGAATTTGCATTTCATTGGTTCTAAGATGCCGTTCATCATGCACATAAACTGGCTGGGTGCGTTCGCCAGGCCAAACGGCAGGACTCGCCACTTGTATAAACCAAATTTAGTGGTGAAGGCTGTCTTTTGCCTGTCGGCTGTGGCGATGCGAATTTGATGGTAACCAGCCACCAAGTCCAATTTTGTGAACCAGCAGGAGCCGTGCATGGAGTTGAGTAAATCCTCGATGTGAGGAAGAGGATAACGATCTTTGACGGTTATGGCGTTTACTGCACGATAGTCTATGCACATGTGCAGCGTACCGTCAGGCTTTGGCACGAATAATACCGGTGAGCCGAAATTGCTTCGAGAGGGCTGAATCCAACCGCAGCGAATCGCCTTCTCTATCTGCCTCCGAAGTTCTGCTTCTTCCCGTGGGGAGATGCGGTATGGTGAGCGGAACGGTATTTTGCCATTTGGGTCCGTTTTAATTTCAAAATCGGCCTGCCTTCCATTCTGCGAATTTCCAAATGTTGGCTCGCCGAAGAGCCTCTGGAATTCTGTCAACATCTCCTGAAACTCACCTGGCGGTTCGTCTGTCTGAAGTGTACTGCCATCGCCGTGGTGGTGTACTTTGATCAAGAAGGCCCTTTTCAACAAGTGGGCAGACATGTTTTTAAGTTCCGCCTTCCGTATGATGTGTATACCCATGAATTTGGTCTGCTCCTCTATTCCTTCGTCGACATCCAAGGGGCGTAGGCCAGGCAAGTAATGTACTTGGCCATCCTCTCTTTCCTCCCAGAGGTTATCAGCAATCCACATTTCATTGCTGTCATGGTCAATTTGATATCGTTGGTTGATATCACGCATCCATCTTTTGCCTAGCACAGTATCAAAGCCCTTGACGTCGTAGATCGTAAATTCAGCCTCATAGACATATGACGCACCGAGTCGTAGTTTCAATTTGGCTCTTTGGCATTTCTCGATGTCATCCTCTGCCTTGATATTGGCCGTCTCCACAATCATCCATCCGGCCTCCTTTGCCTGAAGGGCGCCCCCTTCGCGTTTTAGTTCCTCAATGAACTTCCGCCCCATATAGTTCTCTGACGCATCATCGTCCTTCACTACCCTTGCCTTTTTGCTGCTCCACCATCCTCCTTTCGTTTGGTATCTTATTTTCCCACTAAACCTTAGCAGGTCGACCACTGAGTTATCTAGTTTACTAACTTTCAAGTGGTGGTAACGGGTGAAAAACTTGAATTGACTATCTGGCACCAATTTGCCACCCTTTTTGTTTGATGATACGGTACATGATGGTATTTTTATGGGAGGTACAGCCGCAGCTACTGACCTCCTTTGCCTTTTCCCGCTTCAGAGTCCGAGTCTGAGAGGCTCTCCAACTCACTCTCCGCTTCACTGTCCGTCTCCTGCTTAGCCTTCTTTTCCTCTGCAAGCCACCCACTCTCCTTTCTACCGGTTAGTGCACCTCCCCGTTTCTTATCTTTACGGGGGCGTCCAGACTTAGCTTTTGGGGCATCTTTGCCGACCAAAGCTTGTTCGAGTAGCTTCTTCATCAAGTCGCGGTTTGGGCAATTGCGAGAGATATAACCCACCTGGCCACAGTTATAGCAGGTCAAGCCGTCATCTTTGGCCGGGCCAACTGTGCCAGTTATACCACCTTTCGTGGAGTCCATCTTCCTAGCTGAAGCTTTCGTAGTTGTGGTAGTGTTGGGGCCACTTCCAGATTGAGACTTGTTGAGAGACATGTCCAGTGCAGCGAGGTGTTCCATGCGCTGTTCGCGGGTTGGAGTCCTATCGCGCATGCCAATATAACAAACCAAGTCTTGATAAACTCCCTGGTTGCGCTTTTCGATCATATATCCATAAGCCTCGGCGAACATTTCGGCAGGCATAGGCTGGTGCGGGTCCAACTTCGAACGAAGGCAACGGAAACACTTGTTAAACTCTGTGACGCGTTCTCCCTTCTTTAGGCTCAGTTCTTCCCATTCGCGTTTGACCAGGTCCAAGGCGTTGGACGGAATAAACTTAGCTTTCAACTGTGTGCAAAAGGTGGACCATTCGATGGGCGCACTCATTGGGAAGCGGTGCATGGCCCAGACTGCTGCGTCGCCTTTCAATTGTAGCACTGCTTGCTCTCCCCAGCCTGTCGTGCCGACTCATCCAATGGCCTGGGCTGCATTCTTGAAGTGTCGCTCCAAAGCAAATAGGAAGGCGGTGACATCATCCATGGTTCGTTTGCCCTCATATGTTGGAAGGTTAGATGACTTGACAGAGAAGCCACGGCTTCCAGACGAGCCAGGGGTTGGCTCGGCGGAGCCACGGATCCCGAATTGGCCAGATGTCGGTTCAGAGGAGCCATGGATCCCGAACAGGCCTGGAGGCCGTTGGGAGGTATTCGGCGGCGGAGTCGCATGTACTTGGTTAGTCGTCAGTAGTTGAATAATGCGTTCGAACGCTCTCAATTCGGATTCCAGGCTGCTCATCCCTGACGAGTGATTTTTGACTTGGTGCAGCAGCATGTCCTTCTCCAGCCGGAGCTGTGCGATGTCTGTCTGCTCCATTGTCTCCAGCTCCGACTTGCACTTGTCGAGCTGTCTCTCCAACTTGGCAGATTGACGTTTCTCGATCTGAAGCTCTTCCTCCAACTGCTCAATTTCCCGCTGAGCGGCCGCTAATTCCCTGCTTGGGCCGTCTCGGACAGGCACAGTCGCCTCCAAGTCCTTGACTTTAGCGGCCGAGCTCTCGCTGAGGTCGCAAATCTTAGCGAATTTCTCGGCTTGTTCAACGCTCTCGGAGAGGTTAGCATCAATGATCTCCAATTGGACGTCCTCCATAGCCCTGATCCAGTTGATTGCTTGGTCAGACAAGACCCCAGGGCCGTCGTCAATGATCTTCATTCGGTTTGTGATGGATTCTATTGTGCGAAGTTCTGTAGGTTGGAAGCCCGCGGTGGTTGAGGTCTTCAACCTGCTGCTAAACCTAATTGACTCGGTTTTGTCGATTTTGTCGGTAAAACTGACATTGTGCGTGTAGTGCGTGTCGTGCGTAGCAGGAAGGGCCGTGAAGTCGGAAGACTCCTGCGATGTCTCCGAGCCGCCGGCAGTCCACTGGTTCGAAGATGAACCAAGTGAATCTGCCATCCTGCGTTGTGTTTCGATCGCTTCTGATGCTTGTAACGCTGTCAGAAGTCGAGTGTTGCTACCAATGTGGGCAAACAGCCTCTCCGTACGTATAGAAGTGAATGTTATTGATGATAGAGCTGACATCTCACTAGAACTAACTAATACGCGAGTCTCCCGCAGAGCCGCACTAATGCCACAGAGCCGCACCTAATGTGACAGAGCCGCACCTTAACATGACAAGAGTCGTCCACCTACACCTACCAGCGAAAGAAAAACCATTATTTATTATTGTGTTTTCATGATACCTATATCTACCTATTATTATATATAAAAATCTATTAGCTTTGTGTAGCGGCAGCCCCGCACCTTTTGTTAAGTATCCTCCTATACAAATGACGATTACCTTCGAAAACAACAACGACGTTATAGTATACACGTTAAAGGAGATTATCGACTATGCCAGAAAAAATCAGTATATCTTTGTTGTGCAGAGTGTATGGCGGATAGCCTCCGTGATCGGCCTTACGGAAGGACTAGTAACAGATATCGATAACTTACGTATGCGATCCGAAGTGTATCAGGCACCTGTTATCGTGCGAGACGCTATTACTATTGAGGAGCCAAATCAATTACTCAAATCGATACGAGACGGATTATCTACCTCAATAGACCTTCAAGAGAAATTAAGTTCTTCAAAGAAGACAGAGAATATCCATCCCGATAGGTTGATCCGGATTCAGAATCCATTAAACGAGAATAGTGATCAAGAGGATTTAAACGAGGAGTCAGAATGACAATCTCAAATTGTTGAAAGTACAGAACAGTTTATTCAAAAGTCTTGCAAGGAAAGGAAAGCTTTCAATAAGCAGATACACGTTGATTCCTTGTCGCATACAAGATCAGGAAAGATCATAGCAAAACCTCCAACTAAGAAGCAAAGGAATTATTTACAGTCAATTCCCAAGCAATCGATATCTACATACTTGATAGATAGGAAATAGGATCTATGGCCGTGTACCTAGTATCTGCTTAGAAGTATCTTTGGATATAACTAAGTATAGTTACTTAGGTGGAAGCACCCCCGTAACAGACAGTTCACCTGTTACCATGATGTCTACAATCCACCCTCTAAGTGGTGAGGATTCACTGGTACTGAGAATGAGAAAGCATCCAGGCAACAAGAGTACCAATGCAAGTGGAGCAAATTCCACATTTCTTCCTGGAGAATGCCAGAAAGAGCTTGATATACCTGTTATTGTTGATGCCTACAACCAGCACAAGGTGGGAGTGGATGTAGCTGACCAGTATTGAACCTATTTTGATAGACAGCTCATATCCAGGTACAATTGGTATCCACTTTTCTATTGGATTCTGGAGACAGCCCTTATCAACAGCCTTATAATCTATCGAGATCTGCCAGCAAACAAAGAGTGCACTGTGGATTACTTTGACTTCCGTCTCTCCATTGTGCGTGACCTTCTGCAAGCTGGAAGTCGATCAACAATGAAAAGTTCCTCCCGCATTCGGGCTTCACAGAAAATCACTCGGTCAGCTCCCCCCCACACAATCTGCCCTGCCCCCACTGCCTACCAGGCAAGTTACCAAGCACACCCCCCTGCCCTTCTGCTGAAAGGTACCAGGAATGCATTCCCTGCTTTGGATGGAGAGTAGAGTAGATTGTTTCCTTTGCAGGTAGAGAAGAAGTCAGGTTAGTAGTGGAGAAGGCATGAAAACCAGCATAAAGTGTGACGACTGCAATGAGGCTTTATGTTTCACACCCAAACGAAATTGTTTTCATGAATTTCCCCATATGTAGAGTATTTCTATTTATTCTCGGGGCATTTGGCTGGATTGTGGTTGTGTGATGTGTATTTTAAAAGCTGGCCCATCTGTGGGCCCAAACCCGGTTACCGGCAAAGGGATAGTACGTACGTCACCCACGTCAACCCACCCAGCCCTACGTACGCCTCCCCACTTGCTAATACCCGTTTTACGTTCCTTCCTACCTGCAGATCACGACCACATGGCCAGCCGCGCGTCCCCTCGCTAATATTTCCCCATACTGTCTGGGCTAAATCCGTGCTCGCGTGCTCGGCTTCTACTTGTGTCAAGAACTCTAGCTAGCCAGAATAGACGCCGCTCAGACGCAGCGTAGAGCACTACAAAGATCACGGATCCTGCCAGATAATATAGAAGACCCGTGAGAACCAATCCGCGTATGTACAGGATACCAGAACCACCACTCCCGTAAACTGGCCGAAGCTCTTCGAAGACCACCAATGACAGACTGCCGCAAAGACGTTCTATCCGAGAGTGAGTTAGCACATCCGCGTCTGACAGGTTAAGCGATCAACATCACCTCATGGACAAGAGTAAACACTCAAAATTTGTTGCCTATGATAACCTATATATATGGCTCTCTATTCCCATTCTCTCACACATCACTTCCCTAATACGCACTTATAAGTATATATATGTACTTATATTACAAACACCCCCACTTGATTAAAAAGAGATCAAATAGTCGATACAATAGACAGAATCTTGCACACCACAAACACCAGATATCAGAAAGCACAAAAAACGGAAAGCAAAAAACGAAAGGCATTCACGATTTACATGGCAACCAATGTAGAAGAAACTGAGAGGAAAACAACTACTGTACTGTTTTGCTAGAGCCATGTGTTGCGGGTTCTGTCTGCCCCGAGGTCCTCTTTAATAGGTACATTCATTCAAATTCAACCCCGTCTACCCAACACCGTGAAGAGGAAAAAAAGTTTAGTAGTACAGTTATTATATAAACGTTGATTAATGAGCAGTATGGTATCTTCATTCAGCAGCACTTACGCCGGAGGTTTGCTAGGCGCAGACTCCTCTGTCTGCTCATGGATGACTGGTTCCGATGATGTTCTCGGTTGAGTGGGGACCTCCAATTCCGACTTGTTGCTGGGCGGGAGCTCTCCACCTTTTGCATCCTTTGCCCGTTCTACTGGCGACCATCCACCTATACTTCCAGCGACAATACTGGGCACCATCGCCGCTGCCGCAAATGCCGAATTTGATCGCGATCGTCTGCGCTTGTGCGAGCCTGCTGATGGTGGCGGGAATCCTTCCTCCCCAGCTGCCAATTCCGCCTTGGATCCACCGCGGAACATATGCGAAAAGTTCTCCTTCATTGTATCCCTGATATTCTGACGCCGGAATTTGAGCTGGTTGAGGCGACCACCGCGGACCATCTTGAGGAAGGACAGTTCCTGACGGATTTCCTCGATTCCACGGTTCCATTCGAAGCGGTCTTCTTCTGATCGGTAGACTGGGGTGGTTCTCTTTTTTGTCATAAAACTCGGTGCAATCTTGGCAATGAACTCATCTGGGATGAGGCGGATGATGACGGCGACCGGTATCGAGATACCCCCAAGAATAATAGAAATTGCCCACTGAATACCATGGAGTGGCGTAACCGAGAATGCTTTTCCGCCGACAAAAATGATCATGATCTGACCACCGACCATCACGACATTGATACCAACAAAGAACCAATTTTGAGATATGCCCTCGAAGATATTGAACTTATTGTCTAGCCGGCGATTGCTGCATTTAGGTTAGCAACCAGAATATTAAGAGGCGTCTATAGATAGTGCACTCACTTGTATTGATTGAAGATTTGCATCCAGACAAAAGTATTGAAAACCAACGAATTAAGCTGGAGGACTCCAGTCGCGTCACGGGGATAACCCAAGATTCCGTGTCCTGCAAAGTGAAGGATGAATGTTACCACAAGTTGGTAAATTGCCTGGCCAATAATCATCTTCCACATGTTGATTGTAATCAAAGGAGCCGACTTTGGATCAGGCTTTCTATTCAAGATAGATGGAGCAGGAGGATCTGTGGCCAGCGCAAGTGCAGCAAATGTATCCATGATAAGATTCACCCAGAGAAGTTGCACAGCGGACAAAACGGATGTTTCATCGCTGGAAGCAACTGCAGAGACAAAGGTAAGAAGTACAGCAGTAATGTTGACCGTGAGTTGAAACTGGAAACAAATTAGCACCTCCGGGTTAAAAACATCTGGAAAATGGAAAGTACTTGGAGAAACTTCTTAACGGCATCATTAACTGCACGACCCCACATCAATGCTTTGACAATGCTGGCAAAGTTGTCGTCCATAAGGATAATTGCTGAGGCCTCCTTCGCAACTTCGGTTCCTGCAATCCCCATTGAGAAACCGACATCTGCCATCTTCAAAGCCGGTCCATCGTTCGTACCATCACCAGTTACAGCAACGGTTTCCCCCAATTCCTTCAACCGTCTGACCAAGATTCGCTTATCCTCAGGACTGGAACGTGCAAGAACCTGCAATCTAGGAATAACCTGGTCCATCTGTGACTGAGAAAGTTGACGGAATTTGGGGCCTTCCATGACTAGACCGCCGAGAACGTATATTCCACATTCTTCAGCGATTGCCTTCGCCGTCATAACATTGTCACCGGTAACCATGCGAACAAAAACACCAGCTTTTTGGCATTGCATCACAGCCTCATGCACACCGGGGCGGAGAGGATCCTGGATACCAACAATACCGAGCCATATCATATCATCAAACACATCATCAAACTCGGCCTGAGTGGAATCGTCCGCTAGCACTCGAGCGCCATGCGGTGGCCAAGATGGAAAGTCACGGTACAGAAGTCCAATGGTACGAAGTGACCGGTTGGCGTATTCTGAGATAATGCCGCCGATGGTGTTCTCGATATCCGATATCAGCTTAGCTTCCGGTCCCTCCATAGTGACAATCCGAGTACACCGCGCAAGTACAATTTCCGAAGCACCCTTGACCATCAGACGGTATTGACCATTGTCGAGCTTGACGACCACACCCATGCATTTCCTGCTAGAATCAAAGGGAATCATTTGGACGACATTCGCATTCGCACGTTCTTCGCTCAGAGTGCCCATACCCAGATAATCACGCGCAAAGGTCAACATGGCAGTCTCGGTTTTGGATCCGATAAAGGAAGGTTTCCCATCCTCCTCACCTTCAAAAGCGGTCGAATTTTGAACGATAGATTGAAGCAAGAGATTTTTCATGTCTTTCGGAAGTGATTCGGCGAATTGCGTCATTGGCGAGTTCAGCTCCTTGTTGTCGGCGCCTCCAGTTTGTGCATCATCGGACTTGGTGGAGTGTTTGTCGCCGAAACGTTGGGAAATCCCTATTGTGCCAGCAACAACCGTCATCTTGTTTTGAGTAAGAGTACCAGTTTTATCCGAGCATACCGTTGTCGCATTTCCCATAGTCTCGCAAGCCTGCAGGACTCGAACTAAATTGTTGTCCTTCAGCATACGTGTGGTTGCAAAAGCAAGTGCAAGTGTGACAGCCAGTGGAAGGCCTTCAGGAACAGCAACAACAACAACGGTAATGGCTGTGATCAAGATCTGCATAAATTTCTGACTCTTTTCACTGGCTGGCAGCGTGTTTCCGCGGAGGTTCACCAAAAAACGAATGAACAAAACGATGAATAGCAACAAGGCGGCACTAAAAACCATGTCAGCATGTTAACGGGGCATTGTAAACATGAATTGTATGACTTACGCTCCACCAAGCTTAGCAATAGCCTCAGCTAAATCGTTCAACTTCATCTGCAATGGTGTAGCAGTGGAATCTTCCCGGAGCGCCATCATAATCTTTCCAAAACTGCTATGGACACCAACACTGGTCACCAAATAGGTACCAACACCTTCCAAAACCTTTGAGCCAGAGATGATAAACGGGTCCAACTTGTGAACACTAGCCGTACCGTCCGCCCACTGTGCCAAAGCATCATGTGCGGGTATCTTCTTCATTTGATCGGATTCACCAGTTGCGGATGATTCGTCACACTTGACATTGTGGCCAGATATGAAAACTCCGTCTGCGGGAATCAAGTCTCCAGGCTCCAAGTGACAAATATCTCCAACCATGAGGTCATAAACAGATATCTGCAATGATCTTCCTGAGCGTATAACCTTGAGCGTACGATCTTCTTTCTAGACATACAATTAGCATCAGTCGGCGAGGACTTCAAACTGCGCAGCAATACCTTCTTGTTCAACTTAACAAATTGTCGTTCCTTTTGCCAGTCATTGCCGGCACCGACTATAACAACTATAGCAATGGCTACAATGATAGCAACACCTTCTACCCAATCTACTGAGGCACCTTCATCGGGGTTGTGCTTAACGCCAAGTGTTTGGTATAGTCCCAACGCCAATGAAATCACCGCCGCAGCCGACAAAAGCAGCAGAACTTTATCCATTAGTGCAATCCACATCAACTCAAGCAGAGACTTCGATTTCCTTTCCGGCAGTCGATTATCCTTGAAAACCCGTAAACGATCTTTGAAAGAGTCACTACGCCGTTGTGCCGTTACGGGACCTGTTCCCGCAGTTGCCGATCTTCCAGGTGCTGAGGGCTCAAATGGAGCCGCATTCTTATCGACCCCACCAGTCGCCTCTTCGAACGTAACCGTTCCATCGAGTGTTA
>Ga0307512_10001420_pt1 | contig 34007 bp, 48 predicted proteins | sample 14_EM_MG_FD_200267 | JGI IMG/M metagenome (GOLD analysis project Ga0307512, IMG submission 200267) | Populus trichocarpa ectomycorrhiza microbial communities from riparian zone in the Pacific Northwest, United States - 14_EM | ecosystem: Host-associated > Plants > Roots > Unclassified | place... | reverse complement strand
GGTCGCCTTCTTCCCATTCAACAACCCGGTACCAGCAAGGACCCAAGATCCGCTACACACAGTCAAGATGTACTTCGCGCCAGGTGCTTGCCTTTTCAGGAATTCGATGAGCGATGGATCGACCACCTCGGGTTCGGCGTGTACACCTATCAAAAAAAAACCCACGAACAGGTGAAGTCATGGCTAGAAAGCCAGGAGACTTGACGGATAAGCTTCAAGACGTACCGCCGGGAACGAGGATCAAGTCATACTGCTCAAAGTTCTCGAGGACCTCTCCGTACGTCCTTTGTGGGATCAATCCAGGGCCCACATCTCCGACAACGGGTGTGCGATTGTGCGAAAAGTACGTCGCTTCGATCTGTACCGAAGGTAACATGGGATATAGCTCCGTACGGGCCTGGATGGCTTTCGGTTGGAGCAGTCCGAGGACTTGCACCGGCCCAATGAAGTCCAGGAGAGTGAGATCAGGGAACATACAGACAGCGAGCCTGAGCGTTGGAGTGGTTGACATTGCGGTTGCGTTAGCTTGAAGGGTGAATAATGGGATTTAACTGCTCGATATCCCCGTCAGTGTTTAAGTATACCAGCGCCTAGTGTTGATCGACCATTGCCGGGTGCCGACCTGACGCGTACTCATACTACTAGGGCAGCAGGGCCGCAGTATTGGATCTGTGTAAATCTTGCGCTCGGTAAGAACTGTGTAGTGATGTCGTGTCATCGAGTGGCGAGTTTCCGGGGGATCTCCGTGATATGCAAACCACACGAGGCTGAGTGTGCACGACTCATTTACATTTCTGTGACACCTGGGTGCAGTCGCTCGGTCACCGACCCTGACCGGTGGCACCGGTCAGGGTCTCCATTTGCGGGTGGGAAAGTGATCGGTGCCAAGTTTGCTTATCGATTCGAGGCTCCACCCGACCAACCCATGAGTAGAGGTCACGGTAGGCTTTTTCCACGCACGTCTGTTTGGACCCCAAAGACTCGGACGGCCCAAACCTTATCGAGATGATGCCGATGGTCACCCCCACGTGGGTGATCCAGAGTTGTGCATATCCATCATCAACAACAATGGACTCAGATAAGTACGTCCGGCTGCCCTCCGCAGTTATGTATTGACATCTACTCTCCTCTGTGACCAGAACACTCTCCTTTCGGCTGGTATCCTATAACCTCCGCTACGACTGCAAGCCCGACAAAATCACTATCAAAGAATCGCTCGCGAAACTACAGGACCCAACCCAGGAGCCTTCCTACCTCAGCTTAGCGGGGAAAGAGCAACCTTGGAGCACTCGGAGGATAAGGATTGCTCAGGACCTTCTCAACGAAGGTGTCGACCTCGCAGGTACGACTCCCAGTTGGCTTGTTTCTATGCCAAGATAGGATCTGTAACTTCCCTTCTAACCCCGCCAGGCTTCCAAGAAGCTCTTCCTCGACAGGTACATGATTTAGCGGAGCTTCTCGGAGACGACTGGGCTTGGGTAAGAAATTCAACCACCAACCCGTTCTCGAGGAAACTGAGAACAAGATCAGATCGGCGAGGGCAGAGACGACGGTGCTTCACGAGGAGAATTCAACCCCATCTTCTACAGAAAGTCCGTGTTGCCTTGGTACCCTACCCTGACCCTCATTCTTATGGGTTTGCAGATCTGTTTTTGAGTTGACCGATCATGACACGTTTTGGCTTTCGTGCGTTCTTCCCCCACCCATTTCTACAATCTCATAGGGTCCTCAAGCAGACATTATGCACAGGCCAACCCCCTTCCAAGTCTCCGTCTATCCAGGGGCAGGATGCATGCGAATCTGCACTGCCGCCCGGTTCCTCGCTCGACCCCTCCAAAAACAGCTAACCATCCTCAACACCCACTTGGATCACTCTTCAGACGATCAACGCAAATACGGCGCATCTCTGCTCCTAATCCGGGGCAGATTCGAAGCCGCCACATCCGGAGGTCCCGTTCTCCTCACAGGAGACTTCAACAGCCCTCCAACCGGAAACGACTCTGGAGCTTACGGAATTATCACTGGAAAAATACCTCCGATAAAAGTGGATAAAAAGTTCACCGAGAAGTACACTCCTGGAGGAAGCCAGGTTCCCGATTTCAAGTTCTTGGACACTCGGGTGGTGACTCCGAGGTTCAACGTTTCAGCCAACTCCGCCACTTTCACCGGTTGGTCCCCGACCGTCACGAAAGAATGGCAGAGGATCGACTTTGTCCTCGGGGGAAGTAACCGTAAATGGTACGTACATTTTCCGGATCAACTGTATACTTGGGAAAGGGGCCGCGTGAGGCTCGTTTTGTTTCTCCCCGGCTGACGATAGCTCGTGTGTATACACGTATGCTCACCACACAGGACATCTACCGCATACAAAGTCGGTGCAGGAATGAGCGACGATGGGATGATGCACAGCGACCACCGCCCCATATTCGTCGACTTTAGCATTTAACACTCGCCGGGAATTTACTGGTGCTAGGGTATTTCAAAGGAGCGACTTGTATGTACGTGTAATAAATATTCCAGTTGAAGGATCGTCCAATCGAGTCAACCTACGTGAGGTATCCCCGTACAACAGAGCGTTTGCCACTCAGACAAACGGCGACTCCCACCTCTTCTTGAGTTCCGGCCAACTATCCCTCGTCTGGAAGGATGGGTTGGGAGGTTTAGCTGGCGGGGTACCATTAACCGTCTGCCAAGCATCCCCATCTGGCAGCGTGTAGTTTCCAAGACATCCCCATGCGAAATCGGTTTCCTGGATAATCTCCTTCAAGCTCTTAACGAAACCATCCACCGGACATGATCCGTATTTCGTATCATCCGGGCAATACCTGAGCGGGGATAGAGGAACAGGCGCATCGTTTACTACCACCCGGATTTGTTCACCTGGTTCAGAGGCACATGACAAGACTGAAACGAGGACGAAGATGATGGGGTCAATGCTTGTGAGACATCTGCGAAACCGAGACCGGCTCACGTTGGAACTGTACGTTGGTTGCAAAAGGCGCGGTCTCGTGTGAGATGAAAGACCTCTTCTTCGGTATGTGGTCGTATGGGAGAGGTCCGCTCGCAGCGAGGGTTGAAAGATTAAGCGCGGTCAAGACTGGATACGACTGTCAGTGGGCACTCAAGGGGCTTGCGGGAAAAGTAGGTGGGCGATTTACTGTTGACAACGACGACTTCGTGGGTGGCATCGACATACAGGGAACGCCCGTCCAGAGGGAAAGTGATCGGATTGTTATCCAGCGTAGAGTTAGTGGTCGAGTTGTGCTGAAGAAGAGGGTCGTGGTCAATCGGACTGAAGACAAAGGAACTAGGAATGATCGTGACACACAGTTTGGATCGGGGTTTTGGTCAACCTCGCCACCAATTCTTGGACGTAACCGATACCTTGGGCGCGTGCGACTGGAGATCCGAATCCAGAACTGTACCAGAAATTCAAGTCAAGCCTACAAGAACATTTTAGCGCGACCACAGTGAGGACTGGGCAGAGGAGGGCTCACGCATAATCAAACCCATCCCACTCCTCGTCCGTAAACAAGGGGCAGAAGCTGGAATAGCCTAGAGCGACGGTCTACGTTTGAAGAAGACAAAACATTGATGAGCTCTATGAAAAACTCTGTAGTTGGGAAAGGAATGGCACACCTCATACGCACACATGCTCTGCATCGCAAAGAGATCGTAAAGCGTGAATTGATAGCCAGAAATGAGAGAATTGATCCTCTTCAAGGCGGGTTGGAGGTACCTAAATTAGCCAAGACATCGGGGGTTAATTGGGCGGAAATAGAAGCACACGCGCACGTACTTGCTTGCCCATTTGGTGACAAACCACGCGGAACGTCCGCCAGCCTTCGAAGCATAGGCATTCGGACAACTGCAAGTGGTGTATCAGCCGGGAGGTTTACGTCACATCCTCAGTGACAACACACGTTGTGTAAGGTGCAAGACTGTTGTTAAACTAAATGGCGTTAGGTCAAAACCCGAGGCTAAATCTCTGAGAAACCCGCGTACGCCAGTCGATTCTATAGTAACGCTCTGTTCGTATTGCCCATCAAAGGGATAACCGAAGAAACCGATCGCAAAGTTGAGTGCGGACGCGTGCATACGGTCTCTAGAAATTTTATCGGCGATGAGTAGTCAGTACCGAACGGTTTCGGGATAACTTACTGAGATTCGGTACGGAATACAGGCAATGTATTCGTCTCCGTAAAATTCTAGGTGGAATCAGACATCGAGAGTGCGGACAGAACACTGAGGCTTTCAAACTAACCTCAAGAAGGTTACCATATCTGAGACGCATGGAGACACCGAGGTCAACTGTGGGAACCAATTAGCAAAAAATATCAGAAAACCGTGTTAATTGTCTCACAAAGCTGGTGGCGGCCGAACGGCGTCAAAACTGTGAGATTTCTGTCAGCCGTGTGGAGCCATGCTTGACGGATTTCGGATACAGACCTTCCGCCCCAAGCTTGTACGTCCTGAGGTTTGGACAAAATGTGTTCACCAAATACTGTTATTGAGATAGATACGGTTGGAAGTATCTCACCAGTCATTCAAAAAGTCCAATTTTCCAGTTGCAGTCCAGTTTCCACCAGTCTGATGGAGTCTACTAGCGAAGGCGGAAGGAGCAGTTGGAGTGGCGACTATGAGGAAAGAGAGAGACGGATCAGTTCGGTCCGTCCTAGAGCCGAAATATTTGACAGCTCACGGTCAGTAGTTGGGTATCGAGCTCCGTGCCGATGTAAGAGATGCAAGCCGGTGACACTGCATCCATCCGGGATCTCTGACCCAGTCTCCACGCCAAAGGTACCAACAGGGTTTGAGTACCACGGGCTAAGGTTCCCCCATTTCTTCAGAAGGTCGAATTTCTTCTCCTTGAACTCGTCTGGGACTACAAGGAGACCTTGACCGCCGGAGTTTAACGGGTACGCTGGGGCAGTAGCCATAAGGGCTGGTTCGGCTCCGGTCGGAGTAGGACCTGGGTAACCGACATCGGAAGGGAAAAGGGTTGGATTGTAGTTCACTGGATTGGTTGGGGGATACGAATGGACTTCGGTCGAACCAACCCAAGGTTCTGCGCGCGCGGCGAGGTCTTGAGCGACATCTACGGACCGTTTAGACGAATGATGCACGGCAAGTTGCGGCTGAGCGAACAGAACGCGGGTCGTGATGATGCCGGCCAAGAAGGCGAGGACTATGGGCGTATAAGAACGCGTGGGAGTGCTCATCTTCGCGCGCGGAGGAGTGAGAAGAGAGTGAAGGGATCTGTATAGGTCGATTAAATATATATGCGTGTGTTCCGACTGACCGAAATACTATTACTCAGATAAGAGTCGCACGTGCTGGAGGCTGAATACAATAACCGGCAATACCTGGACGGTAGCGACCGGCCGAGAGAACAGTCCCGAAGGCAATCAAACCGAGGCCGATCAGAATGAGAGTTCTAAGTTCTAACGCCTCGCTGATACCCGCGGCTGGCTGCCGTCCGTCCACCGTACAGGCTGTGGCGGCTTCGGAACCAACATAAGTAAAATCCGCTATGTCACGTACCGTCGCGTACCCTCATCTCGAATGTTAGAAGGGGATCCTAGTCGGGTACCAAATATCGAAGCTTTCAAGCGATGACAGAAATTCCTAAACAGGCGAAGCATGTGGGTGTCATGTGAGGGTGAGATATCCATATATTTCGGGATGACGAACTGTTTCAACTTGAACTTGGATTGCATCAAACACTAGCAGCTACAGCTCTATAGGACATCTCCCCCTCTCTCTACCTAAGCCACACTTTATCTGATGAGAGCCAGCCGTTCGCCATACGTATATGTTGTCAGGAACCATGATGCGACACCAAAAAGAGAAGAGTTGGTTGCCTTCTGGATGAAGGTACCCGAAATCATGGTAAGCGACTCGGGTACCCTCGCATATTACCCCGGCGCACCGTCAGCATCGACCGTAGATTTTACTGATGAGGCATTCGGGTCACCCGAACAAGATCCAGACTCCTGGCTGCGGCGTACAGGGGCTTTTGGTATCTGGAGGCCCGAAATTAGCAGGATAACGTAGATATTGAATTAAACGATATAGATACGTTGGAACAGCCAACTCGTACAAGTTTAGCTCTCCCCCGAGGCTGTGTGAACGTTACAAGTGAAATCAGATTAACCTCCAGGACGCATCCCCGAGATCAACATCAAGGTCCACGAGGGAATTCAGGGTCATCTCTCATAAATTATTATTTAACGAGGGGCACGGTGTCTCGTCAATGCACCTGGATGATAGGATGCTTGCAGTTCATAGTCCGTACTCGCCCCGAGTTTTCAAGGATGATGATACCATCCACAGACACAGTTCAAAGTTCGGCAAGTGGCCAAACCGCATGGCGAGCGCCTTGACCTGATCGGCTGGGAACCTACGATTTCATACCTCTAATTGGATTCCTCTGCAGTCACGGAACGCTCCTTCCAGATAATACAGATGGGCAGACCTTCGGTCCGGAGACAAAAACATAGTATGAACCCAGAAGGGTGGATTCAAGGTTGGGGTCTTCGTCGTGGCTGGGACGTGCCAAAGGTCGTCGATTGTTCATGTTTCACCTGTTTTGTCAGGCCCTCTTCATCACTATGGATACAGCGACGGCGGAGGTACAGGTATAGGAGAGCCTTTGTGCTCAGGGATGCTCGATCTCTCGTCCCAGGTCGAGGGAAAATCCCCTTGTCAGCCGAACGCAGAGTGACTCCGGTGATGCTCGGTAAACCAGTAGCAATTGAACTGGCGAGATTCTCAGGCAATCTCTGGGATGTATGCCATGATTTTGATGATGAAATCTGACGCTTTGGTCGTCCCGGACATTGTATCAATGCGGCGCGAGTCAGCCCAGACCTTGTAATGTCGCAAACTTCGATATCAGATGCGATGAAGAAAGCGGGGATCTGATGGCGGGGTGATGAGTCCTTTTTGTGGTCGCTTAAGCCCAAAGAAGCTCGAAACTCTCCTAATGGTAGTCCTTATATCACTCCGGGATGGTTCGGAGGAAGACCGACACCGGGGTCTGCGGGGACATGCCTTGGAAGCGGTCCTGGCAACGACAACGAAGAGGTAGAAGATGAGACCGAAGGCGGTGAGCACGGTGATGACGGAAGAGACTGTGCGGCCTAGGTCCCATAAATATTGAGCCTATGCACACCCGAGCAAGAGGAAAGACGCCTCCCTGATCAGTGGCAAGCACTCCATCACCACCTTGAAGCGCCAAACGATCATCTCGCTCATCTTGAGCTCTCGGCGCTGATTACGGCCGATGAAGGATCCATCCACATGCAATTTGAGCCACTGCTTCCCGAGCGTGGCAAGGAACGCCGCCAACAAGGCGCTTGCAAGAGAACTACATAAGATGGCCTGCTCTGGTCCAGTCGCTGTTAGAATCTTAATGTTGTTGGGGATTTCGGAAGTAGCATTAAGCGATATGGTGATGATGACAAAGCTCATCTGGCTGTAATCCTGTCGGACTTGCGTCTGGACACCGATCATGAAGGCGGATGCCACAGCTGAGAACAAACCAGCCCACCCCGTTGTCAGCGAAGACCAAGACGTTTTATTGGACTGAACTCACGAACACCAAGGTTGCGTTGAAGTCATTGTGGTGTTTCTGGTGGAAATCACGACTGTGTTCGTCTGCCTCCTTTTAGAACTGTGTATGGAACCGCGTACGTGGATCTGGTAGGTCCGGCTTGGCGAAAGCTGATTTCAGAATAGCTGTAACGGCCTCGCGCAATCTATGCATACCGCGAGTGTGAATTGAGTCAGAGAGTCTCTCTGCAGCGGGAGAGTCATACTGATACCCATGCTTCAATTGCTCGTGATTTTCTACCCCTGACGTCTCCCTGTGTGGATCCTTCGTCACTTCCGGTTTCTAAGCACCGGGTGCTGCATCGAAAACCTTTCTTGCGTCAGCCATGGCGAATAAAGTAGAGGGTACTCCGGGTCAGGGTGGTGGAATCTTCCATTGTACCTTTTCAAGCGACTTATTGTGGTTTTCAGATGAATTGGCGCGGCGGGTTTTTCCGCCATTCCTTTTTGATCACTCTCATATTTTTGTGCCCGCCTTTCCAGACGTCCAACACCCTAAACGACTCAATAGTCCCGCTTGATTTTATAGCATCGTAGCGTGGTCGTCAGGTGCTTTCGACTGACGTTGTTTTTCCCCTCTGAAATTTGGATTTCGGCAGTGATCGAAAAAATAGCGGAAAACCCCACCGCGCCAATTTATTTGAAAACCGCAACTTGAGCAAAAGGCTCAAAGCGAAAGATGGACGGTATCGATGAAACACTGTTTGGAGTTACTAGTGGTGAGAACTCTGGGTAGTCGCCAACGCTTGGAGGCGGTGGTCCAAACTGTCTCCTCATATGGGATTGTTACTCCTGGTTATCCATCACTTCATAGGTTATCAATGAGAACGTACCCTTGATGAATATGATGCTGGCAAGTGAGAACGAGATGCAAGTGACTATCCTGCGGCTACAGAAGCTTGTAGCGTTCCCCCACGTACTTAAGTTCGTCACAGCGGCTATGCTGCTGGCTGCCCGATACTACTCACGATGACCCAGTAAGGCGGCCTGACACTGGAATTCTTTCAGGCTCACAATGTCGAATACATTCGAACATGTAGGAAAATGAGAAAAAGCACCCGGCAACGATTGTTCTCTCTCATGAGAACATCACTTGGCATGTCCTAAGCGCGCTCTGGACCTTCTCTACGTAGGAAACCGTTCACTCGGTCGGACGAGATTAACTATTTTGACCAGGACGGCCCAAGTGTGCCTTACTGGTTACATACTTGCAGACAATTGTCGGTTTTGCGTACCCAAAATACGCAAGGGTCCAAGCGCACCTCCAGACACAGTCTCTTATTGTTTAACCTTCACATCACGGGATATTGATACCGTTTCCACCGTTCCTATTGACCAACGGTCATTTGTTCGTCGGGCGCATCGGGCGCGTTCACATTTTTCCGTGGAGTTTACTAGGACCTAATGGTTGCATATAACAGGCCACTACCCAACCTGTCCCATCCATCATACCCCCGATACCCCCATCTCTCTCCCCTCGCCCATGATGGACCTGCTGCGCGGTCTCGTCGGAACTCTCACGCTTTTCTACGTTTTCTGTCTCGCCGCTGCTCAAGGAGCTGTAGATATAGGCCCTCATCTTCAAGAACAATTCTGCGTTGGAAAGCTGCCAAATGTGACCTGGACGATTGGTCACCAATACGCTGGGAACCTCCCCGTTCAACGTGGAACAAACCTAACTTTGTTCTTCTGGGGAGTCGAGAGCAAGCAGGGATCGCTGACCGCACCTGCCGGTAAAAACAACGCTCCATGGAACATCTGGCTACAAGGGTATGTCACGAGTTCTGTCCTCGTTGATCCGCTTTACGTTGTCCCCGTCCAACTTGACGTGCTTCTCGTTTGCAGTGGACCCGGCTCATCGAGCTTATTCGGTCTTTTGCACGAGGTATGTCACGGCCCGATCTCAGCCCCGCTTCGAATCTAACATTAGCTCACCAGAACGGTCCTATTCGGCTGAACGCGAACTACACCGCGAGCGAGAACCAGTACAGTTGGGATAAGCAAGCTGACACCTTCTGGATCGACCAGCCTGTGTAAATTCCTCAATCCCAAGTGTAAAAGTGTCTCGTGCTCATCTCTGCTCAGCGGAACAGGTTTCTCCACGCTTGATAATGGATCCACGGGATGGGGTGAGTCACACCGTGGCTCTCATAACCCCTTGGTAATATTTACGTGTATTTCAATCCCCCAGTTGTTGATGAGGACCAAATGGCCAGCGATTTTGTGCGTATTTGCACATGTATTCTTCACCTCTTTGCCTAATCTTATCGGTCTAGTTCGGATTCTTGGAGAACCTCGTCAAAGTCTTCCCCAGCCTCGCTACCCGTCCCTTGAACATCATCGGAGAGAGGTCCGTCTCCAAAAATGGTCTGGAAAATATGGTCACGCTGACAATTTGTATAGTTATGCTGGCACGTACATAGTATGCACGATTTACCCTCCGCACGAGCCAAATCTCAAAAAGAAAATTCTAGCCATACATCACTAAACACTACTTCGGACTCCAGAAACCACCCATCAAACTCGCCAAGATCGCGATCGGGAACGGTGCACTCCAAAATTTTTATGTGTTCCAGTTCATGCCAATTGTTCGTGTTCCCCAACTCTTTCCTTGCGGCAGATTGGACTGACCCCCGTTCTGACTTAGCTCACAACGATTGAAACATACCCCCAGATGATCGGATACGACCCGGAAGTTTACCAATACTTCAAAGAACAGTAAGCGCATTTCACCCCCCTTGCAATCTCTCGATTTGAATTTGAGCTCCATCATCAGGACCCGCCTTTGTGGATACAATATTGACCTCAAATACCCCGAAACGCAAAAATACCCCGTCATCACCGCTCCTCTTGGTGAGCTTTGGGTCAGCTTAGGGCTCCCCACGGCGCAACTTAGATATTCGGCCTTGGCGAAAACCGTCCAGTCCCGCCTCCGGACAAACCTCGCCAAAGGCCCTGTCCATCATGACAAACGCAAGCGCGGACTTGCTCACAGAGAATGGAAACGAGATTTGAGTGGTCGAGCCAATGGAACAATCGACCCGTGGTACGGGTGTGACCTATTTGATTACGTGGTCGATTACGCTCTCAATTTCACATACCCTTGGTCGAATACCTCGCTCGGGTTCGACGTGAGTGATGATCGATGATTGACAATTTCTTCCCGCAACGGGTTCTGACAGGATTTGTTTCTGCTCACAGATGTATAATATACCTTCGGCGTTGGATCCACCCGCTTCCCTTGACGCATCTTTCTTCCTCAACGGTACGAGCACGACTCCCACCTGAGCCATGGCAATTGAGGCTATGTACCTTACAGATCCCGATGTGAAGAAGGCGATTCACGCCCCGAACAAGGATTGGGAACTAAGCGTAGACTATTTGTATGGCGGCGGACCAAATCAAGATCCTAGTAAGTAGTCTCCTGGTTCGTTTACATTCGAGGCAACCCGTTGACGCTCGATCTAGGTCCAGAGTATGTGTGGCATTGGATTGATTCTCTCCGACCCTTTTACTAAGACTTGTAACTCAGGCCCATCGTGTTCCTGGACGAGCTCGCCACGAACGCCACAGCCCGGAATGTCTCCATAATTATGTATAGTGGCAACAGCGATCTTCTCATCTCTCATCGTGGAAGTGAAGGTGTGTTGGTATCGTACGTCCTGTCACCCCAGTTCTCACGAGTTACTATTGTCCCCAGTTGCGATTCAGGTAACTTCATTCTCCATCATCCTTGGCGCTTGGACCCCATAACTGACACGGTCCTTGCTACCTTTAGAACACGACGTTCGGAGGTATCCAAGGATTCACGCGACGACCGAGCACACCATGGTACGATGACAACGGTGAATTTGCCGGTATCGTACACCAAGAACGTGGTTGGACCTACGCGCTGTTCCACTCTGCGGGTCACCAAGTCCCGATTCAAAAACCAGTCGCGGTACGTGTCTTTGCCAGAGCCCTTCTCCCTTCTCCCTACGTCAAGTTCTGTTGCTCATCACCCCGCTTTTTTGAAGGCGTGGACCTTCCTCCGCGAGTTCATACTGGGGAACAACGAGACGGGTCTTGTAAAGAACGCTGACACCCCTGCTGTGGGAGGAGAGGACCCCCAGTATGCAGTGAACACTCTCGCGGAAGGACCGGAGGTCTACCGGGGATCGTATACCACGACTTCGACGTATCATTTCCCCACGGCGACGGTCGCGAGGTGGGACCGATACGTTCAGCAAGGCTTAACCTCGAACACCTCCGGGTCTCTCGCGCAGTCTGGTAGAGCGAGTGGGAAAACCGCCGGCAGCGCCATCCTCAACGTTTTTGTTTCTGTAGTGATGTCGTCCTTGGTTGCTTTCGTGTGGTTATGTTAACATTACTGTAGTTTTAATGCCTTGCCAGCGTAGGGCTTTACCTGACTGTAACTAATTTATGTACATAATGTAACGATGGACCCGTGTAGCAGTACTCCAATCACTATTTCTGACCCGTCGGGCTCGAGTCAAGGACAACATTCACCGTCTGCTCAGTGATCCCTACCCTGCGTGGGGAATCGATGAGGTCTGGCTTGTGCACGTCACTTATGCACAGGTTTTACCTCTGGGCGGAGGGTAGCCCACTGTATTTTGATACATCGTAAACTCGAAACAGAAACCTGCCATGGTATGAATCACTGAACCCTAGTATGACTAGTACGTCTTCATCGCCTTGGAGGTCCCCCTCACGTCCAGTGGCCTGTTGACTCTTAGTCCCCATTCACCGCGGCTCCCTTGTACCGCAGGCCTGTCCTTGACTCACACGTGGGACCCAGCTGCCGTGTTGTGGCGGTTACGGTTAAAATACCAGAGGAATCGATGTCGAGTGATCCACACCAACTACTCCTACTCCTCCTCCTTTCCCACCCACGATGGCTTTTCTTCATCGCGAAGACCCATCTGTTGAAGTTACTGTCTCGGTTTCCTACGACATTGTAAGCGTATGTTCTCTCCACCTTAGAGCGGGTTTTGATGGGTCCAACCGTTGGTTAAGATCAAACGACTCTGGAGAACAGGTTGTCACTATCCTTACAAAGGTGTTAAAGGTATAGGTTGTTTCCGTGTATACCTGCCGTACCCTTCTCCTCATCACATCGGATTACAGTGAGGCAAAGTTTCGCCGATGCCTACAAGGCATTTTACGCCTGGGTCTTCCTTCCCGAAGTATGCGCTCTCCAACGTATGATCGATGACCTCAAAGGCACCCCAGTTGAGGAACGTACATTAAAAAGGATTCTGTTCCTCCCAAGCACCATCACGCTTTACAGATACCGTGTGCGTGGCATTTGGCGACACGATCTAAGTCATAGCGGGACTCGACCGGTGGGAAAGTTCGAGACACAGGCATCTATCGCATGCGTAGTCTGGGGAAACACGGATCACTTCAGGAATATCTTGGGGGGTTGGGAAACGCACCTCGAGAGAACTCCAGAAGCTGACACGCCATCGGTAGCTGATATGCTTGGGGTGAGTTGTTTTCGCCAGATCTCATATACCCCTACAGTTTGCGTGAGCTCCCCCTTCCAGTATGCTAGGGCACAGCTTCGCTTAGCAGACGAGCTATTGGAGCTCATGGACCCTGCGTTGAAGCAGCCTTGGGTTTCCATCGAGAAAACCCACAGATTGGGATGGGTTGGCAGTGAGCTCGATAATGAAGTGAGAAAGGAGAATCTCATCGCTGGTAGGCATTGACTCATCGATTAGTCTGGATGGGACTGGTTTTATCTACACAACTCTTTGGAGATACCCCATACGTTAGCCCGCATTTCTACTACTACATACCTCTAAGGATACATTCGTATGTATTCAAACGCCCCGGAAACCACTTACAAATGCATTTCTGTATAAAAGCGGCCGCGGGGCGTGGTACAAGACGGGCGGAGAGCGTCACTGATTCTCAATCGCAGATCTCATGACTCCGGGATTCCATTCTGGTACCCGGGCTTGTTCAATCGACGGGACTCCATGCAAAGCCCAAAATTAGAACGGTTTTACCAATGTCCTTACCTTCGGGCACTCGTAACCTCCCAAGAACATCGATTTCGAGCATTACCATGGGGACCCCATACTCAGTGGTACAGTATTCACCACCTGCGGTGGCCCGCTGCAGATTGTTTTGCCGGGCTCGGAGTCCCGTCGACTATATCTATCGGGAGTCTCTCCAAGGTTTAAATACCGTCGACCAACTACCATCCCCCATAGCTCTCTCCTTGAACAGACGATTTCGGGATGGCCGCCCCTGCCACTCTTACAGCTTGTAACATTACCGGAAAATACGTTTTGGTGGGCGTTCATCTACGCTGAATGTCAGAAAGAGGTTTACACTGACCGCCACGACCCTTAGAACGCCAAGTTAAGCGACCCCAACGTAGTTGGGGACATCCTTCGAATCCAAAGTGTCCCTTGGGTTCTCCGCAAAGCCATCGCACTGGCGACAGTGACGCTCTCAATCAAACACGATTCCGACAAGCGGGGTGTGGAGCGGATGGAGGTTGTGAACACCCTTACGGGAGGTATACCAGGAAATACAGAACTGAGCGTGTTCGATTGGACGAATAGGTTGCATGAGGATTATGTGTTTGGAAAAGTGCTCGGGAAGTCCAAACGGGTCGACTTGCCGAACACGATTGAGGATTCTTTCCTAAAGGAGGGCTGGGATACGTCTCGGGGGGGAAAGGAAGATGGGGTAATTTTGTTTTATGATGAGGGCATTGGGGAAAATAGACGTTGGACTGCTGAGCAGGTTCGTCGGTTGTGGGCCGCTTTGAAATCGCTCTGCCGCTCACCCACTTCCCCCTCCTGAAGGTCTTGGGGTTCGCTGAGCTGAATGGTGAGCGTAGGCACGTTCGGCGCATCCGTATAACGGGAGCGGATGAGAAAATGCGCTATTTTCGGCTTGTCTATGATTATCGCGAGTATATTCTTGTCGATCCTGCTTACTTGGAACTCACGCGCACGTCTCGCAGTCGGACCTCCTTGAAGACGAACTTGACGGTTTCGCTTACAACTTGTTGGATATCGTTACAGATTTTTGGTAGAATAAAGTCTGCATTACTAGCCTGATGATTACACTCTCCCACGTGGTTGAGCGCTACCAGTGTATCATCGTAGACGTCGTGTGGGCGTTCTTTGTACTTCACCCGTTCTGCACGAAGAAAGCGGGTATGCAACGTCGGACGGTTGGCAAAGGCCAAGCTCACATCTCCCCTCCAAAAGGCTCACCGTCCAGGATGGGTGGGCAAGATTCTGAAAAACAGTCGCGTCTAAGCAGACGCAACTTCGGTGTCACAAACCGTATATGGATCATCCTCTCTCTCATTCTCTCCATCCTCCTCCTCTCCCGCTACATCCTCAGCTCGTCTTCCTCGTCTTCCGCTGGCGGACATCGTCTGCTATCTTCGGATCTCAAACCCAAGAACTATCTCAATACAACAGAGTTACAGCACCGAGAATCTCCCTTTGCATTCTGTCCGGTCTATGGGGAAGGGGATGAGGTAGGCAAGAAGTACGGCGCCTTGGCGTTGACCAAGACGAGACTTCATTTGGGGAGTGGGGCGAGGATCCGGAGGGTAGTGAGTAAGGCGATGAGCGGACTTCCAGTTACGATTAGTGTCATCGGCGGTTCAGGTGTGTTAATGTCCTGCTTCACCCTTTCATTTTTTCACCCCCGAATCTCCCCGTGATGCTCCCTTATTGGACACGCACTGTTCTACACGTCTGTCGTTTGGTGAATCCTAAATATGGGTTCTCGGGTGTGCTGATGGACTTTGTGCGGGTTTCACTTTTCAGTATCGGCTTGCCATGGTGCTGGAACGGACCCTTTGTCGCCAAATTGTTATCCGTCCAAATTCTTCCATTGGTGGAACACCGTTTTCCCACACCCGGCCTCGGAACTCACCAATGGCGCGATGAGGCGCACAAACTCGGATTACTATTCTTTTTGCAGTTCGCACCACATACCAGATGTGACGGACTTGATCATTATTGAATTGGATACAGATGACAATGGGTAGGTTTCGTTATTTTTGTCCTCATACCCTTCACAGGATTATCGCTCACGTTATCCGTGTAGTGATTCTTCGTCGTTGGAACACTTTGAAGTCCTCGTTCGATCAATCCTCATGCGTCAAGACCACCCAGCTGTGTTGATTCTCGGGCACTTCAGCCCGCAGTCACAGCGTGAATATGGGTTCGCGGGTCCAGATCACTGGCATGATGTGGTCGCTCAGTTTTATGACACTCCGCACATCAGGTGCGATTCATTTCCCCTCTCTCCGCCTTGTTCCCGTGTGGGCTCTGTACGGCCGGGGAATAGGAGAAGAGCTGTCGCTGATTTGCTTTCCATTCCATTTTTTGGCCTTGCCCCTCCCCCTGTCGCGCCAATTTCATCAAATTCACACAGCACTAAGCCAATTCTATACCCTGACTTCATTGAAGAACCCACATCCGTCGATCGGTATTTCGCTGATGCTGTGTTGGCTAACCCGGCTGGTCACGACATCCTGGCCGACGTCCTGATATCATATTTCCAGTCCCAGGTTTGTTCGGCTTGGGCGGCTGCGACAGGACAATCTTTTGACGGATTGCCACCCCTCTTCTCCCCGATCGTGCCTGACAACTCAAAACAACCGACTGACGCGCGAGGCTTATTTGGTGGTGTAGGACAAAGAAAAGGCTCCCAACCTGAAAACAAGGAGGGGAACGTCGTCGCTGGTGGGCCTGGCGCTGGTAATCAGAACCCAGGAGGACAAGGGAAGGCTGTTCCTGGAAAACTACAGCCAGGAGCGCTTCACGTCCAAGCGATTCCGCTCGCAAGGATCAACACGCGTCCTGGGGAGTTTGGGAAAAAGGCGTACGAAGAACCGACACCGTTCTGTGCATCAGCGAATGACCTTGTTAATCCCCTTCCTGCTTCTATCTTCGCTGGAACGGGATGGGCGGCATATCATCCTCCCACGGGAACGAACGCCATCTCGAGTGCATCGCATTACTGGTATTCGAGCCAACCGATGAGCAGATTACGTGTGAGCGTCACTCTGGGCGCGGGCGACGTCGGGGTTTATTACCTGAAGGAGCCGAAGAGTGTCGTTGGCGTTCATGGTAGCTCTGTCAGCTGTTGGGTAGACGACAATTACGAGGGGCGGGTACAAATACCGAACGCTGGAGATGTGGGAGAGCCGACGCCAACGTAAGTGCTCATTTATACCCCCTTTTACCCCTTCTGCGTTCCTTTTTTTCTTGCACTCGAAACGGCGGTACACTTGATCTGGTGCATTCCAATCGCTGATTGATTGGGACAACCCGGTCCCCGCTCCCTCCTTAACTCCCTATCTCCTTATCTTTGTCTCGGCCTCACGGAGACTTTTCGATGCGACCGCCTCGTTTGTTGGCATCTGTTACTGATTCTCTTTCTTTTTTCATATGCGTATTTTTAGGTTACAAATCATCGACAGAGGTGTGGCTTGGGGTTCGCACTATATTGAATGTGAACTCGTTGGTGAGGAGGGTGATAGGAATCTTCCGTCGTTCAGAATTTTGGGTATCTTCGCGACGTAGGCCCTGTTTCTGCCTAATTTTTTATTATACTTGCTTGTTCCCCTTATCATCGTCTCGTTGTTCTCTCTCGCTCTCTGACGTTTGCATGGATACTACTTAGTTGACTTGACAAATATATTAGACCATCGGTACTGGGCATCCTCGATAGCCGCCCGTGACATCCACCCGCCGGACCCCCCCCGACCCGGGAATTCGTACCTTCTTGGCCATGGCATTGCAGCCCCTATTCCTCGAGCTCTTCTCCCGTTTTGGTTCCATGTAATATCGAAAATCTGGTGGAAGTTGTCGGTAATGTCACTTCCGGACGGACCGGGTTGGTATCCTTACTGCGGAACTACAGGGGTGATTCTGCCTACATGCGAATGGCGACAGGCCACAGTCCACGTCGACGGCGCATGTTCTTCATGTCGGTGAAGCGCAATAACATAATCCGGGTTTGATCTCCGCATCCTGTGTTATTCAAAGAGAATTCATATGTACTTAACAGTTGAGCGTCGTGTCGTGCGGGCACGGCTTACAAAGAAGGAAAGGGTTTCCTGTTCACGGGCTTACGGGCCCTGAAGCCTGAGGCCTTGAGGCGCGACGCCCGGCCGGAATATAATTAAGCGGATTCTTTGGAGTTTAAACGCTTCATTCAACGCGGTTCGGTGTAGGTTTGGGCTAGCGTTTTGATGCGCAACCAATTGGAAGGATGTACATCGTACACAGTGGGTCGTGTGGGCCTGGGCTTCCAGGATGTGGCCCGTTTTAGCAGGTGGCGGCGGCGACGGCACATCCGAGAGGGGTTTGATGGGACGTCGTAGAGACACCGTGTCTCCATTTTTCGATGGATCCCCAAACGGCAAGAAAATCTGGGATGCATATAAAAGAGCCGTACTCTTACATAGAACTCAAGAGGAGGGCACGAAGACGCCTGATGCGTTGTGTCTGTGGTTTTCGTTTTTGATTGTTGATGCGGAGTGATGAGCCTCACGCCGAGTTTAGGTTTCGACGTTGGACACATGCCGTCAGTCGGGGAGAGGGAGGTCTTTCGGGTTTTCTGTACAACATTCTATACAATTTTACCTGAAGTTACAATTCAGTCCGAGGCTGGGGAAAAGGTGTTTGAACGGTCTGCGCTTACGGTCGTTTGGCTATAGTGCGGAAACTGTACTGTCCAAATCGACGTGGAGGTGATGCGAAAATCCTTTGGCTTGTTCGGGTGTTTTAAAACCCTCCTCCCATCTTTCCCCTTGGGTGTGTTGGTCTTCAGGGTCTGAGAGGACGTTCCGTGGGGTAACCACGCCAGTGAGGTCTTGGGTCGTGAACGGGGTCAAACGAGCCGTAACCAAGGTGGAAGCGAGACTGACTGAGTTCCTTCCCAGGAGGATCGGAGCCAGTCTGGGAAATTGAGAGGAACGTTAACGTCACGCCACGATCACCGTTCCTTTCTTGTTTTCCGACCGCAACAGCCGAGATATGGTAAATCCACAGAGCGTCCGCGATAGGCCCATGCGCTGGCATGCAGGCTCGAACAAAATGGCCGTGCAGCGATGATGTTCATAATCTACGCCCTACACGAGGATCCAGGCACGGTAGGCCGTGGGTATCGGTCGAACCGGCGCCCCGGAGTGTCTCACAAACGACCAACATTCTGCAGTGATTCTCGATGACAGCCTGTCAGATGCCGCTCTGTCTTAGGCCTACTTATATCTTTCTTGCATCCTTCCCCCGCGTCTCTCCATCTTCTCTTCCCTTCCTTTCTTCCTCTTGCCCTGTCCTTCCTCCTCTCTGTCTTGTTCCAGGCATTATCGTACGCGGTTTCTGGCTTTGCTTGGTCTTTCGCTGGTTACTGACGCCGGTTTTCCGTCTTTATTGCAACGCTCGTTATTAGAAATGAACAGAAGTATGCTACCTGTTCAAAATAACGCCAAGCGCCCAACATCCTCCCACTCCTTGCCTGAATACCAACGGTCCAGTCCAGTCCACCTGCCTCCCCGTTCCCACCGCAGACCGCATACACCACGATCCTCCCCTTTGGCTGGCCCGGCTGTGTCCTCCGAAGCTGACGGCGAAAACAAGGATGACCAAGGGAACCAGAAACCCAGATACAGGCCGAACAGGATCTCGTCCACTCCTGATGTAGTGTTCCCCATCCAGTCGATCTATGATTCGGACACTACGCTTTCGTCCCCCCCACGGTCCATCTCTGGCGGCACCAACGGCATTGTTATTTCCCACCTACCAATCTCCAAGTCTTCTAGCTCCTCTTCTTCTGGCGAAGATGACAAGGAGAGCAAGGAGGACGCCGAAGACGGAAATATTCTTTATGGCCTCGCAAAGCGCCTGTCGATGATATCTTTGTGGTCCTTGACAACCAACGAGAAAGACAGAGACGACCAAAATACGGCCAAGCGGCGTTCCAGTTTCGGCACGTACTCTGCTTCTACGACCAGCCTCGCCTCTACTTCATCTTCGCGCACCCTTCAGACGCAGGGGGCAAGTCAGGCGGTACCCCCGATACCAACCATCCCGCGATGGGCTCTGAACGCTATGCGTGAGGAAGCCGGGATTGCCAGTCGAAACATGAATTATGGAAACCAACACGGCACGACCGAGGACCTCACTGCTTCGTTCTCTCCACCTCTACCAAATCAACCGATACCACGAGGCGTCCGTCCGTCGGCTTCCAATTTATCTAACCAGCCACGCCCTCGCACTATCTCGTGTGATCCGACCGATGATTGGATATCCGTGAAGGGTCCGACGCCCAGGTTTTCACGTTTGGGACTCGCGGGTGACGGCATCGTCATGCCCGTCAGCAAGGAGAGCTCGGAGGGGATGAAAATCGCGAGTTCTATCAGGAGCACCAAGAGCACATCCACGCTTTCTCAGTCTGCAGGCGCGAGGCGTGACAGCGGGGTAACGAACAGGACCGAGTACAATCCCAGGATGGACTGGAGCAACGACTCAAGTGCTGCCAACACCCAGGCCAGCCCGAAAGAGCAGGAGCGTCTGCGAAAACGAAGCTCCTTGGGTAGTTCGCTAAAGGCGAAGATCTCCCGGACTAACTTCTTCCCATCGACTGAAAGCGAAAACATACCCCCCGTCCCCCGCACCATCAGTAAATCGGCTTTTACGGCCTCGCGTACGTCCTTACGTACCTCTTATGATTCCGTGCCGAGGACCCTGAAGACGTCGGTATCTCCACCATCTATCGCCGCTCCTCCCAGTTTCACAAGGAGCACTGCATTTGGGAGGGACAATGTCTTCGCTGCGGTCAACGACAACCAACTACCTTCATTTACGCCTAGCGATACCCCCGCGGAGTCTGGGAGGAGAACAGCCGATGTGAAGTTACAAGGCACCCAGGACACTCAAAAGTCAAAAATGAAACGGAAGAGCGTCAAACAGTTCGTCATGTGGATCACCGCTGCACCGACGTCTGGTGAAAAATTGAAAGTGACGACGATTCACGATTCGCCATCGACGGTGGCCTTGCCTTCTGACACGTTCATGCCGCTTGATCCTCCACCTCGTAGACGATTTGATAAGCCGGCGAATTCATCGGTACCAAATTTGTCTTTCACAAAGGAGGTACCCAGTCAGAGCGGTGGCAAGAGGTTCAAGAACATCAGGAAGAAGTTGGGTACCGTTTTTTCGAACGCTAGAGGTTAAGTTGGAGCTCGTCCGTGATCCTATTCTTTCTTTTGATCATTCCCACCCTCGTTTCAACCCTATCATAATGACCTTCCTCTCATCTCTTATACGTTTTCACTAGTTCTGTTTTAAATTCCCTGTCCACGTCATTCACCGCATTTTCCGCTTTTCTCTGGTTTACAGTACCAAACCCTCATAAGTCAAGTCTCCCTCTCGTTGTATCATCGTTTCATTCGTTACTCTTGAACACCGGGTAGACCATGTAGATAATTGGGTCTTCTCTGTGGACAATATCATGTAAGGTATTTAGGAACAAGCCGGGTAACGATCTTTGAACTGGATTTGCTGGGTGATGCAAAATTTCGATCTGCCTGCCTGCGCGGTTGAAATTGTGTTCATTGTATCGCGACGGCTCTTTAAAAATCCGATGTTTCGAATGGAGTGCGGAAGGCCGTCGATGCTTTATTTCCACTTTCTGTGCACAAAGAATCTATGTATCGATGTATTTCTGTCGTATCTGCTGTACATGCGAACATACATCTTTCAGCTCTTCGTGCTCCAGAGCATCGTGTTGTAAAGTTTGATGCTTAAGACCATCTACGCGCAGATTACACCCAGTAAGCCACTGTACGAAGTATAACGAGGTCTGCATTCTCTCCTAATGCTATCCGGATAGCGATTGATGATTGTCGGGATTGTAGACGTGGGACACCACATGATGCTCGACCATGACCTGGCTGACACGTCTTCTCCCAGCGATTCCAGCCCTCCGTTGACCGTGGACTTGGAGCTATGAGAGAATTAGCACCGGCCAGGCCGTGCGCAGGCTGGTCGGCACGGTAATCTGACGGACGGACAAGTTGCCATGTACTTATTGTGAGTCGGGGACAATGATACAGTTGAGCACAAAGGTTATGCGAAACAGCAATATGCTGGAATGTCCTTTCGCCCAGAAATCACGACGAATGGCGGTACATGAAGATCGTTGAACAGATAAGCCGATGGTCCATTGGTTTGTGGGACCCTCGTCTCCTCGGTGGGAAACCGAGGAATCCAGCAGCCGTGCGTACGACTCGAGTACATGCTGCATCAAGCACAGACAACAGGGATGAGAAAGCGGTACGCTGTAAAAGTTCGAGAGGAACAGGACGGAAAGAAGAGTCCCATCAACGAGAAGGCTGGCAGTGACGACAACGGAGAGTGCCCCGTATGATTCAGGGATGTAGACACTGCAACGGTCGGCCTCGGGCACGAATATTCAGTGTAGCATTGTTCTCCGGGTGCTACTCCAGGGGTGGCACGGCCCGTTACCGTGGAGGCAGGAATGGACGTACACGTGGTTTCCACGCTATCGAAGCCATTCCTTGATCTCAGGCGTCGCAGCAAGAGACTGGATTGTGATCAATGCGGCCCCCAGCATGAGCACAAGCCATCCCCCAAACGCCTATACCTCCAGTTACCACCACCAGCTCGCATCTCAGCCCCACCATCAGCCACCACAATCATCATACCAGGCCTATCCCGGCACCAATCATCATCTGCCAGGTCCCGTTCAGATCTCTCGCTCCGGCTCCAGAGATTCCACCTCGTCCGATAAGCCCAGTCCGAACAGAGACGGAAGAGACCCTTATCCAAATAGAGAGAGGCGGGAGGTCTGGGATGCTCGTTTAGAAAGGAAGACCCGCCCAGCAACCATCGCAGAGCTTGCTGACAAGTCTCGCGAGGACCTATGGGATCCAAACAAACACCTCAAGCATTGGCTGAGGACCGCAGAACTCGCAAGAAAGTCCGGCAAACAGTATGCGGAGAACGGAGACTACGAGAGAAGCTTCGTCCAGCTCGCCAGAGCTGCAACCATCATCCTGGAGAAGATGCCGACCCACAAGGATTACCATACTCTCTTGACCGATAGCCAGAGGAATAATCTGGTCTTGGTGAGTCTCTCTCCCTCTCCTTTCCCACTAGGTCGTACCTTGCACTCTCCTTTTTGCCGTTTTTCGACTACTCTGTGGGATTCATCTTTGCTCGCGTTTCCTGTGATTACCGTTCCCTCTGCAACGGATCTTTTTAACTTTGATGTTTCATTACCTCTTGATTGTATTCTTTTCTGCTCGCTTGAACATCTTCTCGAACAATATCTAACCTTAATCTTATCAATTCAGCACGGTCAAGAGACCCTTGATAATCTCAGCAAGCTCAAACCCGGGCTCGTCGAGCGTTACGAGAAGTGGGCCGCCAAGTATCCAGAACATATCAATGACTTTTCGTTCATGCCTACCGTCCTACTCGAATCTGCTACCACTGTTCCGTCCGCCCCTCCATCCCAGCAGCCTACCTCAGCTATGGGCCCCACGCCTATCCCCCAGCCAACCTCAAGAGATTCGGGGGAAGGCCATTACCTATCAAGACATCAGAGTTACACCCAAGAGGAACTTTCCAATGCGGCTTCAATTCCACGTAGGGACCGGGATCGTGATAGGGACAGAGAGAGAGATAGAGATAGAGAACGAGACAGAGAGCAGGATAGATCACGCGAACCCTCTCGGGACTACCACTCCCAGCCCACCCGTGACTCGCCTGCGAGGAGTAATGAGGAAGCTCGAAGAGCTGCCGAGGAGGCCATCCGACGACGGACTGACCAGATACGGAATCCGGGGAGAGTGTATTCCTCGTCAAACCAACATTCCATGGAGCAGGCCGGAATTGCTCAGAGACAACAGGAAGCTGAGGCTGCTGCTTGCGCTGCCAGAAGGGAGATCGCGGTCTCTCATCCACCTCCAAACCCCAACATGAATGGAGTTCCGCCCGTCATGCCCGTCCTTCCCGCCCCGGTCTCCGCTTCTTCTCAACAGAATCCGGTTTACCCACCCCCTCCAGGGCAGGGTCAGCCGCCACCGCCTCCACCCCCACCGATGCAGATTCCACAACCGTATTCGAGCACCGTAGTGACGAGTTCCTCCACTTCTGTGATGAACCCTGGTTCAATGCCCCAGCCTCAGAAGTCACCAGCCGTTCCGTACAACCCATACTCCACTTCGAGCTCCAGGACTAGTGCGAACATGAATCCCCCGTCAAGAAGAGGGAGCAGTGAGGTCGAGACGCAAAAGCAGAATGGTGACGATGTCGTGATCCCTCCACCACCGCCTTCGTTCCCGGCCCCGATCAGTTATTCGACTCAACATGCGGTATCGCACGACCCTGCTGTATCGACAAAGTTGACAAATCGGTAAGATGCCGGAAGTTATACTTTTTCTCCTATCGCGACTCACGAATTTTTTTATAGGTATCCATACCCGTCTCCAGTAACTACGACCTCTCCATATCCGGGTCCAATTCGTTATCCGACCCTGATGTCACAGCACCAGATGAAACAGGGCTATGTCCCCTCTCTTCACTCTATGTTCCAAGGTGGCCCGCCGGACAATGCTCCGATCTCTTCCGGCTCTTTGCTCCTCCAGGATGGGCCTGGATCGGGACCCACTGGTCTTGGATTGGGAGGTGTGGGGGCATTGTACAACAATCCACTTAATCCACTTCCCCAGCAGTCAGTGCCGGTCAATACATACGAACAACAAGCGCAGAGGAGACAGAGCCCAATACCGCCACCTTCGGTGCAGGCTCCGAGCACAAGTGTTGTAGACCAAACCCGAATCACCGCTCCATCTTCCGGCGATGTCGCTCCCCGAGATCTCAAGACAGTCTACCTCCCACGCGAGTCGCTACCGAGGTTCCTCAATGTCGCGGCCGTCAACACTGCCCGGAATAGGGAGACTTGTGGGTTGTTGTTAGGGAAGGACAGGAAGAGTAGGTTCGTCGTCACGACGCTATTGATTCCGAAACAGCATTCCACGAGCGATACATGCACGATGGACCATGAGGAGTTGGTTATGAGCTTCACGGAAGATCGGAATCTGATTACCCTTGGTTGGGTAAGCATTTTATCCTCCTGTTAGGTCTGGAGGGACGATTTCATTTTTTTTCTCTCAGATCCACACGCATCCGACTCAGTCGTGCTTCATGTCCTCTGTCGACCTCCACACCCACTCTGGCTTCCAGAGAATGTTGCCAGAATCGTTTGCCGTTGTTTGTGCACCAACGTCAACACCAAAGTGAGCAGCCAAATTACTTTCCTTTTCGGTTTTCTGACCCTTCGCTTGCGCAGCTTCGGTATATTCAGGTTGACCGAGCCACCGGGTTTGCAAACGATTTTAGATTGCACTCAGAAGGAGGCATTCCATCCCCACCCGCAAGTTCCTATTTATACTGTACGTCCTGCCTTTCTTCCGTCAACAACGCGAGCATTGACCTCATTCTTATCATGGATAGGATGCAGATAAGGGACACGTCCAGATTAAGGACTCATTGTCACTTGAGATCGTGGATCTCCGAGACGACTAGTGTGCTTAACCTTTCGTGCGGGTCTTTTCCTCAGTCAATCAACTCCACTCCTCCTTCTCTACATCCCTATTTTCACGTCCTTCAAGTGCGACGCCTGAGGGTCTAAGGCTAGTACTAGACCCAATGACGCACTCTACCACCCGAAGAACTCAACCACGACCGCGAGCACTAACTGCCGTCTCACCCCTCACCCTCGAAACCAATATTTTTATCTGCCCCTTCTCTTGTCTCCCTCCGTTGGGCATTCTGGTCTTTCTTACTCTTGGCTCGTGTATGTACAATTTCTCAGTTCGTCCTCGTTCATCGGTCGTTTCTTTCTTTAGTGTTTGTATGAGGGGTGGTTGGGAGTTTTCTGCGCGCACAATGTTATCCTGTACACAAGCTTTTCACGATAACCCACACACATACATATATACAGCGGTTCCTGCAACGAAGAAATTCGTAACTTGCATTTTCCCACCTGTTGTGCGCCTTGGGCCAAAGGTAGTGACCTTGTTTGCCAGCAAATGGCATGTGGACATGTCCGTGCCTGCTTCCGTCAATGTGATCTCTAGTGTGTCCTTCAACTCTCAGATGAAGAGAGTAATGTATACGGTTTCCCTTGTCCTTACGAAGGAATACAGTCGTTTACAAGCACCATTAACCCAGTGAATAATTAACGAGATAAATCGAAGACAATGCGACCCTCTACAACGCATCGTGCTTCTGCAAGAAGGGCCAGGACCATGGGGCACCGCCGTCTATGTTAATGTCCGGGAAAGGGGGAGGGGGAGGGGGAGGGAAACGTGGCTTAAAGCGAGAAACTCATCGCTTCTCGATCGTCAGCCCAGAGCCTTGCGTATTCGAGGCACAGTCGATACATGTAAGCTGTCAAAGTCACAATGAAATCGCGGGCGGTCAACGAATTGGCCAAGAGGCGAGAGGGGATTTATGGGTTGAGGAACGAGATAACCCACCTTCCATATCCTCCTTCCTTCCGATCGTCCTTCTCCACTGTTTCCCGGCCCTCGCAATCCTCCGTAATCGCATGTCCCCGTCGATGGGTCTCCGCTTCTCTGAAGGAAGTTCAAGAGTCGTCGAGTTTGTAACCCGTAATGTAGCTTCCGTAGCTCCAGAAAAGAACGCGTGGATGTTGTAGATCTCTTGGTATGAGTTCGAGAGGGGTATGTAATGTAACCTAATGATTGCGACGGCCACCGCCGTAAGCTGAGCGGGCTATCCAGGGGGCAGATAAACGGACACACCATGGTTGCAGCCAATCAGAGTAAAACTCTCGATGGACGGAAGATTTAATGACAGCGCTATCCGACTCCAAGAACGCGAAGAACCGTCCAGAGTAACTCATCCCATCTAGGTCGACGAGATACTTGTGTCTCCAATGGTCACCAAGGAATACGCCCTCGTCGAACCTATGGTCGGCGACATACCCTTCGTATCCTCCAGGATAATTGAAAGAGTCTACCGCTTTGACGAAAGCAACGTCCATGATTTCGCTGTTGAGGTCGTCCATCGAAACCTCTGCAGAACGATACTTGGAAGAGCTCGGCGGGTCGACAAAGACGACGTTTCTTTTACTTTTGGTTTTTGCACTAGCCATACGGACAAATCTGTTCGAACAGGAGTGTGAATGCAGAATCGCCAATTTCTTTCGTCAACAGACCTTTGTCGATGGTACTGTGGTGCAAAGCCGGGCGGGGAACTACCACCACCAGTTGTCGCACCCCTCCAAAAGATTTTGTCACTTTTCCGTTCCCAGGGGGTTTCCATATGGTCGACCTCTTTGAGTTCTAAGTTTACTTCGTCCCAACCATAGGTGTACCGCCTCGAAGTTCCGTAGTAGTAGTGGCTCGGGACTCGTATGTCGCTGTAGCCAGGAGCCTTGGAGGGAGAGAAGATGGGGAAAAGAACTGGGAAGGTCCTCCAGTCAGAGAAAAAGTGACCGTGGAGGTAATGTGCCCAAGGGTTGTCACAGAAGGAGTAGTTTCCATGAAGTTCGGTGGCAAAGCTGAACTGATCGCCTGGACGAGATGAGCCCGGTAGAAGACTAAGGCCACGATTGGCTGAGGATGCTCTCAACGAGTTGAAAAGGCGGCGTGCCGGCGCTGTGAGGGGGCATGTACGTCGGTATGCCTCCCATACATCACCGCTCCCCCGCCAATCCGGGGTATAGAGTGTGCTCGGTGGTTGGACCCCGGTTTCTATTATCAAGTTTTACAGCGTGTTTGAAAGGGGGGGTTCGGCCAACAACTAACCTGCGGTATATTGTACGGTGAGGTTAGGGTACTTTCGATGCTCCCATGAGACCAGGACCCGTCCTTCGGCCATGATATTCACGGGAAAATCCAGGTCCGGGAGCTGGTCACAAGAATCAGGTGAAATGAGGCGGAAGGGGGGTGGAAGAGACGTACAAGATGCTGAAACTTTTTGATCATCCATGTAAATCCCTTGGCTCGTACACTGACATCGTCTTTGTTGAAACCAGGCCGCTGGTTCACAACTTCCGGTTCGCCATTTCGTATTTGGACAATGTTTATGTTCGGCAGACCTCCAGCCTACGCAGTGATGTCAGCCAAGAATGCAACCAATGGCGGAGGTATTGGTGTATACCACAGCCACACGAGTCCGAAATTCTTCCCCCGACATATCCCAGAAGGGAGCTAGATCCTCAAAGAGCGCACCATAGTCGTCGACGATCTTCACGTTGTGCTTTTGTACAAAGTCCCACCACTGATCGAAGCCCTTGGGAGGATTCCTTCCGTACCTGCGCTTATACTCTGTGACTGCCTTCTTCAACGTCGTGCTCTGGCGTGATAGCAACCGCTTAAAATTTTCTTCTGCATCTGCCATCAACTGCGGAATCGGGTGCTCGTTGAGAACGGTTTGTGACTGGGTGAATGAAGGGAGTGTCCATTGGCTGTCTGCTCGAGAGGTTGATGACGGTGGTGCAGATCGTCGACCAGCGTAGAGGCCCGCCTGCATAAAGGCGACGAGGATACATAGGTATAAGATGACCGCCCGCTTGTCCTCTTTGCTCAACGGCATCCTGAATCTAACGGGCTAGGGGAGACGAGCGACAGGCGAGATGGACAAGGCACCGGCACAAAACTCGGCAAAACACACCGGCAAAATTGAGATCACGTGTCAACCCCTCTTCCGCCACGTGCTGCTATGTTGCAGCTCAACTCAAATAGGGGATGCGGCCCAAGTTCTTCGACAAACGGGCAGAAATCTGACAACTGGACTTACTGGTCCCGAAATTTAGTATGAGGTGAAAAAAGTCATCCGGGTGTACGCCATACCAGTTATCGGAGGGGAATGTGTTATATTGCATTGCGAACATACAAACGAAACGGATTACAGGCTGAATACAATCTTCTCGCCACTAACTTTGCCTGTTGCCAGATGCTCAATCCCATCAGGGACCTTCTCGAGCCCCCCTTCCCACTTGGTAATCACGTTTGGTTTGATCTTTCCTTCCTTGACAAGTCCGGGCAGTTTATTATAGATGAAGGCCGACAGGCTCTGGCGCTCCTCCTCATCAGAGATAGTGCTTTCATCCCGAACGCCAAATGCAGTGTAAATCAAAGTGACTACGAGAGGGGTGGGTTAGTCAGGAAAGGTAGGACCAGGGTGATGATAGGGCGTACAGATGATGTCAACATCCTCCCTTATTGCCTTGATTTCATCGGTTGTAGGGCCGAGGATAACGATCTGGCCTTTACCCTCTGCCAAGACGCGTACAGTAAAAGCATTTGTCTCATGGAGCGAGATTGCGTCGAGGGCAAGGTGAATGCTATCGCCAGTGGCTTCCTTCAACTTCTTAATCGCGTCGGGGTCCTTGTACTATGTCAATAAGGCAGAGGGACGGTCAGCGAGTTCAGAAATGGGGAGTCGTGGTTGGTCTACTAACATCAAATATAACATCTGCCCCGAAATTCTTGACGAGTTCGTAGTTGTGCGGAGACGCGACGGTGGCCACATTGTAACCGGAGAGCTTTGCAAGCTGGATTGCATACTGGCCAACCGAAGACGACCCTCCATAGATGAAGAACCACGTGCCAGCGGCGATATTCTCGTCACCAGGTTGAGGAAGCTTCAGGGTCCTCGGTCCATACAAAGTCTGGATGGAAGTGTAAAGGCTAAAATTATGGGGGTAAGTCATCTTGGATCCTGGCTGAAGAGCGACGTACGGGATGCCGATGGTAGCAGCTTCCTCGACCGACCAGGTGTTCTCGGGGATGATGAACGCGAGATCAGCAAACGTTTTTGCGTATTCGGAAAATGCTCCTCGCTCCCTGGAAACACCTCCGCGAACGGATGAAGCGACCTTATCACCAACTTTGACGTTGGTCTTGAGGTTTGGTCCGACTTGAGCAACCTCTCCAGCAAAGTCGCAACCAGCGTATGTCCCAGCTTTCGTCAGTCTTTGTGCATCTGTGCGACGAGAGGACGCCGGTTGAGAAAACGGCAGCCTATGGGAATACGGAACGACGAACGTTTCCAATCGGTTGGGTTGATGGCAATCGCCCTGACCTTGACAAGGATCTCATTTTCGCCAGGGGTTTGAATGGGCGCCTCCTGAACGGCGGTGGTTTTATTCTGTACCAGCCCGAGCGTCAGGGTCCCAATGCGACTATATATGATTGAGGGGTCACCTCTTGGACGACAACGGCCTTAACAGTCTGTGGGAGTGACATGGTGGTGGTGAGAGCAGTGGACAAAAGTCCCTCTCATCTCAAGCACTGCTTTATACTCACGTTAGACATCAGTGGCGGGAGTGGATTATCCAGTCATCGATGGTGCCGGTTGCAGCATTCTACCGCCATTCATGTGGAATGATTTGTCAGATCATGAGTCTGTGGGTTATGGAGATGTCGGATTCACTGCAAGTGCTGTGGATCTGACAAAGTCAGTAAGCCCCATACCTCGGTTTCTCACGGATTGAACGCTGAACGCTTATGACTGGGTCACTTATAGCTGGGTGGAATCTGGAGTTGGTGGGAATCGAAGCTGAGATGATTACGAAGCACCTGGTGGATGCCTCCATTCTCGCACAAGAGGTACTGAAATAGGCCGCTGACTTATCCGCGTGCCATGACAACCCGCCCCAGTGGATTCATTTGCCCCGAGCTTCAAAAACCTCCAGCGGTCGGGCGCAGTGTTCTAGCGTGTCGCTTGGTACGATGATAATCAAAACTAATTTGATCAACAAAACCAAAAGTAAAGGCAGGGTATTGGGTAACAGGCTTCTTGGTAGAAGCTTGATATCCCGGAGTGACCGGTAGCAGACCTCCATTGTTCTGCGTGAACAGGTCTAGTGCCTGTAAAGGATCAAGTCACGACTGACGATCAGGGCTCAAAACTTTGTCTGGAGCGAAGGGGGGTAGCATTAAGTTTCTCCGTACCGTACATGTAATTAGATAGACCGCTGGTTTTGCAGCATACATCGCAATCGCGATGAGGATTTGCGGTGACAAAGAGGTCAATGATGCGTTGGCTTTTTTCCTTGATGAAATCAACCAATCGGTGGTTATACGGTGAGAGCTGCTGAGGTGGGACAACAAACTCACCGTCTACGAACATGTTCCTCGTCGCAGCTGGCAGGGTGCACACAATCCCATCCAGCTTCTTATCCAGTGTAACCTGACATCCCAGCCGACTCGTATCTGTCAATCCAAACGCCATATCCAACATGTCATTTTCATCATCCCCAGGCTCCTCCAGCAGATCGTAATGTTCCGGTGAAAGTATTACATGACAAGTCGAGCAGGCGATAGAGCCCTCGCAAGCACCTTCTAAGTCAATGTCGTGTTCATGGGCGAGGGAAAGAATATCGTCTCCTTCGTTTCCTTCGATAGTTTTGATCAGTTCCCCTTTGGAGTCCTTAAAATAAACTTTAATCCTGTAAAAATAATGGGCGTTTTGGTTAGTGGTCGTGTCTTCGAGGCCGAGCGTTTTGGAAAGGGCCCACCCTGTTCCGGGCTTTGGCCGGGTCACATGTCCGTGTCGGGCCACTGATTCAGGCATAATCAGTAAAGATTTATGCAGAGTAACCATGGGACAAGGAGAGGCTCACCAGAAGAAGCGTGAAGCATCCTCCGACACGCGAACGGATGCACATCCGAACAGAAACCCCTCAAGGATGGAGCCACCCCCAGCCGGGGCGCCAGTCTCGGAGCACATTGAAAGACGTGAAACCCTCGTTTTGATGTATACTGTGCCGGTTTACACCGTGTTAACGGGAGGAGGCACCGTGTAGCAAAGTGCATGGAGGTCATGGGATGACGGAACCGGAGCGGGAGGTGCGGCAGTCCAAGAAAATTCACACGAATGATCATCCATTTATACAAGCCCATGCTTGACTCACGCAGTTTACGCTTTCGGCACGCACACAAATTAAAATAGTAGTCATGCATATCATATGGTACGAAAGTGCGGAAAAGTTGGGGAGAGAATGCCTAGCCCCTTTGCCACCATTTCCTTTGTAATGTACTGGGGCTTGGCAGAAGGGGTGTCCTTTCGCTTGGGGAAGCGGAATGATCTAGGAGCTCCTCGTTGATATCAGAATCCGCGGGAGTGGAGGGAACTGATGCTCCGGTTTCCGTGTTCGCTCCGGAGAGGGTGACGGCTCCGACCACATCGTATCCAGCGTCAAGCGGGTTGCCGAAGTCATCAATGCGCAACTTGCTTTGACGCAGCTTCCAAATGACGCACATGGCGAGGAGCATGCCTTGCATGATACCCGCCACCGCATAGGGTATCCAGCTCGTCCAGTTGGTGCCTGGTCTACATAAACAGGTCAGCTTCCGTTTGGAATACTCGAGCTGACTGTGACACTGGACTACCTCAACGCAATAGAAACCACCATGAAGATGGCTCCCGGAGTCTGGATGAGCATCATCGGAATACTAAGCGCCCCCACGAGCTTCAGACGGTATGTGTGGAGGATCTGAGGCGCATATTGTAATGCTGCAAGAGTAGCCGACGATACGCCGAGGAATGTAGCCCAGATATCCAATCGCGTTGATGATTCACCGGGTATGGTAGTTCCGAGAAGATAGAACGTGACAAAAACTACAAAGATACTGACGCGGTTTGAGATCTGTCCTTCACATTGAACGTGCGTAATAGGGCAAGACTCACATGTGGATGAAGACAACCCAGGAAAGTGTAATCGATAGACTCCAATTATCTGTCTTAACCTTGGTGGTCTTCGGTTGTCGATTACGTCCACTATCGCGTCTCTCGTTGGAGTAGACCTCAACGTACTTGAGGTTCCGTGGATAATAAATCATATACAATACAAGTCTATCCGACGCGTCAGAGGGGTAACGAGCGCCAGAAACCGAGAACGACATACATGATTGTGAACAGGAACCATTGGATGAAAGTTTGTATAACACCGAGGGATGACTCTAAGCAAGGTCCGAAACCCTAAAAGTTAACCGATTAGACGGTGTTGCACTGATGGAACGTGCCACGCACGATGTGCTTGCAGCACTTCACGACATCCCACTGCTTCACGAACAGGTTGAGCATTCCAGACGCGCAGGACGTGCTTCCAAGTAAAAGAAACCATGGACTGAAGCCCTCTGAGCTCTTGGCCAAGATAATCCTTAGGTGCTAGGGTAGAAATGAGGCGCGTTAGATCCGCTGCGGTTGCGTGGCTGGGGATTGGTTCACCTGGGGCAAGTACGATACTATGAGACCGAAGCAGATGAAACTCGATAGAGCAGCTGTGAATCGGTCATGATGCTAACCAAAGCATTTGTAAACACAAATATCCCTCAAAGACTCAAAAACTCACCGGCTCGCAGGTCGTGGTCGACATGAGATTCAGCTAGTTTCCGGAAGAGGAAATTGTTTGGCAAAAGCTTCGGAACCAAATACCGCTTACGTCATCCAAGGCCATCAGACTCATCACCTGCACGGTGAATGCGTGCTGAAGCGCTGACCGGTTGCCGGCTGGCTGGCTGGAATATGAAACAGTCACTTGAGCATGCTGTCCGCTTATTACTGGTGGTCTGACCTGCCTCCCCGTTTCCACGTGTTCTGGATGTTTTATACGGAACACCAGCACTCATCCCCTGCTTCTGCACTTCTGTATTGCGACTACTAACTCCCCAAGATGGCTGGTAGACTCCTCCTTGCTACCGCCATTGCCTTTGCCACGGGCTGCGTTGCCCTGAGCCTCTATGATGTAAGGCTCACATCCCCTCTCGGCTGATCGCCGGTTTACTGAACCCCCTTTCTTTTCACGACCACAGGCAGTAATAGGAATCCGCGAGTACAATGCCGAACGTGAGCCCGAGAAACGCCCTTACGAACACAGCAACCACTCGGATGAAACTCTGGTCGATTTGAACCATGAATCTATCAAGTCCCACGAGGCAAGAAGCGTTTCGCGCGTACATCCCAGGCGTCCCGCTTACCCACCTCACAGGTTCGTGATCCTGAGGATCCACCTCCCATTAAACGCACGCCTTCAGCCTCAGGCTCCAGTCCGAACGACTACATTCAATTCAACCAGACTCCGACACCTCCCCCGACACCTCCTGGCAGCGGTCACTGGCCAGTGAAGGGACTCAAACCACCCAAGGGTCGAGTTATCGTCTTTGAGGATAGTGTGCCGTCTGACGAGGACAAATCTACCCCACTCTCCGTGCTGCCTCCAGATGTTCTGGGTGCTTCCTTCAGGGAGTTCGAGGTGCAGGAAACTATTGAGCAGGTTCTCGAACGCATGGAATCTCGTTAATCGCTGCATTACCTATC
>Ga0307512_10001419_pt1 | contig 34016 bp, 27 predicted proteins | sample 14_EM_MG_FD_200267 | JGI IMG/M metagenome (GOLD analysis project Ga0307512, IMG submission 200267) | Populus trichocarpa ectomycorrhiza microbial communities from riparian zone in the Pacific Northwest, United States - 14_EM | ecosystem: Host-associated > Plants > Roots > Unclassified | place... | reverse complement strand
GGTTCGAGGGTGGCAGATGAATTGTATATAAAGAGAGTGTTGATGGTGTTGGAGGGTTTCCTTTTCTTCTCTCTTTACTCGTTCTCTTGTATAGCAAGCAATAGTCCGACTTTGAAACATATTCCGATCTTTGTCTCTCGATACGCACTTCGAGTTAGTCCTGCAATATCCATATCACCTGCGTCCGATCCCGCCCGTTACACGAAGTGTGGCAGGCGGCGGTGTCATAAGATCCGTTCCTCTGCATCATGCCGAGATGCATACCGAGTCGTCTTGAGTGCCAGCAGACATCTGTTGTAAATATCGGTGTATTCGGTCAAGTCCAGCGCTCGATCCAGTACCAATAGCCTATCGACCTGAGGTGCAGTGGTAATCAACTTGCCATGGCGATTGTAGAGGTTGAGACTGCAGTGATTCACCGCTTCAACTTTGACGTCCTTGTCCACGATTGGAGACTGTGAGATGAGGTCGAACAATCCTGGTAACTGTACCACTTCTTGAAGTATGATCGTCTTCGTCTTTCCATCTGGCAGCTGTCAGCTGGCAAATCAACCTAACACTTCCATATCCAGATGCAAACGATATGACTGCATTGTATCACTTCACATTGTACGAATTCAGAGGATATTTGCTGTAAGGGATGACTATTGATCAATGGCCGGAGATGTGAGTCGTGCATCCGCAATCAAAGAACCAATCAATGGATGAAGCACATGAGCTAGCTAACATTCTGTAGTTCTCGATCGACAAGGTGAGAGTTGAAGTGGCCGATGCTGCAGTGGAGGTTTTTGCTAGAGTGTCTGCAAATGTTGGAGCATTGCCGTGTTGCTTGCTCAAGTGGTTTTCGGTGGTGTGCCCTCGCCGCTGGTAATGATAGGACTTCCTGAAATCCTTCTCTTTCCTCTCGTTGTCTCCCATATTTCTCTGTTATCCCTGTTTGGACTTTTGCCGACTTTGCCGCCTCTGGCACCTCTGGCGCCTCTGGTGCCTCTGGTGCCTCTGGCGCCTCTGCCGCCACTGCCGACTCTGCCGCCTCTGCCGCCACTGCCGACTCTGCCACCTTTGTTTGCACCGAGCAGAGCTTTGGGGGGGAGCCCATTGTCTCGCTTGATTGCAGATTTTGTTTCGACGAGTATGGTGACAATCTCATCGGGTGTGGCGGTCATTGTTGCAATTTTGTCCATCCTGAGCCCCAGGAAACCCTTCCACTCCTCGTTCCTTTGGATTCCGCAAAGGAGGTAGAAGATGTGCTCCTGCTGCCTCATCTTGGCGATTGACTTCGTATTCACATCGGTGTCGGCGGCATCGGTGTCAGTGATTGTTGGCTCTGTGCAGAGATTGTAATCCTTGACTTTCTGATTGACCCAGGATGCCTAATTGTCAACATCTCCGCAGTCCTGTAGCTTAATGTTCCAAAGGTCATTCCTAATCCCGAAGATGTTGAGCTTCAGTTTTGACTTATATGCTGATGCTAGTGTTTCCCAAAGTGTCTTCACGTTGTCGATGACCGTATTTTCCGGTCGTATCCTCAGCTCCATGCTGAGTAGGATAGTCGATCTGGCAACACCATGGCGATTCATCCAGACTGTGACAGCGGCCTTCTCACTAGTGGTTGCGTTTGCTGCTGGCTCTTCTGGGTTGTTGTCGTATCCTTTGATGATACCCTACACTTTCTTCTATTCGAGAAGTAGGGCCATCTCGGTTGCCCATTGTGCATAGTTCATGCCATTGAACTTGGCGATGGTGAGTACAGTTGAACCTAACTTGTATCGCAATCGTCAGTTAATGTAGTCTCTCGGAGAGTACACGTGATGTCCAGCAACTGCCGCCAGAAGTACAGCGGGGTACAGGGTAATTTCTTAGCTTGTGCAGACACTTCTCCGTGACGATGACCTCAAATAGGCAAATGAAGTGGAAGTGTTGATCTTCGGTTCCATTGTCAAATTCAAGAGCTCATAACCTGATGTACGGTGGTGTGTGCTCGAGTACTCGACTGTCAGCGGGTGTATGCGAAGGTGACTATTGAATCGTATAACAAGACACCTCTCAACAACATAAGGTCGATTGATAACTAATGGTGCTAACGATATTATAGGCAAGATACATCCTAGTCATTGGCATAGTGATATCCATACTTCCAATTAGCTCAACAGGATGGGCCAAGATGTTCGACCTTCTGGATAGATGGTATTATTGGAAGGATATGCGAAAACAGGTCAATTAGTATGTACGGAATTGTCACTGTGGCCAACAATCCAGGACTTCAAGGCATGCAACGGTTGGGGTCCTTCGACCCCTGCCTGTACTGGAGAAGCCAAGAGAAGATATTTCAATTGACTTTGTGGTTGGGTTACAGGAGTGCGAGGGATTTGATGCAATTTGGGTTGTGGTGGATAGGCTCTCGCAGATGCCGCATTTTATTCCATGCTATACAACAACAGATCTGGGTGGATTGGAAACTGTGTGCCTTCGAGAACTTGTACGGCTTCATGGCCTATCAAAGATTATCGTTTTGAATCGAGAACCACAATTTGCTTCAATCTTTTTGGGACAGATATGTAATCAGCTGGGAATCGAACAACAACTGTCCACAGCATTTTATGTACAGACTGATGGTCAGACTGAACAGATGAATGCCAGCATGGAACAATACCTTTGGGTGTTCGGAAACCATCAACAGGATGATTGGGTGCAGTGGTTTTCACTTGCTGAGTTTGCTGCGAATAATGGAGTATCTGAGTCAAGCAAGTGTATTACGTGCTTTGCAGTTCAGGGCACGGATCCACGAATATCATTTGCGGGAGTACAAACACAGGAGCCAAACCCACGACCTCTGGATGCGGATGAAAGTCAACCTACGATGCAACATGTTCATGAGCACTTGCAAGTTGTAATGAACCGGAGTCAAGTGCTACAGGAAGATGGTGCAAATCGAGGATGTATACCTGCAGTGAATATACAAGTTGGATCCAAGGTTTGGTTGGATGCTCGCAATATATGAACCACACCCCCAACTGGAAAGCTGGATTGGAAACGCCTGGGACCTGTTTGGGTGTGCAGGCAAGTGTACCCTTGTCTGTATGAATTGGAACTACGTGCATAGATACGAATTCTTCAAGAACAATTTGTTTCGCTTTTAGATCCGGTGGTAGAAGATCCCATGGTGGGACAATGTGTTGAACCTCCCCTGTCGGTGGTGGTTGATAGGGAAGAAGGGTATCACATGTCTAGTATTGGGCAGGGTCGGGTATATCGGAATCTGTCGAAGTATCTGCTACGGTTGACCGGATATGATTCTTTGACTTGGGAACTCCCAAAGTGTGTGGATGTGTTAGAAGCGGTTGGGGAATTCCATCAACAATATCATATGAAGCTTAGACCATTGGAGAGTGTTCTCAGGGGACCTCGAACATAAGGGGGGGATACTGTCACCGCACTGGGATGTACGGAGGTACTGGGGATTAATGAAAGAACACAGAGAGTGTGTTAAAGGAAGTGTGTTACGGATAGGCGGAGACATCAGGAGACGAGGAGAGAGACAGACAAGATGGTGGCCGTATAATTCGGGATAATAAGGAAGTGGACTGAGGAGTTGCGACATTGGATGATATGGCATGGCTGTACTGATAAGGAGTTGTGCTGGTGGTGTGTAAGTTCATGGGATCAGATTTGGATGGTACATCGGAGCATGAGGAATGGTTTGAGGGTGGCAGACGAAATTGTATATAAAGAGACTGTTGTTGGTGTTGGAGAATTTGCTTTTCTTCTCTCTATACCCGTTGTCTTGTATAACAAAGCAAGTTACGACATTGAAACAGCTTTGACTTGAATCTTGTCTGGATCTCCTTGATACGAACCTTGAGCACCTTTGTCCCAGTTTCGACATCACATTCTGTTACCAATATCAGTTACACCCAACCCCGCCTCTCACACCCTGTGTTAGTTTGGTGGAGGTGCACCTGTTCCTTTGAGTCTCCGGGGATTCTGGAGATTCTTTCAGGTGCGATTTTGGTGAGGAAAGCATCCAGCTGTGTGGTTTTGACGAATGATTGCCGGCTTTCTTTCTATCGCAGTATTGCCCATAGTATCGCTAGGAAACTGAACACCCCACATCGTCTGTTCTTGGGCCTTCCTGGGAAGTAGCTGTATCCGATATTGCGTTCCATCAATTGCGGTGTGCAATTGCCCTCCTTTGGCCATTTCGCTCATTTTCAAGGCCAGGCACATGTCAGACAGTTCCAGCTGTACCTGACCTCCTTGCAATGCCATAGTAGCACAGATGCTGAAAACATAGAAGAAAATAGTTGGTGCTTGTAACGATGTGATTTGACTATTACCTGAACCATATATGCTAGCGGGGGCTGATCCAAAGTGACAACAGCCTGTGTCGTTCTGTCATGGGGACGATTATCAGGAGATTCCTCCATGATAGTCACAGCGCTGACAGCATTAGGAGATTCAATTTCGCAGACTGTAGAGACAAATGCCATGGCCGACCGTGGAGATTTCCCCTTACGGGCAGAAATATATGTGTCACATAGCTCTCTACATGCACCTGCTGCATGTTATATAGTAAATTGATGACCATTTACCATGCTCTGGATACACTTACACCAACGTGCATGGTGCTTCTTATTCATGCTGCTTTGCATCGTACAGATGATTCTTCAAGGTGCACACTGTGTTATATTTTTGGTGGCTGCATGGGCAGCATCGCATAGACCTAAGTGGTGTCTGCATTGTTGCAGTGTGCTGATGAGTTACTTATTTCATGTAGCGCCAGCCAATTGACTTGGTTAGGATGTGCTCCCACCTGGCTGAGGTGGTTGTGAATCAATGGTGTGCAGGTGTGGAACAGGAGAGGATGATGATACTGAAAAGAAGTGGGAAGTTCTGAGGAATATATAGCTAGCCTCATGTCAGAACGGAATGTGTAGCAGCCAACATGTTCCTTATAGTCAAGATGATACTTGCTGCGTATATCTGTAAGTTGCAGGAAGTTCCTACCGCCCCGTGACGTAATAACTCAATCAGATGGTGCATGTTCCCTAACTGGGATCCATTGCGCTGTAAGACAGCCGAAATCGCACAACTATCACATATTAACAGGACATTGTTCAAGTGAAAGAATGTCTGCTTATGTTTGTCTCCAATAATCCCCAGGATATTACATGAAACTGACACTAACAATCAAGTCATGCTGTAATGTTAACCTAACTTCTCCCGTTTCATTGGCAGTCAGAAGGGATATTTTGCTTTGTTCAAGATGAGGATAATAAAGACACAGAGCATGGTAAGTTGAGCAAAGATGATGATCCCTGTTGGATAATGGGCACAGTCATGAAAACAGTACACCATTACATCCAGAGGATGTGGTAGGAGTAGCGGAAGCTTGACGAAATGACACTTTCGGAATGGGAGGACGCAGCTGAAAACTTCTGTGACAGACATACGATGTACAGCACATCCCCATTGAATGTTCTTGCTGTTATTGAACATCAACTGGATGATTAATCAGCAGGACCGACACGGACAACATTTGGAGAGCTTACGGAGTCTCTTGACTTTGTCTGCAGTATAGTGGAAATGATGGAACAGACTTTTTGGCCTGGGAGTCGCCATATTGAACTAGGCTCAGGGAAGCCGACGTTGAAAACAGGTATACCTTGTCAGCCGGCCGCCTCACAGCCTGTTTCGTCAACTTTGTTCACAGTAAAGCCTGGTGAATCTGTAAGCATTTACCCCTGCATATAGCCACCCCTGCTAATTGACTTATACATCTTGGATGCAAATGAAGATATTTTGCTGACTCCAGTATAATCGGAGGAATCAATGTGCAAAATTTAATTTATAACGTCCTATTGTAGTGGAACTCAAATTGTGTACCAATTTTGCTAGGTGTAAGCTTTTTCTTGATTTCGGTGACCAAATTGTGAGACATAACAATTTGTCTGTGCATGTGCAACAATTGAACGCACCATACCAAAGTGCACAAATCCAAATCAGGCGGTAAGACAGCCAACAAGGTCAATTTGTGTTCAGCAGTAACTGTCAAGTGAGAAAGCGAAAGCTATATTAGTGATGAAATATACAAATAAATTTTCAGCGAGTGATGTGATACATGACAAAGAAAGAGGGGTCAGTGCTCAATAAGACTATTGCTGACTGACAACCATCCTGGAGTATTCATCAATGAATCCAACAGCAGAACTCGCCGCACAGACCTCATACAACTGGTTGAGATATTTGGTAATTCTTATGGTACATCATGGAAATCGAGGAGTACAAGTTGTTTGAGGAAAGGTGAGAATGTCAAGCTATATGTACCATAAACAAGAGAAATGATCTACACTCTGTAAATTACCGGATAAAAGTGGATTATTGTGATATGGTCACATTATTTCTCAATCAGCTAGCGTGCACAGCAGGCGATCAGAAATTGTGAGGCCAACATGCTCCTGGATGCAAATCATAATACTTATAAACTCATGATTGGATGTCAATAAAGAGTATAAGTTTCATTGCATATAATTATTGAGTGTACAAAAGCTCTTTCGATGAAGTTGATATGAGAGTCCACACAGTGTCAATGAGTTCTAGTCTTACACATTCGTCAATCGAAGGGCTGCATTGTTACATTCTTCCAAATATAATCCATTGATTGGCATTATGGCAAAACTGGCTAATGTCACGCTCCTTGTCACACTCTACTAATGAGGGTCAACAGAGCATTAACGATTTCTGGCATTGCATTGTGGAAAATTGAAAGTGCTGAGTGGTGACATTAACTTGTAATTGAACTATTGGTCGCCTTTCTGTGCAAAAAGAGTTAACACAACATTGCTGCTATGTCCTGGAAATGAGTGTCAAGGGAGTGTAAACGATCTTTGGGGTGAGATCTTGGAAAACCCAGGGCCTTCGCGGCGACATTAACCTATAATCGAACTATTGGCCACCTTTCTAGGCAAAAATACTTTCCACGACATCTTAACACTGCCCTAAGGATAAGCATCAATGGAGCATCAACGATATTCGGTCTCGCATCTTTGAATACTAAGCGGCAGTGTGACTTCATCTATTCCTAACGGAACAATCATCCGCCTTTTTGAGCGAAAATGTCCATGTCAAGATTGTAAATATATGCTAAGATGACGGTCAAACAAGTGTCGATGGAGAGTAAACGGAGGGCGAAAGATTTCTCATCTTGAATGTTGGATAATATAACAGCAATGGACAGCTGTTAACCTACAATCATCCTGTCCACAGCCTTTATTGGCAATGTTGCATGTTACAATATTGCATTGGCCACCTACAATTGAGTGGCCATGGTGCGTCAATAATTTTTGTGGAGCCTCAGTACTCAACACACAAACGAACCATATTGTGCTGTTCCCAAATTGACTTTTATGCAAATAGTCTTTTCAATATGTCCTTGGATACAACTTCACAAATATGCATGCAATGTCTCGCAGGTCAGATTTTTTGGCTTCTTGCTCTCAAGCTAATATTTAAGAACACGCAATCAGCTCTACTATAACGTTAATTTCCGCAGTCTGTCGAGTCGCCACACCAAGCTTTCCAATTCCTCCTGCCATGTCGGATTCAAAATCTTTAAATACCACATTGCTAGAAGTTTCAATCTCTTCCAAACATAGACTTGTGCTTATTCGCGATTTGACCGTCTTTAGTTTACACATCATATTCAATACTTGGTGTGTTTGAATGAGTATTGGTTCACAATGTCCAATTGCTTCAAAAAATTCCAGACTTTGGTCTTCATGGTAACTATATCTGCCCAGCGCAATTGAGGAGACCGGCAGCCATGGAATCATATTTAGAATTCATGCTCACAATTTCACCATCTATCTTGACATGGCACTTGGTCAATGGGGAAATACTCGCTGACCACTGCTCACATTGCAAAGTTGATTTAATTTACAGTGATGGAAGGTACCGATTTGAGTAGTTTGACGGTAGATGAATCAGTTTTGGCCATCCCGAAGAGGCAAGGAAGTCAAGGAATGGGAATACTAAGTTTGGAAAGGAAAATCATATTGACATCCAGGATAATCCATATGGACTGACATCATCGACAACACGCTCCAAACTGGCTGCTAATGACATTGAAAGTTCTGAATGTCACTAAGAGACAGGGAATCGCTAGCTCATATTACAATTTGTTTCTGCTCATATTTGGTTGAAGGCTAAATTGAATGTTGAGCCACAACAGACAGATGAAATATTATTGCCTGAGGTAGTGTTGCCATCCGCCACGACCAGTAGCAACATTTGTGACTGGCAATATGCATTGACTGTCGATTCAATTAAAAAGCAATGACTGTCATGAAATTCGGTGAGGTTTGCTTTGGATGGATGGACATCAACGAACAAACTACCTCTATCGTCAGTTATCGCATACTATAGTTATTGAAATTGAGCATTGGGTGGGGTAGGACCTGCTCCCGATGATGTTCATCGTATATTCTTTTTCCATTTTCAAAGTCAAATTTGGATCATAGCTAAGGGGCCCACATACTAGAGTAAGGAGAGCCAGACATGTAAGGCACACTCTGGAGCGTTGGGAGCTTACCTACCACTGTGAGCTTGGATTTACGACTAATCATGCTTACTCAAATCATTCTATGACAAACATGCTGCAATCGATACTTGAGGAGACCGGAATCGTGTGGGCTGCATTGAGGAACCACATATCATGCATCGCACATGAAATACGGCAAGATTCAGGTGGATTCTGGAGTAGTCCCGATGTAAAAGGCCACACCAAGTCATGGGAAGTCCATGAGGGGGATCAGCAATTTGGAGAGAATGAAAGCATAGACATTGGGAAGAGTCAAAGACTGTGAAAAGAGGTCAACGGTTGAACCAATAAGGTGTTGGACATGAGATCAGGTTTAGCAAAGATAATTCAGAAAGTACATATTTTAAGATATTATGATATTCCTGAAACTGACCATCATATAGCAGAAAATGTTTACTGCATTTATTACACTGACACCTGGTCATCACAACAAGGGCATTGGCTTTCAACAATTCAATGACCTCCTTGCGGTACAACCAATTATCGAGGTAAAGACACTTTGGAGTTTGACAATGGAGTTGCTTCTGCAAGCCTACCGTTTAGAAGAATTCACCTGTAATGAGCTCCAAAATCCTAAATACTGCGATTACTGGCCACTCATCACAACACAAAATCGATGTATCTTTGTCCAGTACCTCATGGAAGTTTTAAAGCCATGCCCATATGCACCCTGTCGATGTCAAAGAGACATACAGTCACATTGTCTCACTTTAACGCAGTCGACAATGACCAGTTTAAACATCTGGACGGCATTATGTGAGTATTGGCTAACATGAAGACTGAATGGAAGGAAGACTTGTTCTTAGCCAGTGAGTTGGTTTCACAGAAGCTGTCCAAAGATTATAGTGATGTGACTCCAATGACCGATATACTACTCATTTCGGCAGAAATCATCGATCCTTGACAGAAGTTGCGATCATATCTGAACTGGGACAAGGGATTGGGTATCAATCTTGAGGATGAGACATTCTATATGACCCAATATATAGAGCCATTTCTAAAGTATGTGGAGAATGAATACTGTGCCAAACATGGACATGTGCCAGTCAATCAACACAAAAGAGTACTGGGTAGCAATCTCGTCCTCTTTCAATGGCTCTAGGACTCTATCAATCATCATTTGGGCCATTTGATTTGTCTAGTGATAATAAAGAACACTTAATGGCTAATAATGTGGCTGACATGTCACCCGGATGAAGCTATCACACAGCATGTATATTGACCTCTGCCACGCTCTATTTAAATTCACCGACTAAAGCACCAAAGATCTGGGGCCAAATTTGTCCAAATCTGAATGATTACCACTCTATAACGGCGGAGGACTGGCACTAGTGCATAGGGTTGCAGCGGCCCCATCGTCGGTCGGGTAAGTGCAACCTTACTTAGACCTCGCCATGGATCTTAGATCACAATTCAGAATCTTATCATTGGATGTACCTTTAAGCCCACTCTTATCCAAGTGTGTAACCGCAAGCTTATATCGCCGGATGCTGGTATATACGTCCTTACTTACTCGGACCAAATGGAGATTAGCAATACATGTTTGATATCGGACATAACCAACTGGTGGCGCCACCATGATCAAATGCACTCAACCTATGGTGATCGCTTCAATGTGGCACATGACATATTCCCAGTCTTTCGATTTGGTGTCTGTGTGGAGGCCAGTGGTTCCCCGGGGCAAGATATTATTGGCTGGAGGCAGTCAATAATCACAGGTGAGACCCTCCATGAAATGGTCAGTACAATGCAGTTGAGCTCAAGCAAATAACCAGATATTAGTACGCAAAGGCCCTGAACTGGAAACATAGAACGTAGAACACGACTTGAAAAATGAAGAAAGATGTGGCAGAAAGAAAGTGGCACAGAAGGCCAAGGTCCATAACATTTTGGAGATGTGGCAGGGCAGCCAAAACCTATGTGCTACACAGAAGGAATCTCGCGCTCAAATTAAGCAGATGGAAGCTGTAGAGATCATTCCAGTCACAGAAGGGATCGTCAAAGAATCCCTGTCACTCCTTCAACATGATGGTGTAGCTGCATTTAAATGATCAGAAAGATTACCTTAGCCACCAGCTTTGTCTACAAAGGACCTCTCTGGAGGGCAAACACAAATATTAGATGTCTGCCGAATCAGAAGACTCAACAGTCATCCACTCGAAAGAGATAAGGATTGCTCACCTGAAAGCATTTCGGACACTGCAAATTGTCTTAAGTGGAATCGGAACTTGGACAACCAGATGACAGCAAATATGATTGCGCTGCCCAAGATGAATCGTATATGGAGTTAAAAAATGGCATCAAGGATGCGGACTGCCCAGCGCCGCGGGTTGTGAGTGCCATGCCAAATGCTTCCGAATTGGTTGGGGCAACACCGAACTCAAAGAGACAGGATTAACATGTATTGGTGACGTTCAATGCTATATAAACAAGGAGTAAGAAGGTAGTGAATAATGAGTAGGACAGAATATGTTAATGGTTCACCACCGTCTTTATGTAGCTTGGCCAAGACTGACAGTTAAAGACATATTATGGGCAAATGGTGAGCAGTAACTTGTAAGTGTCACTTGATAAACTGATGTATAGCTGGCGCAATGAATCTGTTGGCAAGATATATAAACTGTATTCTTGTGAGGGTAAACAGTGAAAGAATGTTACTGCGCTCGGCTTTGCCTCTGCGCCAAGTTTCACTCTGCCCGAAAGACAATCACCAAGTTCAAACTATAATACAAACAATTATCGATTGCGGCAGATGTTGGATAGACAATAGATTCAAATGACCATCGACGCAGTGTCAATGATATGTCGTCTTGTAAGTACAGTAATTGTCCAGGAATTTGGTTGCTGTTACTCATAACCTATGTATTGGCTGCTCTTTTTGGGCAATGAGAGAGCAATTCAGTCGCTGCCACATTCTGAGAATGAATGTCAGTTGAGTGTCAACAATTTTTACCTTTGTATCATGGGTCATTTATGTTCAGATTGGGTGCAGACCTCCATTTATGAGATATTGGCAGTCATTGGCAGATCTCCCAACTGTGAAAACCTGTTCAGTTTTGGCAGAGAAACAATGCCTCAACAACTACATAATTGGTCACATTGCACTGCATGTTGAACCAGTGCAATGAACAGGTGGACAACTGGATTGACTGAATGTAATCAGTTCAACTATCTTAACTGGTTTGAACCAGTGTTCAGTACTGCCACGAATGTTTCTTCGCCAGCACTAACCCTTGCCCATGCTGTACATAGCACACTACTTTCAAACATATCTTCCTCACTTGACGAAATCCATGCAAATTGTCACCCTGGGGTGAAAATCGTAAGATTCCATGGAGAAACCATTGTGAATATATATGAAAATTAACCAGTGGGGATGCAAGTAACAAATGACACACTGTACACGTGTCTACATTGTGACTTGGATCCTTTGTAACTTCTCGCCAGTCCATTCTAATATCTTCAATGGTCATCTGGAAACTTGTCGACATTTCGGCCAAAATCCTTTGTCAACAAGATTTTCCATGGGTAATGAGTGGCAAAGTAACTAAACAGCAGGGAACCAGTGAATTTTGAACTTACAAGCTGCACTGCACTGCACTGTGAGCCTCCATCAACTGCACAGCACTTCCAAGAACAAAGTATATATCCCTAGTGTTAGCAACGGTTCCGGACCGTCACTTCAGGTCCGGGTCTGGGTACAAACCGAACCGGTGCCAATTTGGCCGTCCGGGTCGTTAACAAACCCGAACTGTCCACTCGGGTACGGTTACATGGTAAACTCCCAACCCGTCTGAAGAGGGTGAGTAGTCAGCGGGTCCATCCATAGATTTATATAAGGCTCTTGAATGTGCAGTGAGTTAATAGTAGATAATCAAAATCGTGTGTTCAGCAACCAACAATCTGCTTTTGCTTGTTGAGCAGTTAGCGATATCGAGTAGTTTGGTATCTGTGTTTCACCTTTGATATATGGTGTTTTTCCCTACCAAGGCGGTCAATAATACATTTATGCACATGAAAATCTGCGCGATGCCTTGATTATGTAATATGCAAGTCCTAACACTGTTGACACCCCGTTGATGCTCATTCTCAGGATGCCGCTGAGAGCATGTTGCTGTTGTTTTTGCCAGTAAAGGCTGCGACTATCTCATGAATGGATGTCCACAACCAATCGGAACATAACTTACTCAAGATGCAACACCAGAAATTGTTGACACTCTGTTGACGCTCATATTCAGAATGAGGCGGTGACCGTGTTGCTATCTCTTTTTGCAATAAAAGCTGGCAATACGTCCGTTATGTATAACAACGACCAAGTCACTTGTGAATCACCTTACTTACAAGACTGCAAATCGTTGACCCTCCGTTGACACTCATGCTCAGAATGACGCAGTGACCGTGTTGCTATCTCTTTTGCCAATACAAGCTGCCAATAGGTTCGTTATGCTTAGCAATGACCAAGTCACTGGTGATTTACCATACTCACAAGACCACAGATAGTTGACACTCCGTTGACGCTCAATTTAATGTATTGCCCATTCATCATCTGCTGCTGTCAATAATGGTTTTCATCCTGATTTGACTTTATCGGTTGTCTTTCTTCCTGATTGAGACTCGGCCCAGTGGCGAAGCCAAGCGGCGTAATTATATTGCACTGTTCACTCTCATACGACTAAAAATAATGTATCATGCCAAAAGATTCATTGCACCTGCTATACATTTATTGATGAACTGATATTCACAAGCTACTTCTTACAATTCGCCGAAAATATATCTGGAACTTAAACTCTTGGTCGAGCTACATAAACATGGTGAACCATTGACACATTCTGACCTACTTATTCTTCCCTCCATTATTTCTCCGCGTTTCAACTGCATACACCGTCACTAACACCTGTTCAGCCTGGTTCTTTGACTTCAGTGTCAGCCGAATCAATCCGGGCACATTTGGCGCATGGCGCTCACATCCTGCTGCTCTGGGCATTCCAGATCCTCGATGGCATTATTGTGCGCTATATCAGATTCATCGTCCGCTGCCCAATCCTCATTGCTGCCATTGGAATCATCCATGTCACTATTCCAGTTAAGCCAATAATCTGTGTCCGAAATGCATTCAGGTGCGCTATCTTCATCGCTTTCGATCGGATGACGGTTGATTCACTGGATTCGGTGGACATTTAAGATTTCAGCTCTTTCTTCACGGAGGTTCTTTGCAGACAAAGCTGGTGACAAAGGAGATCTTTCTGACAATTTAAATGCAGTGACACCATCATGTTGAAAGAGTGACCAGGATGCTTTGACCATCTCTTCCATGTCCGAAATGTATCCTATGGCGGTCTGCTACATTTTTTGAGCGTGAGATTCCTTCTGGGTAGCATGTAGGTTTTGGCTGCCCTGCCACATCTCCAAACAGTCATGAACCTTGGCCATTCTGTGCAATTTCCTTTCCTCCACGTCATTCTTCATTTCCAAGTTGTTTTCTGTGTGTGTTGTATCCAATTCTTGGTCAGTGCCGGCCAAAATCCCGTTATTGGTTCTAGCCAACTGCCTTACAACAACTTTTTCGCAAAGGGTCTCGCCTCTGGGTTGTGACTGCCTCCAGCCGATAAATTCTCGGCCAAGGGAAAATTGGCCTCCACTCCGACATCATGTGGAATGATAGAGTATATGTCACGCGTCATATTGGAGAGATCAGCGTACTTTGAGTGCGTTTCCTCCTATTGGCGCCACCAATCGGTTATGTCTGGTATCCAAAATGTACTGCTAATCTTCATTGGGTTGGAGTGGTAATCATTGAGATTTGGATTGATTTGCCCCTAGTTCTTTGGTGCTTCATGTGGCGAATTCAAATAGTGACTGGCTGTGGTCAATAGGCGGGCTGCGCGATCTCTTTGTCGGGGTGTCGTCGCAGTCACATCGTTCAGTGTTATGAATTCCTCATCATCACTGGACGAATCGTATAGATCGAAGGATGATGGATGGGATCCTGGAGCCGTTGCAGAGGTGACGAGATTGCTGCTTGGTACGGTTTCGAGTTTATTGACCGGCACACATTGATGTTTGGTGCAGTGTTCTCTCTCCACATACTTCAGCAAGGCCTGTTGTTATTGTGTAGTGTAGGGTGTCTGGTCCTCAGGATTAATATCCATTCCCTTGTCCCACTTGCAAAATCATCACAACTTCCGAAAAGGATTGATAATGTCTACGGAAATTAGAATCATGCCCGTTGTTGGATTCAGTTCTGCGTAATACTGTGAAAGTTTCTATTGAGCTAACTTCACAGCGAAGAACAAGTCTTCCTTCCATTGAGTCTTCTTCGTTGCGAAATCTTGCATCACGCCATCCATGTGATCGAAGATGTTATTGTATACTGGGATAACGTGATTCAAAGTGACTGTATGCCTCTTCGACATCCAAAGGGTCCAATATCGAAATGGCCGCAATACTTCCATGACATTCTTGACAATCATCCATTCATCCTGAGTTGTGGATAGTGGCCGGTATTCACTGAATTTTGCTATTTCAAGCCACTCGTAGCTGAACTCCCGTAAATGGTATGTGCGCTCCAGTAACTCCAATGGAGAGTTCCAACATGTCTTCACATCCATAATCGGAAGTACTGCAATGCGGACTTTGGCATGTTGACAGTCAATGAACTCGTTTCGGCGACCAGGTGTTAGCGTGATTACTAACGCAAGCATGCTCTGCTATATAAAGGTCAGTTGCAGGAATTTCAAAATATCATGAAACACGTACTTTCTCAATTATCTTTGCTAAACCTGGTCTCATGGCCGACACTTTATTGATTCTAGCATTGCCCTCTTTTCGAAGTCTTTGACTCTTCCCAATGTCTATGCTCTCATTCTCTCCAAATTGCTGATGGCGCTCATGGGCTTCACAGGACTTGGCGCGGCCTTTGACACCGAGACTGCTCATCAATTCACCTAAAGCGAGCTGTATGACATGCGCCATGCAAGGTATGTGGTTTGTCAATGCCGGCCACTCGACTCCAGAGACCTCAAGTGTTGATTGCTGCTTGTGTGTCATCCAGTAGTTTGAGGAAGCATTATCGGTTGTAATTTCAAGCAAACGGCCGTCGGTAAGCTCAAAACGATTACACACGTCCTTCCACTGTACAGCTAGCCCTGTTCCAGTATGTTGGCCTTTATCCTATCTTCCTTAATTAGCTTTCGAAACAGGGACAGAACAGGGGATCAACCTTATGGAAAGCGAGTTGAACTTCATGCAATGCCCAATTTCGATCCATATAGAATGCAATGACTGATGTTATGGCTAGTTTCTTTATTGATGTCCATCCGTCCAAAGGTAAACTAACTTTATTTCGTAAGAGCAATTGATTGTTAATTGCATCCACTGTCAGTACATATTCCATCCGGCAACTATTACTAAGCGTCGTAGCAGCCAGCAGGACTAGGTCGTCGAGGAATGCCTTTTATGACCATCGTAGCTCAGGATTTGATATAGCTTTCCATGGACAATGTGCCAAAACAAATCCTAACATGAGGTAGCGATTCCACATTTCTTTGTGAAATCTGGATGTTTCCAATTCATTAGCTGCCAGTTTGGAACGTTTTGTCTGTCATTTCGGTCAATATGGATTAAACTGGATATCAAATATGATTTTCCTCTGTAAACTTACTATTGTGATTCCTCCACTTCCTTGCATCTTCACCATGGCCAAAGCTGTTTCGTCAACCGTCAAGCTAGTCAATTCAGTGACCTTGGACTCTGTTAATTTGTTCAACTTTGCGCTGTGAGCTTGTGCCAGCAAGAGTTTTGCCATAGAGCTTGTCCCATCTTCTGATGGATGGCAAGAAACTTGATGGCAAACAATACATATGATGCCAGGGCTGCCGGTCTCCTCAATTCCACAGTGTAAATAGAATCGCCATAATGGCACGTGTGTAGATCTATTCCGAGCAATAGGCCGCTGCGAGCCTACATTGATTGAAACCCAACAAGCATCGAAGATCATCTGCAAGGTAAGGTTGCTCAAATCGCGAATAAACACTCGTTCATTTGTGGAAGAGATCAAAACTGCGAGGAATGAGGTGTTGAAAGATTTTGTACCTGACATAGCGGTAGAAATTAGGAAGCTGGGTATTCTGACTCGAAAGGCAGCCAAAAATCACAATACAGTAAAGCAGACTGCAGGTTCCTAAATATTGACTCTACAGCTACATGGAACATAATCAGATCAGTAAGACGTTGCATGCATATTTGTGAAGTTGAATGCAAGAACGGATTGCAATGACTGACCGCATAAAACTCTATTTAGGAATAGCATAATGCAATGTATCGCTCCGTAGCGTTCGGAGCCTTGACGCACCGTGCACACACAAGTCTAGCAGGCGGATGCGATATCGTCACTCTCATTTTTGCCAATCATGGCTGCCGATAGATTCATTGTGGTTTATCTGTGTTCCATTCTGGTTAGAGTATCCAAGATGCCAGCACAGAAATCATTGACGCTGCATTGACGAACATTTTGGGACAAGGTTACGATCCTATCCCAAGCATATTTGCCTAGATAGGCGGCCGATAATACAATTATGGATTATAGTAGTCCCATACCCCATCGATTTTGCCAGATGGAAGGCTTCAAATCCTTGGCGCTCTGTTGACGCTCATTTTTAAGGCATAGTGACGATGTCTTCAACAGCAGGTTTGCCTAGAATGACGGCCGATAGTCCAATCATGTATTGATGTCACCGCACTGCCCTCGGATTGTCCAGGATGCCTGGCCAAAAGTCGTCGACGCTCCATTGACGCTCATTTTTAGAACAAACTAGCAATTTAGTCGCAACCGTTTTGGCCTAGAAAGACAGCCAATGATCTGATCATGGCTTCATGTCACCAGAAAGCCCTAGGATTCTCCATGATAAAAGGCTAAAATTCATTGACGCTCTGTTGACGTTCATTTTCAGGACATAGTAGCGATGTTGGTGCAAGAGTTGTTGCCTAGAAAGGCGGCCCTTAGCGTGATTATGGGGTAATGTCACCGCACTACCCATGCTTTGCCCAAAATGCATGACCGAAAGTCATTGACACTCTGTCGATGCTCACTTTTAGCACATAGTAGAAATGTTTCCACCACCATTGTTCTATCAAAAGGCAGCCAATAGTTCGATTATGACTTACTGTAACCACACAGCCTACTGGATGTCTCATGATGCAATGCCAAAAATCGTTGACGGTATGTCGATGCTCATTTTTAGGATGTGGCAACGCGCGAGTCATGCGCTTTTTTCACAATAACGCCGACTTAAACATTTGCTTTGGAAGGATATGACAATGCAGCCCATTGATCGCTGAATGTGCAAGACTTGAAATCATTGACACTCTGTTGATGCTCACATTAATCACATCGAAAAAACCATTGTACACTCAATAATTGTACTCAATGAATCATATATTCATTTTGGACATCGAGTATTGCGTTTGAATGTTTACCATTTGCATCGAGGAGTGTTGTTACCTCTCAATTTCTGCCCACCTGGTAGCTACGCTATCTGAGTCAGAAATGAAGTGGTAGGATTACATTCTCGCACTGTCGGGCAGCAATTGACGGCAGGTAGATCATTTCACTAGGTTCTGGTAAATATAGCTCGACTTCCTCACCATTCGTTATCCAGCTTCTTCTCCTCGATTTCCATGACGTACCACAAGCAATTTCAATTATCCCAATATTGTGCACCAGGTCCGTGTGGCGAGTTATGCAGTTGGATGCATGGATGAATCCAGCATGATGGTTGTCGTTCAGATCGATTTGTCATGCGTACTGACAGCTCTTTCTATCACACATATGACATCACCCACTTAAATTTTGTTAGCACATTTCTTCACTAATATTGCTTTTGCTTTGTCACTTAACAGTCACATGTAAAAAGACACTGAACATTTTGGCCATCACACAGTGCGAGTTGGATTCTAGAACATTCACATGGCGCGTTTGACCCTTGCACAAGCACAGACGAATTATCATGTCTCCAAATGTGGTCACTGAAATCCAGAGGAAGCTGACATGTAGCAAGATTGGTAAACAACTTGCTTTTAACAGTGATCAGACGTCAAAAATGTCAGTTCACATATCAATTCTTCCGCAGACGCGGCAGCGGTCACCATCTCTTCGTCGGAATTGGATATCTATATGGTAATTACCGGGAGGCTATAGGCAGGGGTGAAACATTTCTGGTTCAACTTGGTTCACATTTAGCAAGGTGGACGAATTGAGCTCCACAGCTGCCTTACCACTAGGAATGCTCGATTTTAACTGCGGCTTCACCGAACCAAGCCTAATATGACTACATCCTAGTCGAGAAGTCCATTGCAGCCTTTGCGATATTCGACGGACAATGTCAAGACTCTCAATACACTGTCCAAATGCTGTCGACGGAGGTGCCAGCGCGTCATCATTTGTTTGTGGCTGAATGACTGTCGGAACACTCAATTTGGATTTGCCGTACTTCTTATCTCGTTCACGGAAGTAGTCGGCTGCATTTTTCCATCCCGGTTGAGTCAATACGTTCAGCTTCATCTGCTTCTGCCGAAACGTCTCGATGTGCTGCTGTACTGTCTTTGCCATTGTGCCCACCACGCAGCTAGGTTCGTCATCTTCGCTCAGCTTGCCCTGCTCCGTCTCTTCATCATCCTCGTCTTCCCCATCCTCCCCATCGTCGGAACTTGCAAGATCACTCAGACTGTCTCTGAGAGGAACCAGCATCTCCTCGAACGTCTTTTCGGGCTCAGTGGACCTCAATCCTGCGATTTCAGCTTGCGTCATCTCGTCCTTCTCTCGCTGACCCGTGGCCTCTGCATCTTCAACTCGCTTTCTTGCCCTAACGGTGTCTCTCTGAACATAATCCTTAATCCATTTCTCTTTCTCTTCATTGCTTAGGAAGTGCATTTCTCGTCATTACTCCACCGCAATCTTCTTTTTGGATTTCAAGCTGCGCAATGCCCCAACGGCTCGGAGTCTCTCTGCCTCCAAGCCGCTCTTGCCTTCGTTCGTTTGATGACATCGTTGGGTTGACCGCTTTGTTGATTTGCCGTATCTGCCCGCAGGTAGTGGCAAAACGTTCTGTTTTGGAGAATTGACCATTGTAGTTTGTGTTGACTTTGTTGTTGGGCAAGATGTTGGATGTTGCAAGTTATGGACAATATGGATGCAAGCTGCGTCTTTTATGTCAAGGTTGGTACGTTCACTCATCTTGAACAAAGCAAAGTGTCTCTCTTCACTGTCAATAAATCATGAATAGTGATGCTACCCGTACAACATGACATGATTGTTAGCATCATTTTCATGTAATATCCAGGTGATCATTTGAGACAAGTATCAGCAGACGTCCGTTCGCTCGAACTACATCATATTAATATCCAGCATTTGGGCGATTTCGGCGGTCTTACACCGCAATTTATCCCTATTGACAATCATTGAACATCAGGCCGACTCTTTGCAAATTGTCGGGAAGTGGGAAACCGCTGCAACTTGCAGCCATACTCAGTAGGATTCATCTTGAGCATAATAATCATGTTGGCTGCTACATATTCTATTCTGACATGAAGCTAACATTGTCGTTCTCAGGGCTTCCCACTTCCTCTCGTTAACATTTTCCTCTCCTATTCCACACCAGCCCATCATGGATACACAACCACCTTCGCCAGGTGAGAGCGGATCAAATACCAGCAGATTGGTGGGCGGTATAACAAATATGCAAATTCTTGGCACACAACAAGAGCACAGACAGCAGTTAGTTCACCATGACGCTGCCTATGCAGCCACCAAACATATGACACAGGATCCACATTGAAAAATCGTCCGCATGACTGGAAGCAGCAAACATAAGAAGTAGCATGCGGTGGGACGTGAGTATATCAATATCGAAGCAATCAGTTGTCAAGTCACTGTGTAACGTACAGTGTGGGTCTATAGGGAGCGACGTAAAGAATTTATTGCTGCCAGTAATGGGAAACCTCCTTGGTCGACAAAGGCATTTGTCCGCAAAGTACACGAAATCGAACATCATGATGTTGTCATCTCTGGGATTGTGGCAGATACATTTCCTGACAAGCATCCTCGAGAGTGAATGAAACAGGCTTTAATCAACTTAGAGGAGGCTACGGAAGTGGATATGGTAGAGGTAACAGCCGAATTTCATTGTTAGAAGTAGCAACTAATGTCTTGTTGGTTGTCAACATGCCCGCAACAATGGCAAGGCAAGGAGGTCAGGTACAGCTGGAACAGTCTAACATGCGCCTGGTGTTGGATATGGCCAAAATGGCCAAAGAAGGCTTTTCGCGCGCTGCAATAGAGAAAACGAAATATCTCATGAAGAAATCACGCGCCTAGGTCCGAGAAGAGAAGAAGCGGGGTGTTGCATTTCCTGGGCCTAAAGAAGTGAAGGCTGCAATTCGAAGGCACCCAGCAATGCATCGTCAATACCAAACGTCCGGCTGCCTTCCTTGCCCAAATGGCACCGCAAAGAATCTGCAGACACGCTGGAGATGCAGAAGAACAGGTGCACCTCCACCTGACCAAGGCAGACAGTGAACTGCAGTGCCGACTCCACATCTGCTCGGTGCGCCACCCACCCGAACCGGTAACACTTCCGGAGCTCAACCCTTCTAAATTGTCAAATTGCCGGCTAGACCGAAGTATTCGCATACAGCTGTTCCCTGTGTGGAATTTTTTGATAATGATGAGGATTCCCAGCACGATACCGATTTTGACCCAGATACGCTAACTGATGAAGCAACATACACTGGTTAGTACACTATGTGTTGTGTAGTAATGCAGCTATCATTCATTTTGAAGACAATAGCAGAATATTGAGCGATCCTGCAACTGATGACGAGCATTGACTGAAAGACACGGGATTTTAGAAAGCATTATTATAGATATCTATGTATTATTAAACAAAACGTAGTGATCAAGAAGAAAGTAAATGAAAATGGCAGAAAGGCAGCCAAAACAAAGTGAATGATGGACTGTGCCAAATTAAATGATTGCATATTGTCGATACAGCCATGGCAAAATGAGCGTCAACGATTTTTGGTCATGCGGCCTGGGAAATGACATCTCTGATGAGTTGTACTCAGTCATAAATGACTTTTTGGCTGCCTTTCTAGGTGAAACTGACAACAATACCCTCCCTGCCCCATCACAAAAACGAGCGTCAACGTGGTGTCAATTATTTTTGATCATGCGTCCTGGGAAATCACACCTCCGATTGGTTGTAGTCAGTCATCAAGCAATTTTTGGCTGCCTTTATAGGCACAACACATTGCAATACCCTCCCTGCCCCATCATGAAAATGAGCGTCAATGGAGCGTCAACAATATTTGGTCATGCGTTCTGGGCAATCACACCTCCGATAGGTTGTAGTCAGTCATACAGCAATTTTTGGATGCCTTTATAGGCAAAACAGATTGCAATACCCTCCATGCCCCATCATAAAAATGTCCGTCAATGGAGAGTAAACGATTTTTGGTCATGCATCCTGGGAAATCCCATTTCCGATAAGTTGTAGTCAGTCATAAAGGCATTTTTGCCTGCCTTTGTAGGCAAAACAGAGTGCAACACCCTCCCTGCCCCATCAAAAAAATGAGTGTCAATGGAGCATCAAACATTGTTGGTCAGGTATCATGGGTAATCTGTGGGGCAACAGGTTGCACATTGTCATAAACTGATTATTGGCTGCCTTTATAGGCAAAAGTGAAACTTAAATGCTTCCTGCCCCATCTTCGAAATGAGCGTCAACAGTGTGTCAACGATTGCTGGCCTTCCATCATGGTTGATAAACAGCGTGATGTGGCGGTTATTGTCTATATACATCGTTTTGACTGTTACTATATGCTAAAAGGCTCAAGAATACTTAGTGGTAGCTCTGTAAATGAAATAAGTTGTTACTGTCCCGGAGGATGTGGCTAGAATATACCATACATATCTGCCTATAAAGGCTGCCATATACTTCTGTATGGATGCTTGTGATCAAGCACCTCTCATATTACCGAAGATGCAAGACCACAAATCGTTGAAGTTCTGTTGGCACTTATTTTCAGGATGTGGTTGGGCATGTGAGTATGTTTGTTTTGCACATCATGGCGGCTAATATATCAAAAATGAACTGTGCAGTACCAATGTCAATATTTTATGATTAACAGTAACATGTCTGAATACGACCATAAATATGAAACTCGAAATGCAGAACCGGAGATTGGAACCAATAGGTATAGCCAAACGTGGCAAAACCCGCAGGTTGACGGGTACAGGTCCGGATTTGGCCCACCAACTGTCAGCCCGTCGGGGTTTTGGCCAGGTCTGGAACCTGACCAACCTGTTCTTGCGGTCCAAACCCAGACTGCTGGGAAGGTACCCGGACCCGTTGCTAACACTACATACCGCACTGGTTAAGCCTGTAGGAGCTGTGCCCTTGTTCAACCGTTGGGGGGTATTGTTAGCAACTGGTGCGGGTAACCCGCCAGCTGTTCAGGATTGAACCAGACAGACGGTTTGTTTTGGTTCCCGAACCATCCAAAATGCCAATCCGCAGATTCTTGGCCGGCCAAACACGTACCCATACCCTTCAACCCGCGGGTTTTGCAGGGTTCGGCTAGACCCGTCAGTTCCCATCTGTGGTTCTCCTGTTCGGGTATTTTTATTTGTTGTCGCGTTCAGATATCCTACTGTCATGTGAAAAATATTAACTTTGCTAAATCATTGTCTGTTTTTGTTTTATTGGCAGCCATTATAAACGAAATAAGCCGAGCGATGCTCCCTGCTACATCCCGAAGTTGAGTGTGAACGATCTTTCATCTTGCATTATTACTAAGATTTCAGGTAGGGGACAGGCATATTAACAGTTAAGGCAGTTATCAAGCCGCAAATGGATCAGTGTGCTCCTCCAACAGCACCAACAGCATTTGGTGAGCTAATGGAGATATCCGATAGTGTCAGCAGAGAATCGCAATGCCACATGGAACTTCACAAGCTGAAATTGGCCATAAGTCAGTAGCACGCAGGAAACAACAGTCACAAGTAGCCATATCAGCTCTCACTCCCGACACGCTTCCCATTTGGTTCCCAATCAAGACATTGAAGCCTGTTAAACCCGTTAACCTTTACCCCTGCACATAACCTCCCTAGCAAATTACTATAGAGGAATTAGATTCACATTAACATATAGTACTGGCTTGTTTGTCATCTGTACACCACCTGCACAATCTGCAATTATTGACTACATATCTCCGCGAAACGTAATTCTTGAACTTATTTTGCTACTTGTTTGCACTTTTTCGTTTTCAGTGACCAAATTGTGAGACAATATAATTTGTCTGTGCATGTGCAAGGGTTGTATGTGGCACACGAACGTTCTAGACTCCAAACCGAGTTGATTCAGGATTGTTCAACATGATATTGACATGCCTTCTACAGGTAAGTGAGAACACGCAATCTAATTTGAAGACAAAATTTAGTAACAAAATATTGATCAGTGATTGCATATGTGTTATAGAATGAGCGGTCAATACGCAACGTGAATCTGTAGGAATGACCACGATTATGTAGCACTCATGCATACATCCAACTACATAACTCTGCTTTCCGATGTGGTGGACATAGTCAACATTTTGGAAATTGCTTATAGTAGGTCATGGAAATCGAGGAGAAGCAACTGGATAAGGTAAAATAAGCAAATTGAGCTATATGGATGAAAAATTAGTATATGGATCAAAATGCGGTAAATTGCCAGCTGAAAGCGTTGAAATGTAACAGTGCTACATTATCCATTGGTTATAGATCATGTGCATCAGTGGATCAGGAATTGATGCGCCACAAAGCATTTGGATGCAACTGAGTATTCACATAAAGTGTACATTGGCTGCCAATAATGACTATATGATTATTTATACAAAATGACTAACTATACAACTACAGTTAGTACATGTTTATGGCGAGGGTCAATGGAGTGTCAATTAGTAAGGGTCTCGTAAATTAGGTAATTGGGAAGTGATTTGTTTGCTCTGATTCGTAACAAACAAATTGCCTGGTGTGGTTTGCAAACAAATAGGGACACAGTTACCGCCCCAAGTAGAAAATGAGTGTCAATGGATTGTCAAAGATGTTTTGTCTTGTAGGTAAGTTATCTGGAAAGCAATTTGCTCGCTGTTATGCATAACCAATGTATAGGCAGCCTAGATAAGCGAAACGGAAAGAAACACGGTAACAGCCCCCTGCTGAATATGAGGGTCAATGAAATGTCAACAATTTTTGGACTTGTAAGCAACTTTATTGGGACGCGATTTGCTCGCTGTTATCCATAATCAATCTATTGCCAGCCTTAATAGGCAAAGGAGAGAGCAACATGATAACAGCCACATTTTGATAATGAGCATCAATGGAGCATCAACAATTGTTGGTCTTGTAAGTAAGCAAATTGGGAAGCAATTTGCTCGCTGTTTTCCATAACCAATGTATCGGCAGCCTTTATCCGCAAAAGGGAAAGGGACAAGCATACAGCCCCATTCTGAAAATGAGCGTCAACAGAGCTTCAATGATTTTTTGTCTAGCAAGTCAGTTAATTGAGACACAATCTGCTTGCTGTTACCCATAATCAACGTATTGGCAGCCGTTATTGGCAAAAGAGTATGCGATATAGTCACAGCACCATTCAGAACAGGAACATCAACAGACCGTCAATAATTGTGGGTGTTGCATCGTGCATCATCCAAGGACTGTGCCACGGCGTTTACCCATAAATGAAGTATTGGACTCCTTTGTAGGCACTATGGTTAATGTCGATGGTGCTACACCTAAAAATGAGTGTCAACATAGCGTCAACAGAGTGCCAACGATTTCAGGTGGTGCATCTTGTATATTTCAAGGGCTATGCTACAGCTTTTACCAATTATCATAGTATTGGCCGCCTTTATTGGAAATATAATTAATGTTGTTGTCTCTACACCAAAAAATGAGCGTCAACAGAGCGTCACGAGAGCATCAACTATTTTGGATGTTGCATCTAGTATCATCCAAGGGCCGTACTACGGCATTTACCCACAATCACCCTATTAGCAGCCTTTGTGGGCAAAAGAGAAAGCGAGATGGTCACCGGCCCAGTCTGAAAATGAGCATCAGTCGAGCGTCAACGCTTTTGGTGTTGCATCATGTGTCATCGAAGGGCTGTAGTACAGCTTTTATCCATAATCCAAGTATTTACCGCCTTTATAGGCCATATGGTTAATGTCAATGTCACTTCACATGACAATGAGTGTCAACAGAGTGTCAACAGAGAATCAACAGAGCATCAACAGAGCATCAACAGAGCATCAACAGAGCGTCAACAGAGCATCAACAATCTTGGGTGTTGCATCTTGTATAATCCAAGAGCGGTGTGACGGCATTTACCCATAATCAACGTATTGGCAGCCAATATGAGGAAAAGAGAAGGCGACAAGGTCACAGCCCCAGGCTGAAAATGAGCGTCAACACAGCATCAACGATTTTGTGCGTTGCATCTTGTGTCATCCAAGGGCTGTGCTATGGCTTTTTTCCATAATCGAAGTATTGGCCACCTTTATAGGCAATATGGTAATCTGGATGTCGCTCCACCTGAAAATGAGTGTCAACAGAGTGTCAACAGAGCATCAACAGAGTGTCAACAGAGCGTCAACAGAGCGTCAACAGAGCGTCAACAGAGCGTCAACAGAGCGTCAACAGAGCGTCAACAGAGCGTCAACAGAGCGTCAACAGAGCGTCAACAGCGCGTCAAAAGAGCTTCAACAGAGCATCAACAGAGCGTCAACAGAGCATCAACAGAGCATCAACAGAGCATCAACAGAGCGTCAACAGAGCATCAACAGAGCATCAACATAGCATCAACAGAGCATCAACAGAGAGTCAACAGAGCATCAACAGAGCATCAACATAACATCAACAGAGCATCAACAGAGAGTCAACAGAGCATCAACAAAGCATGAACTGATCATCAACCGAGTGTCAACAGAGCGTCAACAATCTTGGGTGTAGCATCATGCATGATCCAACAGCTGTGCTACACTATTTACCCATAATCAACGTATTGGCAGCGGTTATGGGCAAAAGAGAAGGCGACATGAGCACAGCCGAAGCCTGAAAATGAGCATCTACAGTGTGTGAACGATTTTGGGTGTTGCATCATGTATAATCCATGGGCTGTACTACAGTATTTACCCATAATCAACGTATTTGCAGCGTTTATGGGCGAATGAGAAGGAGTCATGAGCACAGCCCAAGTCTAAAAATGAGCGTCTACAGTGCGTGAACAATTTTGGGTGTTGCATCATGTATAATCCATGGGCTGTGCTATGGCTTTTATCTGTAATCTAAGTATTGGCTTCATTTATAGGCAATATGGTCAATGTCGATATCACTACACCTGACAATCAGCATCAACCCAGTGTCATCACAGCGTCAATGGAGTGTCAACCCAGTGTCAACGATTCTGGGTGTTTCAACTTGTGTAATCCATGGACTGTTCTATGGGATTTACCTATAATCGAAGTATTGGCAACATTTAGGGAAAATACGGTTAGAGTCGATTTCGCTTGACCTAAACATGAGCATCACCAGAGCATCAAAAGAGCGTCAACCATTTTGCGCATTGCATGTTGTATAATCCAAGGGTTGTGCTACATTCTATACGCATAGTCGAAGTTTGGCTGCCTTTATTTCCAATATGGTTAGTGTCAATGTCGCTACCGCCTTTTACTGCACGTCCACAGAGTATCAATGATATTTGGTAATGTATTTATAGTGATTGAAATGGAATATGCTTTTGGTTATGTGTAACCAACATATTGGCAGCCTTTACCATCAAAAGAGCAAGCGAAACGGTCACTTCCCCATTCTCAAAATGGGAGTCAATGAAGCCTCTACGAAATTTGCCCTTTTAAATAAGGTAATTGGTAAGTGAGTAGCTCAGTCTTATCTAGAACCAAGGTTTTGCCAGCTAGTATTGGCAAAAGAGAAAGTGATATGGTCATGGCCCCTTCTGAAATTGACCTTCATCCTCCTCTCAACTGAGGGTCATCAATTTCTTCTGATGCATATTGGGTAATTAAGGCATCACATGGATATTTGAAATTATAATTGAACTATTGACCCTTTCCATGGTCAAAAATACTAATTAGTAAAGAAAAACATGAATTCAAATGTTATCGATTTCGCACTCTGCAAAACATGCACAATGTGATTCCTGGATGTGGAATAATCAATTTAGATTGAGTACTATTCTCACATAGTAAAGGCTAGTGCGGTACATGTATTTACAGATGCACACGCTGGAGAACCGACTGAGGACCCGCCTAGTTCAGATGGGTAGGGAGATGCCGATTGAACTATACCCAAATTGACAGTTCGGGTTTATTGACGACCTGGACCACCAATTTGCTGATGGCTCTGTTCTGATCCGGACCCGGACCCGAAGCGACAGTCTGTAACCGTTGCTAACAATATCGTGGGGTCTTGTTATTTGAGGCAAAAGCAACAGCGACATGCTTTGTGACAAATGCTGGGATCGTGCGTCAACAGAACCTGAACAGGTTTAGGTCGGTCATATTTGGTAATCAAGGCATCATGTGGATCTTCACGTACATAACAGTATTATTGACTGCCTTGAGAAGCAAAAATGCACTATATGAATGGTAAAACACAGATTCCAAATTAATTGACATCGCGAACTGCATAACATGCAAAAGCCAATTATTGGTTGTTGAAAATACTATTTTGATAAGATACTATTAACAAACTGCAGAAACAGGATTGTTATATGAATGCGATGCAACTGGTGGGTGACCCGCAGTCAACCATCCAGATACAGATGTGGTGGGAGTCTACGATTGAACTGTACCCAAGTAGACTATTTAGGTTTATTGACAACCTGGACGAACAATATTGCAATGGTACAGTTTTGAGCGTGACCCAGTCACGATGTCACACATGCAGAGCATGTGCTAACACTGGGCTGAATGAATTGAGATATCCAGGATGGTGTGATGCAGCTTATTGTTTCCATGACAGAGAAAAGAAGTAAGAGACAGTGCAATTGAATCTTCTGGCAGTTGTTAAGCCCCAAACAGACACAGGGTGAGCTGGATCTGCACCAAAATTATTAGGTAACCTTAAGAAGACTCATGATATGGTCCCCGGAGTTTCTCAAATGCTGCAAGGGAATTCTTGACCAGGACGTAGTCTTATAACCCTATGATGTGGCAAACCACAGTTAGACATAAACATTGTGTTCGGCCCAGCTCATGCAGCACCAAATTCGTCCCCTATTCACAATGCAGAACCTGTTGAACCCGAAAGCATTTGCCCCTGCGTATACTGTGCATAGCTAATGACCTTATAGATGTCGGATTCAGATCAAGAAATGGTCATGGAGCTTGCATCGCTGGTGCAACCAATTGGCAAATTGATACTGTTCACAACTGATCTCGTTGAAAACCAATTTCGATTGTTACTGTTCTATGTGTCAGTTGTTTTTTCATATCAGTGACCAAGTTGTGAGATATGATAATGTGTATGTGTATGTGCAAGGGTCATATGGGTTATGCCAAAGTGCTAGGGTCGAAATCAAGTGGCTGGGCGACCAACGTACTTCATATCATCTTACCTGTTTCTGTTAACTGAGAAAAGTTGAAACTAATTTTGAGACCACATTTAGTAACAAGATTTATATCTGTGATGTCATACCCGTCATAGCAGGAGAAGTGAATGCGCAATGGAGCCTTGTGTGAATGTCAGCTGTCATGCTGCATTCATTAATGCATCCAACTGCATAATTCTCTGTTCAATCCTGGTGTTCATTGAAGTGATTTCGACAACTGCTGATGGTAGTACATCGAAATCAACAACAAAGCAATCGATGACGATATGGGAAGAAGTGCGGCTACATATACAAAAACATGGTGGACAGATCTATGTGCTTTACATTGCCCGCCAAACACACTGGAATGTAATAGACCTATATCATATATTGCTCAGATAATGTATACCATGGCGGATCAAACATGGGGAAGCATTGAATCATTTGAATACAAATGACTATACATAGCAAATATATATTTGTTGTGAATATTGACTCTATTCATGTTTGTATACAGCTGTTGAGCATTCAATGAGTGATAGTATGTCTTGCAGGTGAGTGTTAACGGAGCGTCAATGAATTTTAGTCTTACATTTTCTGCAATCCCAGGGCTATATAGTTACACACATCCAAAGGGAAAGTATTGACCAGGTTCACTGATAGATTGGAATGCGATATACTTGTTGCCCCATCTTAGAAATTAGCGTCAATGCAGGGCAAACCGCTTTTGGTTTTGCATCATTTATAATTGATGTGCTATGAAGTGATAAATACCCATAACTGAAGTATTGGCTGCCTTGAACGGCAAAAAGAGTTGAGAGGATATTGCTATCACTTTCTAAAAATGAGTGTGAATGGAGTGTGTACAATTTTTGATTTTGGAAGTTGGTTGAAGAGAGTGCTGTGCAATAGCATGATTCCGTTATAAATGTATTGGCCACCTTTCTGGTCAACAAGTTTGGTAACCATAGTATTACCGCCTCTGAAAAATGCCTCTTAATGCGGCATCAGCAGTGTTTTCAAGTGTGCAGTAACCTACACAGCAATAAACTGCTTTGTATAGTCCCTAAATTCAATCATTAACAGTCAGTCAATTCAATATGTCTTTGTATACAACTTAGGAATTATGCATACAATGTGTTACAGGTCGTACATAGTGTTTGACGGCATCTCTTGAGTCGGTATATATGACGCAGATTACTATTATACGATTACGCAACGTTTGAGAGTCTCTCCTGCCACATTCCATAGCTCCGAAATTCCGACCGCAATGGGTAATGCATAGTGTTAACAAAGGGTCCGTGTAAACCGCCAGCGGTCCAGGTTTGGACCGCAAAAACGGGTCGGTTCGGTTCCAGAACCGTCCAAAAACCCAACCCACAGACTGTTGGCGGGCCAAAGCCGGACCCGTACCCGTCAATCCGTGGTTTTCGCCGGGTTTGGCTGGACCTGTCGGTTCCAATCTCCGGTTCTGCGTTTTGGGATTCACATTTATGGTCGCATTCAGATGTGCCACTCTTAATCGTAAAATATTGACCTTGGTACGTCACGGTTCGTTTTCGACGTATTAGCCTCCTTGATCTGCAAAACAAGAAAACTCAAACACCCAACTACATCCTGAAAATGAGCGTCAACAGACCGTCAACGATATTTGGTCTTGCATCTTCGGTAATATGAGTGGTGCGTGATCACAAACATCCATAAAGAAGGATATGACAGCCTTTAGAGGCATATATGTACGGGATATTCTAGCCACATCCTCCGGGACAGAAACAACTTATTTCATTTACAGAGCTACCGCTAAGTATTCTTGAGCCTTTTAGAGTATAATAACAGTCAAAAGGATATATATAGACAATAAGCGCCACATCGTGCTGTGATTAACCATGATGGAAGGCCAACAATCGTTGACACTCTGTTGACGCGCATTTTGAAGGTGGGGCAGGAAGCGTTTCACTTTCACTTTTGCCTATAAAGGCAGTCAATAATCAGTTTATTACAATGTGCAACCTGTCGCCCCCCAGATTACCCATGATACATGACCAACAATCGTTGATGCTCCGTTGACGCTCATTTTCATGATGCGGCATGGAGGGTATTGCAATCTGTTTTGCCTATAAAGGCAGCCAAGAATTCCTTTATGACTCAATACACCCTATCGGAGGTGTCATTTCCCAAGACGCATGACTAAAAATTGTGGACGCTCCGTTGACGCTCATTTTCACAATGGGGCAGGGAGGGTATTGCTATCTGTTTTGCCTATAAAGGCAGCCAAAAATTCTTTTATGACTGAGTACAACCTATCGGAGGTGTGAGTTCCCAGGACACATGACCAAAAATCATTGACGCTCCATTGACGCTCATTTTCATGATCGGGCAGGGAGGGTATCGCTGTCTGTTTTGCCTATAAAGTCAGCCAAGAATTCATTTGTGACTGACTACAACCTATCGGAGGTGTTATTTCCCAGGACGCATGACCAAAAATCATTGACCCTCCGTTGACGCTCATTTTGCCATGGCTGTATCCACAATATGCAATCATTCATTTTGGCACAGTCCATCATTCACTTTGTTTTGGCTGCCTTTCTGGCGTTTTCATATACTTTCTTCTTGATCACTACATTGTTCTTTAATAATACATAGATATATATGATAGTAATCTCCAAAATCCCGTGTCTTTCGGTCAATGCTCGTCATCAGTAGCAGGATTGCTTAATCTGCTGCTTTTGTCTTCAAAATGAATGTTAGACGCATTACCACACAACAGATAGTGTACAAACCATCATCAGTCAGCATATCTGGATCAGAATCGGTATCGTGCTCGGTATCCTCATCATCTTCAAAAAATTCCGCACAGGGAAGAGCTGTATGCGAATTGGTATATCCGGCCGGCAAATTGACGATTTCAGATGGTTGAGCTCCAGAAGTGTTACCGGCTGGTGCGGGTGGCATGCCTGGCGGAGGTGGAGTCGGCTCTGGAGTCCGCACTTTGCGTCGGGCGGGGGGAGGTGCACCTGTTCCTTTCCGTCTGCAGCGTTTCTGCAGATTCTTTGTGGTGCCATTTTGGCAAGGAAGGCAGCCGGACGTTTGGTTATGATGAAGAATTGCCGGGTGTCTTTGTATCGAAGTCTTCACCTTTTTATGCCCAGGAAACTCAACACCCCGCTTCTTCTCCTCTTGGACCCCGGCGCGTGGTATCTTAATGAGATATTTCGTTTCCTCTATTGCGGCCCGCGAAAAGCCTTCTTTGGCCATTTTGGCCATATTCAACGCCAGGCGCATGTCGGACTGTTCCAGATGTACCCGACCTCCTTGCCTTGCAATAGTTGCAGACATGTTGAAAACCTACAAGACATTAGTCGATGCTTCTAACAATGAAATTCAGCTGTTACCTCTACCATATACGCTTCCGTAGCCTCCTCTAAGGTGATTAAAGCCTGTTTCATCCACTCACGGGGACGCTTATCAGGAAATTTATCTGCGAAAATCCTAGAGCTCACAACATCGTGATGATCAATATCGCGGACTGTGCTGACAAATGCTCTTGTCGACCACGGAGATTTCCTGCCACAGGCAGCGATGAATTCGTCATTTACCTATCTATGGACACCCGCTGTACGTTATTCAGTTTATTGACTGCCGTTTGCCACGAGAAGGATATTCTTACATCCAACTGCATGTCACTTCTTGTGTTTGCTGCTGCCAGTCTTGCGGACGATCTTGAAATGTGCATCCTGGTTCATATGTTTCGTGGCTACATTCGCAGCATCGCGGTGAACTAACTTGTGTCTGCGCTCTTGTTGTGTGCCAAGAAGTTCCGAATTGGATGAAGTGCCCGCCAATCTGCCTGTATTTGATCCGCTCTCACCTGCCGGAGGTGGTTGTGTATCCGCAATGTGCTGATGTGGAATAGGAGAGGAAGATGATAACGAAAGGAAGTGGGAAGCCCTGATGACTATATCGTTAGCTTCATGTCAGGATAGAATATATAGCAGCCAACATGATCGTTATGATCAAGATGAATCCTACTGAGTACGGATGCAAGTTGCAGGGGTTTCCCACCGCCCCTCAATTTGCAATCAGTCGGTCTCATGTTGCCTGTTTGAATACAGGGATCAATTGCAGTGTACGACCGCCGAAATCGCCCAATTGATGGATATTAATAGGATGTAGTTCGAGCGAAAGGACGTCTGCTGATGTTTGTCTCAAATAATCCCTGGGATATTACATGAAACTGACGCTAACAATCATGTCATGTTGTACGGTTAGCGTCATTATTCCGGATTTATTGACAGTCAAGAGAGCGGTTTTGCTTTGTTCGAGATGAGTAAACATACTAACCTTGACATAAAAGACGCAGCTTACCACAATTTTGTCCATAAATTGCAACATGCAACATCTCACCCAACAACAAATTCCACGAAAACTACAATGGTGAATGCTCCGAAAAAGAACTTTTCGCCACTTCCGGCGGGCAGATATGGCAAATCAAAAAAGTGGTCAACCCAACGACGTCATCAAGCGAATGAAGGCAAGAGCGGCTTGGTGGCAGAGAGGATCCGAGCCCTTGGGGCATTGCGCAACTTGAAATCCAAAAAGAAGCTTGCGGCGGAGAAGCGATGCGAAACGCACTTCTTAAGCAATGAAGAGAAAGAGAAATGGATTGAGGATTATGTGGAGAGAGAGACCGCTGGGGCAAGAAAGCGAGTTGAAGACGCAGAGGCTGCGGTTCAACAAGAGCAGGACGATATGACGGAGGCTGAAATAGCTGG
>Ga0307512_10001418_pt1 | contig 34051 bp, 25 predicted proteins | sample 14_EM_MG_FD_200267 | JGI IMG/M metagenome (GOLD analysis project Ga0307512, IMG submission 200267) | Populus trichocarpa ectomycorrhiza microbial communities from riparian zone in the Pacific Northwest, United States - 14_EM | ecosystem: Host-associated > Plants > Roots > Unclassified | place... | reverse complement strand
GGAGTAGATAGACATCATCTCATTTCCATCTCCTCTTATCATACAATGAAAATTCACACTCTATCTTTCCCAACTTTTGGTCTCACTCGCTCTGTCCGAGATTTCGTGGATCCGCGCAATTGCATGGATCCTCACAGCCGGGTAGTATCATATCTTCTCACCTTCCTACGCTCCTCGAGCTGAATGTACAAGGAACACGAGGAGAGATTTTCGCAGCGTCAGCCATTGCAATTCCGATGCAAACGTGTACCTCATGAACCCATTCCGACGTATGGTCACAGTTGGCCACAACGCCAGAGTGTTTGTTTAAAATAGAAGACCGACAGAGTGAGAAGAAACGGCAATACGGCAATCGGAGGGCGATATGCAACGCGACGCGTGGTATTGACGCCGAGCGCGGAGTAATCCGCCACCGGGGTGTCTCTGACGGCTCTGACGGAGCGCGTCCACTCTGACGGAGCCATTCCGCCCAGACGGAAATGTTTTTTGCTGATGCATGATTTGCTTTGGTGGAGGTGAAGAGATGATGATGATGAAACGAAGTCGGAAGTCCTGAGGAATATGATAATTAAAAGAAGAGGGAAGTCCTGAGGAATATATAGTTAGCTTCAAGTCAAAATGGAATGCGTAACAGCCAGCTTGCACGTTCTACATAGCATGAATCCTGCTGCGTATAGGTGCAGGTTGCACTGGTTTCCAACCATCCTGCGATTTGCACCAGGTTGGTCCAACATTGTGTATTTTTTTAGAGGGATAAATCGAGGTGAACAACTGCCGAAATCTGGTGTTTGTGAGATATAAACAGCACTTTCTTCGATGGAAGGAATGTCTGCTGATATTGGTCTCACGAAAACCCTGGGATCGTACACGAAACAGATGCTAGACATCATGTAATGATGTACGGTTAGCATTGCCATTCCTGATTTAGTGACATTCAAAACACAGATTTTGATTTGTTCCAGTTGATTAAGCATACCAACCTCGACATAACAGATGCAGCATGCCTCCACAAGGTCCATATCTTGCAACATCCAACATCTCGCCTATCAAGAAAGTCAATACAGCATAAAATCGTCAATGCTCCGAAAAAGACCCTTTCCCCACTACAGGCTGGCAAATATGGCAGATCGACAAAGCACTCCACACGATCATGTCATCAAGCGAATGACACCAACAGCGGCTTGGAAGCAGAAAGGGTTCGAGCCCTTGGAGCATTGCACAGCTTGCGATCCACAAAGATGCTTGCGGCCAGGAAACAACGAGAAATGCACTTATTAAGCAACGAAGAGAATACGAAATGGATCTAGTATTATGTGGATTGAGAGACCACAGTTGGAAGAAAGTGAGTTGGAGATGCATAGACAGCAATTAAGCAGGAGCAGGATGATTGGAGAAATGCTGAAAACGTGGGATTGACAACCGCAAAGCCTGAAACAACATTTGAGGAGATGTTGAACGCCATCAGAGATAGTCTGAGTGATCTTGCAAGTTCTGATGATGGGGAGATTGGGGAAGACGAGGATGATGATGAAGAAGATCCTGAGCTGAGCAAAATGCATCAGCAAAAAGCGAAATTAGTTTCCGAAACCAGACCCCACACACCGACATAAGCCATGTTTTCCAACAGTATGAAATTGGCTGCCACTGCATTGTCTTAAATACAGTTTCTGAAAGCTCTATTCCATCGTTGCGATGACCAATTGCAACACTTCATATGTGCAATCTCTCTGCTGATTGCATGTTGCTGATTTTGCACATAGAGATTATTCTTACTAACCATGATCCCCTGCAACCTGATTTCATTTGATCGAACTGTATTCGCAGCCTGATCACCATCACCATCATCATCACCATCCCCATCAGCATGACAACCATATGATTTCAACCCCTGAAGCCTTATTTTACCTTCTCCATCCTCTATTTGCGTCACCACCATCACCCAAGCCTTCACAATGTACTAATTCGCAATACGAAGCCATATCACAACTATCTGCTCTACTGCTGCCGGTCTTCGAGTTCAAAATTGTTCAAATCAACCTTGATTCATTCGCTGGTAGGCTCAGTTGAATGGCATTGTCGAGTACTTCAAGGAAGTGCGCCGGTACTGGAGCACATACATTATTGGCACTCGATTTGCTGTTCTACTCCACCTCTATGCCTGAACCCTTTCGAACTTTTGCAGATCAACTCTGATTGACTCGCTGGCATGCTCAATCGATTCGTCTCGTCGAGTACATTAAGACATGGTAAGGACGCTGGGGTACGTCCCTTATTGACTCTCAATTCGCTGCACTTCTCCTCCTCCTGCAGGGCTGACCCCTTTCGATCTTTTGCAGATCAACTCTGATTCACTCTCTGGTAGGCTCAATAGATTCGACTCGTCGTGTACAGCATTGCAGTGCAAGGACACTGGCATACGTCCATTATTGGCTTACCATTTCCTGCTCTACTCCTCCCCCTCTGCCTCCCCCTCCAGGTCTGACCTGTTTCGAACTTTTGCAGATCAACACTGATTGACTTGCTGGTAGACTCAATCAATTCGTCTCGTCGAGTACATTGAGACGAGGCATGGACGCTGCGGTATGTTCATTATTGGCTCTCAATTCGCTGCTCTACTCCTCGATCTCCTCTTCCTCCCCCTCCTGCCAGGCTGACCCTCTTCGATCATTTGCAGATCAACTCCAATTGACTCACCTGTAGGCGCCATCGATTTGGCTTGTCAAGTACATTGAGATGGTGCAATGACTCTGGGGAATGTCCAATATTGACTCTGGATTCGCTACTCTACGCCTTCTCCTCCTGCACCTCACTGAGCAGGGGAAATCAATTTCTTACCACCACCGCCACTCAGCTTGGCAGAGGACTGAGCGACGGTGGGTGTACAGAGATACAGGGATGCTGGAGATGGACTGGGCAACGGGGTCGTACACAGATACAGTGGTAAGTCATCATATCATCATTCAAAGAATTGCACACACTATCGTTCCGTGCTTTGCTCTCACTCACTCTTTCCGAGATTTTGTAGATCCACATACTTGCGCAGATCCTCACGGCTAGGTAGTATCATACCTTCTCACCCTCTCCCACCAGTACTCGAGCCAGAGCAACCCATTCACACGAATTCCTTGTGAATGCCGCCAGAGGTGCAGCGGGGAGTTGATGATAGGCTTTCTGCCTTCTACTCCACCATTTCACCACATCACCCTCTAGTGCTGCCCCCCTTAGATTGCAGCCTAGTTGGTGTTTGTGTGTGACCCTGGATTGTAGTGTCAGAGCTAGATTGTAGTTTGATGAGGACTCGTATACAAGTAATCTGTGGTTCCGAAATTGCAATTGTGAATTTCGGACCTCGAACAAGTAAAATACATGTTGAAACAATTAATTTCCACCTTCTGGGGTGAGGTTTCTGAGGTTCATGAAACGATTGCAACTACTCCTTGAACATTCAGAATCATTAGAGCAACGCCATCTGTCAGGGAAACCTCTATTTCATTATTTGGGGTTTGTGGCTACAAATGTTACGGAGGTGCTTCCACCTAAGTATCTATACTTATATATACCCAAAGATACTTATAAGAAGATATTAGGTACACGGCCGTAGATCCTATTAATTTCCTTAAGTGTAACCCCAGAAGAAGGTACTGGCAATCTGTAGAGATCTTATATGCAACAAGGACAATTATGAATTATCGTATCCGAAGCTTTCTAAATCTCCTTGATATATCTGGCGTTCAGATACTATCGGGAATATTACGTCTATGCGTAATCCCCCTATCTCGTAAATCCTCATTTCTTGACTTCAGAAACGCAGCAAGGGTTTCCTTGGGAATTGCTTGTAATCGATTCGTTTGTTTCTTAGTCAAAGGTTCAGCTGATACTTTCCCTGATCTCGTGCGTGACAGTGGATCAGTCTTTCTTTTGAAAGTATTCGTTCTTTCATTCTGTATTTGTTGATGAACTCCTCGGTTTCCTTTATAACTTGTGAAGCCCGACCTAGCTCGGAATCACTATGCTCAATACTGCTATCGCCGTTCGTTATATTATCGACTTGAGATATCCTATCAGGATGAATATGGCCTGTTCCCGCAACGATACTCGTACGATCTTGAACACTTTCAGACCCAGTAATTCCTTCCTTCTCTAGTTGGTCCTTGACAGATTTGCCGACTAACTCTCGCAATGATAGATTATCGATATATGTTACTAGTTCTTCCGTAAGGCCAATAACAGAAGATATCCACCAGATACTTTGTGCCAAAAAGATGTACTGATTCTTCCTGGCGTAACTGATGATCTTTTTGAACGGGTAGACTATAACATCGTTGTTGCTTGCAAAGGTTAAGACCATGTAACCCGAGGTAATACTTATCGAAAGGTGCGGGGCTGCCGCTACAGAAAGCTAATAAATTTTATGTATATATAATAACAGTTAGATATAGGTATCATAAAAACTTAATAATGAATAATGGTTTTCTTTCGCGGGTAGGTATCGTTGTTCGTTTCACTGCTAGAGCATGTTCTTTTCATTGGCGGGACAATGTGATCTCTTATATAGAAGCTTCTCGGGATGTTACGCATGCGCACCCATACTTCACCTTCCACGATTTTGATAGCAACGTGCTTTGCATCTTACATTCTAAATGAATGGGCATGGTACAGATTGCCACGAGTTCCCCAAGGTTATCGTGTTCATGCAAGTGAGGTATTAAAGCGTTACGCTCCTGATAAGAATCAGGCCACACTCGGACGATATCATATATCAGATCATAACTTCAACTTGGACATCTTGCTTTCGTATGGTTCCGTATTCGGAAACATCTGCCGAACATAGCCGGACAGAGTCTTTCAGCATGTCATACTATTGCATGACTGCCTCATAGATTTAAGTGGCGGGCAACCACTACTATGCCGACGTAGATTAAATGACACTTATACGCATGCATGTTAAAGCAAGTTGTACTCTCGCAGTTGCCTTACTGTCACAATCCAATGTGCAGGGATGCTTCAGGCCTCATATCATCAGCCAATGTCATAATCCCTCAATCACGCCACAGCTTAGGCCGAGACCATTCTCTTTGACCGGGGAGTGCCTAGTTTCCAACCTCGCATAAGAGATTAGGCTTGAGATCTCACTTGATAGCTTTAGTGACTAACGATTGCCGTGTTTGTGAGTCGCAGTAATCTGCAGTCCAATCAAACATAATCACTCTACAAATTGAAAAGTAAATCTGGTTGAAAATAACACACTCGGCAGGGTTTTACCCCTTTCGATCTAGCAGTGTTATTGCATCATCAAATCAGGACTACCTAAGTATTGCCCGTTCAATGAATCGGCTAGTGGTCGAAACTCCTCTATCTAATCAAGACGAGTCCCACTCGATCCCCGCTAAAGGATATCGTGACTGAAAGTTCTGCGCTTTCCTAGGGTAGCTGTTTTGCATGTCAGATAACTTGAAAGTTACTGACAAGTACCCATCATTGGAAATTGCAGGTTACATATACTCTGTTAAGGGAGAACCCCTGACAACAACAAGCTGATTAAGTTCAATGAAGCAAATATTGTTTTTGCTGATGTGAGCATAGATGATGAACCCGGCTGGGTGATGGTCAAAAACACCAAAATAGCCCGGCATCGGATCGAGTGTTTACGGCAGTAGCAGATGAAGCTTGATGCATTGACGCATCCAGGCTGGGGAGACACAGCCAACTACTTGTGTAAGAGAGATAAGATGTATGGGACGACCGAATTGAAGGTTCCAGCTGTCCTTCAACTGCAACCATAAGATGATCCAGCCTTATCTGCACTGATGACATTTGGTGATCCTATGGAGTCTCTTCATCGAATCCATGGAGAATCGCAAATGCCCAAAGTAACTTCTCCGCCAGGGAGTAGTCATATGATGCTTGGTTTCCGGAAACCTCAGACACATATACTCATTCCGTCTCACCTGCCCGACGCATCGGCCGTTTTGTCAATGATCAAGGAATGAATGCCTGTTGAACCCGTAAGCTTTTACCTCCGCAGATAGTGTCCCAGGCAATTCACCATATTGAAATCTAATTCGTAGGAAGAAATGATGATGGCTCCTGCGTCACTGGAGGAGTGAACAGTCAAAGTGATACTTTTGACAATGTATCTCTTGAAATAGCAATATGTGTAGCTATTTTGCTATGTGCCAGCTTTTACATGATGTCAGTGACCAAATTGTGAGCCATGATAATTTGTCTGTGCATGTGCAAGGGTCGGATGGGCCATGCCAATGTTCTAGATGCCAACTTGCATCAACTGACAACCAATGAACTTGAGATCGTCCTGCCGCTTCGTGTTAAATGAGATAACTAAAACGAACTTAGAGACGAAACTCAATAACGAAATTGAAGTCAGTGATGTCATACGAGTCATTGATGGAGCATTCAAAGCATAACATGAACGAGGATGAAAGACAACCGTCATGATGCATTCATTCATGCATCCAACTAAATAACTCTCTTCACAGACCTGGTGCACATGGTCGAGATTTTTGAACTTGCGTGTGGTAGGTCACGGAAATCGCGGAGACTGAGCTAGATGACGAAAGGTGACGAGGTTGGGCTATGTAAATCGACAACTAATGTATGGAACTACATGCGGTTAATTGCCAGCTGAAAGCGCTGTAACATGATAGGCCACTGTCATTTATCACTCTGATAACGTGTCTAGTGGTGGATCAGAAATTGAATGTCTTGGAAGCTTTGGGATGCAAATGTTTATACATAGAAAAGATTTATATGCTGCCAATAACGACTGTATGCATTTTTACATACAAGAGTTGAGCATCCAATGACGTTAGTATGTCATTAAGCTGAGCGTCAACGGAGCGTCAATGATTTTTGGTCTTACATTTTTGGCAAACAAGGACTGCATAGTCATATGCTTCCCAAGAGATTGTATTGGCCGTATTAATTCATAAGAAGAAAAGTGGCACGCTCGTCGCCCCATCCTGGAGATGAGCATTAATGACGCATCAATGATTCTTGGTCTTGTGAGTCTGATAATCAAAAAAAGACTTGGTCACTGTGGCACATAATCAAAGTATTGGCCTCCTTCATAGCCAGAAATGCTAGCGATGACATCGCTACTATCTCCTGAAACTGAGCGTAAATGGAGCGTCAATGATTTCTGTTCATGCATTTTGGATAATCAAACAGCTGTGCAATGACATTAAGCTATAATTGAAGTGTTGGCTGTCCTTATGGGCAAAAAGGGTATGGATGATTAGTGTTAGCAACGGTTCCGGGTTATCCAGCTGCAGTCCGGGTTTGAGACCGGACCGGATGGTCCAGTCCGGGTTGGTACCCGGATACCAGAGGTACCCGCCAGGTTCGGGGACGGGTTCGAACCGGACCGAGGTTCCATTTTATGGTTCCTACAACTTTGGCTCCGATTAAGTATTTGAGTTTTGATCATATCATGACATGGTCAATACGTAAATTGTTTAGCTTTAGCCGCTCTTTCACGTCCGGCATTTAGATTTGCAATCCGACTGTTATTCGTTGAATGGTTGTGAAATAATCGCGCAATGTAAGCGAAATTGGCGGGTTTTCGATCGCGACTCAACGAATACTTGTCCAATCGCAAATCAGAAACCGGGTAGTGAAAGAGTGACTAAAACTGCACAATCCACGTGTTGATCATGTTGTGATACGATCAGAACTCAAATACTTAATTGGAGCAAGAAATGTCGACTTTTGAGGAGCGGGTTATGTGTGGAAACCCGTTGCAACAGTTCGGTTCCGGGTTGGAACCGGACCCGGAACCGACCCGGGAATTTGGACCCGTTGCTAACACTATGGATGATATCACTACCACCTTCCAGAAAGGAGTGTCATCGGAGCATCAACAATTTCTGGTCTTGCATCTTGGATTATCAACCGGCCATCCAACCTGTGTCAACCCTAAATCACAGTATCGGACACCTCTATGGGCCAAGATGATCCGGACAATATTGCTTCCATCTCCTGATGATGAGCGTCAACGGACCATCAATGATTTTTGGTCTTGCAGCTTGGATAATCGAAGGGCGATGGAACAGCATTAACCCATAATGAACCCATCAGTTGCCGGTATGGGCAAAAATGCTAGTGACAATATCGCATCCACCTCCTGCAATTCAGTGCCCACGGAGCGTCCACAATATTTGTGGGGGCTCAGTAAGCTACACCGCAATGAACTGCATTGCATTGTTCCCAAATTGAGTTTTATGCAGTCAGTCTTTTCAATATGTCCTTGTATACAACTTCACAACTATGCCTACAATGTCTCACAGATCTGACTTTTTTTGGATGTAGCTCTTCAGTCAATATTCAAGAACCCGCATTCTACTTTACTATAACGTAACTCCTGGCAGTCTCTTGAGTAGGATTACCCAGCAATCAAATTTTTAACGTGATGTTGGAGTCAAAATCTTTCAAATCTCATTGCTAGAGGTTATGATTTCTTCCAAATATAAGAGTGTCTTTATTCATGATTTGCGTGACCTTACTTTGCAAATCATCTTCGATGGTTGGTGGGCTTCCATTGATGTAGGCTAGACACATCCTGTTGTGTGCAACAATTCTGGACACGCTCCCTCGTGGCAATTTCATTTGCAATGCGGGATTAAGGACACCGGCTGCCCTCACATCATTTGTATCGTTTGTCATTAAGTTCTTTGCCATCCATCAGAACATGGGACCAGCTCAATGGGGAAACACTTGCTGCCAACAGCTCACATTACAAATTCAAACAAATTAACAGAGTCGGAAGTTACTGAATTGACTAGTTCAATGGTTGATGAAGCAGCTCTGGCCATTCTGAGGACACAAGGAAGTCGAGGAAGTACAATAGTAAGTTGGCAACTGAAATTCATATTGGACATTCAGGTTTGATCCTGATTAATGGAATTGACAGACACAATGCTTCAAACTGGCCACCAAGGACTATGAAACCTCCAAATTTCACCAAAACACATGGAATCGCTATCTCAAGTTAGGATTCGTTTCAGCTTATATTCCGTGGAATTCTAAATCTAATCTCGAGGTATGACGGTCTGATAAAGCATCATGAAGTGACCTAGTACAGCTGTCCGGCACTACCATCAGTATCATTTGCTGGATGGAATACTCATTGACCATGGATGTAATTATGAAGCAATTGCCGTCACAAAGTAAAGTTAGTTTGGCATTGGACGGGTGGACACCATCGAACGAAGTAGTCATAACATCAGTCAGTACCATCTATGTGGATCGGATTTGGGCATTGTGAGAAGTACAACTCGCTTTCGATGGGCTTGATCTCATATCCTTGTCCATTTTCGACAGCTAATTAAGGATGAAAGGTCCAGGGCTAACATACTGGTATGAGGCTAGCCGTAAAGTTGAAGGAAGTTCTTGATTGTTGTTACGGCGACACGTGAGTGTGGCCGGGCAACGGCCATTCTAGATAGTCGGCTCGCCACGAGACTTAGATCTCTAGTGATAATCATACCTATACACCTATATTTACTATCACTCGAGTCCATGTTGGCAACCATATACCATAATTGCCATACGTATGCCTATAAAGGCAAATGCTGGCGTACATGCCCTTGAGCTACTAATGCTCTTTCAGTAAACGGATACATTTCACTCGCAGAATTCATGAGTTTTACCCGTATTTGCCATGTCGCATACAAGTTCACCAGAATCGACTCTGAATTGAACCAAAAGTCAAAACAGTCAATTGCCTATGGTCGATTGAGACGAATTCAAATACCAACAGCTGCTTTGAACACGGATTGTCGAAGTCTACACAATCACCGTACCCCTAAACACGCCACATCATGATTTCAACAATTGAGATTACTGCCCTAAAGCCGACATATCGGAGAATGATTTCTGCCAGCATGAATATTGATCATTACATCATTCAATTCAGCACCCTGATGGCGGCGGAGAAGAGTTCAGAGACCAATTGGCGCACAAGGCGCATCACTGGCAATGACAACAATTATCACGACTACTGTCCTAGACTATTAGATTCGGCCAATGACTGAGGCTGAATACATCAGCAAAAAACATTTCTGTCCGGGCGGAATGGCTCCGTCATAGAGGATGCGCTCCGTCAGAGCCGTCAGAGACACCCCGGGGGCGGATTACTCCGCGCCCGGCATCAGTACCATGTGTCGCATTGCATATCGCTCTCCGATCGCCGTTTCGCCGTTTCTTCTGGCTCTGTCGGTCTCCTATTTTAAACAAACGCTCTGGCGTTGTGGCCAACTGTGACCATCCGTCGGAATGGGTTCATTTGGTACGCATTTGCATCGGGATTGCAATGCAGACCCCGGCGTAAAAAGACATCATCGCATTATACGAAATACACACTCTATCTTTCCCATCTTTTGATCTCACTCGGTCTTTCCACAATTTTGTGGATCCACGCAATTGCATGATCCTCGCGGCTGGGTCGTATCATATCTTCTCACCCTCATCCTATGCTCTTCGAGCCAGGTTGACTCTTGATCATGGCATGGAGAGATAGAGAGGGATGACTTAACTTCGTGTTCTTAGGTGATGGTAGAGGAGATGGGACAAATCATCATGGGAAACTGGTACGTAATAGAATTTCGTGTGCGAGTCAATTTACCATCCCCGATATGGCAAGTATGAGTCCCGATCTGGCGTGTATTAACACCGATACGAGGTCTTCCCAACCCAATCAGGCAAGTCGTACCCCTGAATTCTCATACCCCCTCGTATCCTCCACATCGTTCTCATCTTCATCCCCCATCTCTCTCTTTCTCATCCACATCTCAACCATCATCGCAGAACACAAAGTTAAGTCAACCCTCTCTATCTCTCCATTGCATGATCAAGAGTTGACACCGAGTACAGAATACACCGAGTACAGCATACACCAAGTACAGCATACACCGAGTACAGCATCCACCCAAGATTGTTTGACTTCCCTTCATTCTCATAATTACAAGTTGACTCCTGAATGTCGCGTCAGCTTCCAGCGTGCCTCCCTACACAATCGACCGACATCAGCCAGCTCTCTATGAGAGCTGACAAGTAAAGTCACCTTGTCACATTCCCACGGTTGCGAGTTAACTAACTGATGAATAGTATCTCAGCACCGGGCATGCTGTCGATCGACCGCCTCCAAGTACTCGTCCAATCTCACTCGATCACGGCCTCCAAGTGTATATCCAAACTCGCTTGACTACGGCCTCCTGTTTCGCACGATCATGGCCTCTAAGTGCATCTCTGAGTTCACTCAATCCTGGCCTCCAAGTGCATCTCTGAGTTCACTCGATCTCGGCCTCCAAGTGCAATTGTCACCTCGCTCAACCACGGCATCTGAGTAAATCGTTAATGAGCGACGGCGGGTGTACGGAGATACAGAGGTATCTGAGGACAATCACCGCGTGCTGCCAGTCCAGATAAACCGTGTGTAGATAGGTAGCTATATAGATACATAGATACATAGATGAGAATACAAACGAAATGCATAAGTTTTGAAAATCATTGAACGATAACTAGTAGCTATGATTTCCAGGTCCACCAGCAGCATCTCCAAAGATGCGGCGGCCGGAGACAAAACAGCTTCAGCATAACTGCAGCCACTGCGAAGAGTGTAACACATGTGTCCTTCTGATGGTGTGTATACGTCATCTAACAGTAAAGGAGGTACATGTGCAATGAGACCCGTTGCGTGGGCGACGGGTAGCGTGTAATTCTCCGTCGGAGTGTACGAGGTTCCGTCAAAGCTGTCAGAGCCATCCGGAACACCCGGGTGTTTCTGACGGAAACTAGGGTCGTTGCTGATGCCCGATAGAGATATTGAGTGGAACAGCATTCCTACGAGTCAATTGAGCACGATCATCAGTCAGAGAACCAACAGTGGATGACGCGATCTTACCCCTGAATCGGCAATGCCGAGAACCAAAGGTGTAGTCGAGAGTCGATTGTGAGTCAGTATTGTTGCGACTACATTCATTCAATTTCAGCGAAGTCCATTGACTTCAATTGTTGTGTACACCTACAACTTCTCTAGCAACCCCGAAGAAACCCGGAGGACAGCAAAACAACAAAGGCAATTGGATTACTTTCTACAATCCCAATCCTGGAAATTCAAAATCAGTCAAGTCCAATAGCGAAGCCCAGTGGAGGCAGCCGTGCCAAATATAAACAGTGCCTTGGCTTTCCAAGGAAGTCTACCAAAGCCGAAAGGCAAACCGGCAAGGCACTCGCCGCAGCAGCTGAGACCACAATACTTACATTGTTCCAAATATCCATGGCAACATGCAGTGAGTCAAAGTACAAATCGACTGTGGTGCAATAAACATCTTTCTATCACCAAGCCCGCTTAAGAAACTCGAGCTACCATATTAACCAGCATCCACATCTACTCTGGCCTGGTGATGATGTCTGTAGAGAGTCGAAAGGCAAGGCTCTTGGTTGAGTATTTTGAACACCTTAAACTGGTTGACGAATCAGAGGTTTCAGATATCCCAAATGATGGCATACAACCTAGTCTTGGGCTTGCCATGGCAAGAAACCCGGAAATCGACTGGAGCAAAGGTCGATTGACAGCCCTATGAATGCCAAATGGATGGCAATGGGCGACGATTCCAGAAGCTGATTGCACAAGTCCTCTGCTGGAACGCGGGGAGGGATTCAAAAATGAACTTCCCCCGGGTAAACATCTACTCTGGGCTACTACATTCGATCAACCCTGAGCTAGTGATGAACTGGTCAAGGCATTCCCCATACGACTTGGAGAATGTCAAGGATTGCTGGGAGCATCGCTGGAAGGCATCACCATCGGTGAGAGAAACCCCAGGATGCTGAACGCGTGAGCAGAAGCAGCGGCGGTAGTTGTGGCAGAAGAGTGACACAGTGACTGAGCTTAAATGACTGCTACCCGCTCGCCGAGACACGAAGGGAGAGACCGGCCAACAGGGGTGGTCTATTGCGACGAACTGTCTGATCCAGCCAACCCGGGACCCCTACCCATCTCCACTCCACCAAAGCATGCCACAATGCAGAATGCAGACAAGGCTCATGAGAATAGAAACAGACATAGTTAACATGGAGATGGTAGCAGATGATGGGGGTCGCATCCCAGCACAATATCAAGATTTCACAATATCAAGATTTGTCATATCCTTGTGGGATACAAGGACTATCTGGACGGATGCAGCACAGATATGCCAACTCTCGCACCGCACCTATCACGGCATGCAAAGGGAATTTGCGAGGAAGAGCGATTCTGTCTCGAGGACCGTAGGAACAGCGTGTGAGGAAACGACATGGTTACCAGGCCTTGAGGAAGCACTCAAATTGGGCGGATCTACGAAATCTTTGAAAGAGCGAGTGAGACCAAGAGCTGGGAAAGATAGACACCGCCTGCGGTGGCACCGATCTCAGTTGTGAAGAAGGACAGCGGACTGCGGCTGTGTGGGGACAACTGAGCTCTCGATGAGGCCACGGTGAAGAACCGATATCCTCTCCAACTGATCTCGGAGATGCTCGACAGGAGCTCAGGAATTCCTATCACCACATCCGAATCAAAGGAGGCAACGAGTTGAACACCGCATTTCCCACCCGGTACAGGCAGTTCGCGAACCGAGTCATGACGTTTGGGTTGACAAACGCACCAGCTACCATACTACCCAGGTGCAACACCAAATAGAGGAGATAAGTCATCGGCAGAGCAATGATGTTTAAAGAGAGGGATGACCCTACTGGTGGTGCTGGAATGAAGTACCAGAATGCACTTAACAACAGAGAAGTCCAGCGGCGATAAATGCAGCCAGAGAGTAAGGATACGTGTACCAGAAGAATCGACATACGCGCCTGGGATCCGGAAGATGTTAAGCTCACCTACAGAATTCAAGGTGAAAGCCCGAATGAGACGACAAGGACAGACCAAGCGAAGTCAACAATGGCGAAGAGAAGTCTGAGGGTCAATGATGAAGCAGGTCGAAACACGATGCTAGTCAAAACACAAAGCAAGTCAAATCACCAAGCAGGTCACAGACCAATGCAAGTCAAAAGAAAGGCCAAAGCAAGTGGGAAAATGAGACCAAAGGAAGTGCAAAGATGAGATGAAAGCAAGTGGAAAAATGAGATGAAGCAAGCGAAGTTGACCAAGATCAGCCAAAAGATAAGCGAAGTTGAAGACCTCCAAAATCCAGAGACAAAGGCTGCCGAGATATGTGTTGGTCAACAACGAGACGTACCGAAGAGGATCACCAAAAGACTACCAAAGTTCAGAAGTCTACCAAACAACTGCGGTAAGCAACAACTGATTTGAGTAAGGTCGTCGGCGGAGCAACGAACTTCAAAAGGGGGGATGACTGAGTCAAAAATGCGTCCTACCGACAAGCCTACAGCCTACCGAGGCAGTCAACCGAGACACACTGAGAATTCAAGTGAGAAGTCTACTGAGAAGTCAACCAGTCAAGTTCTACCGACGAGTTCAAAACCCACCAGGGAAGCCGTCTACCGAGACACGTACCGACAAGTCTACCAAGATGTTAACTAAGATTCTACTGACGCTGCCTATCAAGAGCAACCATAAAGGATCGTCACTGAAGCGGACTTCGAAAGACGAGTCAATGCCGAGTACCGATGACAACCGGCTGCAAGATGCTTTCTACAGAGCATGCGGAAGCACTGCACGAAGGCTCAAGAGAGCGCTGACGTGCTTGAACATAGCAAGTATAACCATTTTAGAGGGATTCACATGTTAGATATCAACGAATAAGACGCAATTGACATATATGATCGATGGCTACGACTGATGCCGGCAGCGGAAGCTCCCATCGATGCCAAGTCATGAGCGGAAGCTCTTCCCAGATGATTCCGATAAACACCAACGCCGCGATACGAGCTACAGACATGATGGTCGTTGGAGCATGCATTAGGAAGTTGAGATTATGGAGGACGGGATCACTTTTGGATGTTTTGTTGTTTCTCTCTTCACTTCTCCTCTTCTTCGGATCTCGGCCCAGTACAAAAGGCGTTGGCACTGGTTTTTACCACCAGTCAATGGATTTGGAGTTTCCCTGTCGACCGGATGGGTCGAAAGATCGCCATTGAGCTGTACGAATCGGTACCGGGACTTATGATTTCTTACGAGTACTTCCAGGGCAGAAATGCACAATGCTTCCTTCCCTTTCCTTTCCTTATCGCTTGTACGGTTATGCAGCCCAGGAGGTCTGTGCCTCAACCGGGGGATAATGTAACGGCAACATGTAACTATGGCTGGGTAATGGCCATTCTATATAGTTGGCTTGCCATGAGACTTAGATCACTAGTGATAATCTTATGTATACACCTATATTTACTATCACTCGAGTCCACAGTTGCAACCGTATACCATACTTACCATACGTGTGCCTATAAGGCTGAACGCTGGCGTACGTGCTCTTACAATTGTTTTGAGCTTACCGATGGCCGTTTGTTTGGTATAACAACACATAATCCTTCCTCATAGTACTCAATGGCTCATAAGCTGCAATCGACCCTGGAGGCCTCCGGAATCGAGTGGCCTGCAATGAGGAACCACATACCTTGCATGGCACACGTCATACAGCGGGCATTAGGTGCAATGATGAGCAGTCTCGGTGTAAACAGCCGCACCAAGTCTTGGCAAGCGCATGCGTGCAATCAGCAATTTGGAGAGAATGAAAGCATAGACTTGGGAAGATTCAAAGACTTTGAAAAGAGGGCAGTGCCAGAATTAACAAGGTGTCAGCCATGAGACAAGGTTTAGCAAAGATAATTGAGAAAGTACATATTTCAAGATATTTTGAAAGTCCTGAAACTAACCTTTGTATAGCAGAGAATGCTTGCTGCATTGATTATGCTGACACCTGGTTGTTGAAACGTGTTCATTCTCTGTCCAAAAGCCAAAGACCGGATCGCAGTAGTACCAAATATGGATGGGAAGACACGTTCAAATACAACACGGGAGTTGCTTGAGTGAGCCTACTAATTACAAGAATTCACCTGTGAGTGGCTCCAGAATCCAAGATTCAGTGATTACCAGCCACTCTTCACAACAAAGGATGGATAGACCACCATCAAGTAGGTGATCAAAGTTTTGAGGCCATTCCGATCCTGGACCCTGTGGATGTTGAAGGCGCATATGGTCACATTGCATCATTGTATCACAGTCTACAATGACATGTTCAATCACATGGATGGCATTATGCGAGCTTTAGCTACAAAGAACACTCAATGGAAGGAAGACTTGTACTTCGCCGTGAAGTTAGCGCGACAGAAGCTGTCCAAATATTTTGCTGAAGTGACTCCAACAACAGGTATTCTTCTCATTTCAGTAAATATTCTCGATCCTTTCTGCTAGTTGCCATTGTTTAGGAAGTGGGACAAGGGAACGGATATTAATCCTGAGGATGAGACTTCAAATACTACCCAATACCAAGAGGCATTGCTGAAGTATGTGGAGAATGAATACTGTGCCAAACATAGTCGTGTGCCATTCATGGAACCCTAAAGCGTACCAAGCAACAATCTCTTCCTCTCCGAGACGCCTTTCGGATCTGGTCAATCATCCTTTGATCCATATCATTTCTCCAGCGATGATGATGAATACTTAACGCCTAACAATGTGGCTGAAATGACACCTGCATAAAGCGCTGGTGCAGCACGCTTATTGACCACCACCAGACTGTATTTGAATTCACCGTCTGAATCAGCAAAGAACTAGGGGCAAGTTAATCCAAATCCTGATTGATTACCACTCCAACCCAGTGGAGATTAGCAGTACATTTTGGATACCAGATATCACCAACTGAATGCGCTAACATGATGAAATGCACTCACAGTACACTGATCTCTCTATTGTGGCACAAGACATATCCTCTATCATACCACATGGTGTCGGAGTGGAGGCCAGTGTTTCCCTTGGGAAAGATGTTATCCGCTGGAGGCAGTCAAAAACCACAGGCAAGAACCTTTGCGAAAAAGTTGTTATAAGGCAGTTTCGTCAAGCAAATAATGGGATATTGGCAAGTGAAGACCCAGCATTGGATATAATGAACACAGAAAACGACTCGGAAATGAAGAGAGAGACAGAGGAAAGAACATTGCATAGAATGGCCAAGGTGACTGTTAGCAACTGGTCCGGGTTTCAACCGGAAAAACTGTTCGGTTTGTTTAAAGACCCGTCCAATAACCCGACCAGCAGCTTCTTGGCCCGCCAAACCCATCACCATACCTGTCAACCCGCCGGTTTTGACGGGTTTGGCTGGACCCGTCAGTTCCACTCTCCGGTACTCATTTCGAGGTTTTTCTATCTATAGTCGCATTCAGATATCCTGCTGTCATGTGCATAATATTAACTTTGGTACATCATTGTCTTTGTTTGTTTTATTGGCTGCCTTTAAAATCAAAACATGCAGAGACATGCTCACTGCTACATCCTGAAGTTGAGTGTGAACGATTTTTGGTCTTGAATCATGAGTAAGATTAGAGGTACAGAACTGCCACATTGACAGTGATGGCAGTCATTAAGCCGCAAATGGATCGGTTTGCATCTGCTACTGCACCGACAACATTTGGAGAGCTGATGGACCTACTTGATAGTGTCATTGGAAAATGGCGATGTCACAAGGAAAGTCACGAGCAGACATTGACCATATGAGATTAGCCTCCGGGAAACTGCAGTCTCATATATGCATATTTGCTCTCACGCCTGATGCGGTACCCAATTCGTCACTAATTAGGAAATCAAAGCCTGGTAAACCCGTACACTTGTACCCCTACATATAATCTCTGTAGCTAATCACCATACAGGAATTGGATTCTGAGGAATATATTGTAATGGATCGTTTGTCATCTGTACACTACCTCCACAAATAGAGATTATTGACAACATATCTCCGTGAAAAGTAATTGGTTTATCTAATCTGCTCTGTGTCAGCATTTTTTTGATTTCAGTGACTAAATGGTAAGACATGATAAATCGTCTGTGCATCTGCAAGGGTCATATGGGCCATACAAAAGTTCTAGACTCCAAACCGAGTTGATTGATGATTGATCAACATGATATCGTCCTGCCTCTTACAGACAAGTGAGAATGCACAATCCAAATTGGTGACAAAATTGACTACCAAAATTTGAGTCAGTGACGACATACGAGTCCTAGAAGGAGCGGTCAATGTGCAACGCGAATCTGTATGAATAACCACCATCATATTGCATTCATCCATACATCCAACTACATCACTCTGGGTTCAGACCTGGTGCACATGGTCAATGTTTGAAAATTGATTATGGTAGGTCATGGAAATCGAGGAGAAGGAACTGGATAAGGCGAAGTGAGGAAGTTGAGCTATATTAATGAAAAATTAGTGTATGGATCTACATGTGCTAAATTGCCAGCTGAGAGTGCTGGAATGTGACAGCGCTACGTTATCCATCGCTCAGAGAGCATGTGCATCGGTGGATCACTGATTGAGAGGCCACAAAGCTTTTGGATGCGACTGAGTATTCATACAAATTATACATTGGCTGTCAACAATGACTATATGAATATTTGTACAAAATTATTAACCATACAACAACAGTTAGGCCATCTTTATGGTGAGCGTCAACAGAGCGTCAACGATTTTTGGTCTTGTAAGTAAGTTACTTGGGATGCGATTTGCTTGCTGTTATTCATAACAAACGTATTGGCAGCCTTGGTTCATCAGCAAAAAATGGAATCACATTCTCAGTATTCTGAGCATTTTGAAATTCATGTTCGCCTTTTCTCAATTCTGCAGTGTACTATGGCTGGAAATATACTCAGTGAAATTGTTTTCGTATCTTTGCGGGATTTTCAAACTTGGTATAGTATTCCCAAAGGGGTATAGCTTAGTGTGTTACATTGTTTTATAGTCGAAAGGTAGTCTATTTTTACAAATGAAATATGTAATAGACGTACTATTGCTTGCTTAGTAATATTATGAAAATTTTGGTTTATATATCTTCATGACAAATCATAATGAAACTAACTATATTTGGAATACCTCCAGCTATAATCAACAAATAACTGAATATCCTTAAGAATATTTCCTATTTGAGTTAGTTTGTTTTTGATTTGTCATTTTGAAATAGTAATGTCAAGTTTCATGTCATGACTCAGCAAAGTATTCTATGTTCATTACATTTTTCAAAAATAAAAAGTAGCTGACTTTAATCAATTAAGAAATGTATCCAACTAGGCTATACCGATTTTGGAACACTATACCAAGTTTGAAAATCCCGTCAAATTGTGGATGCAATATCACTGAGTATGATTCGTATAACTGGATCCGACAAAATCGACTAACCGCGAACTTCACTTTCAAAACCCTTCACAATGCTCAGAATGCTCAGAATACCTTTTCCACTTTTTGCTGATGTTTGCAAAAGAAAAATCAATACGGTAACAGCCGCATGCTGAAAATGAGAGTCAACGTTGTGTCAATGATTTTTGGTCATGTAAGTAAGTTAATTGGGAAGCAATTTGCTCGCTGTTATGCATAACCAATGAATTGGCAGCCTTTATAGATGAAAGAGGAAGCGACACAGTCACAGCCCCATTCTGAAAATGAGCATCCACCGAGCGTCAACGATTTTTGGACTAGTTAGCAATTTATCTGGGAGGTGATTTGCTCGCTGTTATCCATAATTAACGTATTGGCAGCCGTTATCGTCAAAAGAGCCAGTCACAAGGTAGCAGCCACATTCTGAAAGTGAGCGTCAACGGAGTGTCAACCAATTTTGGTCGTGTAAGTAAGTTAATTGGGAAGCAATTTGCTCCCTGTTATCCTTAAGCAATGTATCGGCAGCCTTTATTGGCAAAGGAGAAAGCGACATGGTAACAGCCCCATTCTGAAGATGAGCGTCAACGGGGTGTCAACAATTTTTGGTCTTGTAAATACCCTAATTGAATGGTGATTTGGTCGTTGTTATGCATATCTGACGTATTGCCAGCTTTCATAGGCAAAAGTGACGGCAACACGGTCACTGCCCCATTTTGACAATGAGCGTCAATCCAGCGTCAGCCATTTGGTAATGTAAGTTCCGATTGGTTGCAGACATCCATTGATGACATATCGGCAGCCTCTAGGGGCAAAAACAACAGCGACATGCTCCCTGCCGCATTCTGAAAATCAGTGTCAACGGAGCGTCAACAATCTTTGGTTTTGTATGTTTGGTAATCAAGGCATCACATGGATATTCGAGCACATAACAGAACTTTAGACCATCTTGATAGGCAAAAATACAATATATTGAAGGAAAAACACGGATTCCATAATAATTGATATCGCAAACTGCAAAACATGCAAAAACATAGTATTGGCTGTTGAATGTGCAATTTTGATAATATACTACTATCAAATGGCAACAACAAGAGCCTAGTACAAATTTATAGATTGAACTACTGGGTGACTTGCAGACAACCAGCCCAATTGAGATGGGTCAGGAGATTGCCATCGAATGGTACCCAAGTTGACGGTTCTGGTGTATTGACAACCCGGACCGTCATTTTCGCAGCGGTACGGTTCGGACCTGGACCCGGACCTGAAGTGACGGTCCAAAACCGTTGCTCACACTAGCGATGTTCCATGACTTTTTGTAGATGTTGCAGGGCGGCCAAATCATATGTGCTACACAGAAGGAATCTCGCACTCAAAACAATCAGATGACAGCTGTAGGATAAATTTCAGATATGGAAGAGATCATCCAGGCATCATGGTCACTTCTTCGACATGATGGAGCGGCTGCATTTACATTGTCGGAAAGATCACCTTTGCCACCAGCTTTGTCTGCAAAGGACCTCCCTGGAGGACAAACTCAAATGTTAAATGTCTGCCAAATCAGAAGAATCGACCGTCATCCAGTTGGAAGGGATGAGTATACCTCACCTGCAAGCATTTCTGACACCGAAAATTGACTAAACTGGACTGCCAACCTGGATAATGCAATTAACAGTGAAGACGATTGCGTGGTGGACGTTGAATCTGATATAGAGCAAGACAATGGCATTGAGGATCCGGAAAGCCCAGAGTAGTGGGATGAGAGTGCCCCACACAATGTTCCCAGATTGATTCTGCCAACACGGCAGTCAGAGAGACAGGCTGAAAAAGTGTTGGTCACGGTCAATACAGTGAAAACGAGGAGGAATAAGGGAATCAAGACAATGTAAGACAGAATGCATCAATATATTTCACTAGCTTCTTTATGTAGCTGGACTGAGAGTTTCATTTAGAGATATATTGTGGGCGAATGATGAGCAGTCGCTTGTGAATATTGGTTGATAAACAGATGTACAGCAGGCGCAATGATTCTTTTGGCAAGATATATAAATTTCAATAGTATGAGAGCAAACAGTGCAAGAATATCACTGGGCTCGGCTTTGCCACAGGGCCGAGTCTCAATCTGTCAGAAAGACGACCAATAAGTTGAAAACATTTTGAAAACAATTATCCATGGCAGCAGATGTTGAATGGACAATCAGTTAAGATGATCATCAATGGAGCGTCAACGATTTTTGGTCTTGTAAGTACCGTAATTCAATACTGATTTGGTCACTGTCAGGCATAACCAACATATTGGGAGCTTTTATAGGCAAAGGAGACAGCAACACGGTCACTGCCCCATTCTGTGAATGAGCGCCAATGGAGCCTCAACGATCTTTAGCTTTGCATCTTGGGTAATCTATGTTCCAATTTGTTGCAGACATCCATTGATGAGATATTGGCAGCTTTTGGAGGCAAAGACAACAGCGACACGCTCCCTGCCGTATCCTGAAAATGAGCATCAATGGAGTGTCAACAATTTTTGGTCTTGGATATTTGGTAATCAAGCCATCGTGCGGATATTCTAGCACATAACAGAACTATTGACCCCCTTGGCAGGCAAAAATACAATATATCAAAGCAAAAACACTGATTCCAAAATAATCGATATCGCAAACTGCAAAACATTCAAAAACAAATCATTGGCTGTTGAACACACAATTTTGATAAGACACTATTATCAAACCACAAAAACATGAGCCTTATATGAATCTATAGATGGACCTACTGGGCGATCCGCTGACAACCCACCCGACAAAGATGGGTTGAGAGATTTCCATCGAACTATACCCAAGTTGACAGATCGAGTGTATTGAAAACTTGTACTGCCAATCTGGGTGCGGTTTGGTTTGGACCCGGACCCGGACCTGCAGTAACAGTCCAGAACTGTTGCTAACACTAATCAGAACTGGTATTGGAGTTTCTATTTTAGAGAGAAATGACTTGAAGAAGAATCAAGTGATGATAATGGAGCGAACGATCCGGAGAGAAAGACACTGCTTTGACTTTTATACCTTTCTGTGTTTTGATCAAGATGAGTATGAATTATTCACTAAAACACACACTACCGAGTGATTCTTGTTTGAACATCAAAACAAAGACTACACTACAGTGCGGTCGTGTGAAGCATGGAACATAGGATGGCTTTGCACACCTATGACCTATGCAATAGTACACAAATTAATTATCTTCTTTAGCGAGGCTCTATCTTCCAAAATCATAATTGATCCATTTATTGTATCCAAAGAACGGATTTGTGAACTCAAGAATTAGGTATTACAGAGCTGAAGTTTGTCCATTGAGGAAGCTAGTGCTCAAAGTATTCGGCTTAACTGGTGAGGTGCATCAATGCCGGGTGCTCTAAACACCACACTATAGATTCGAAACTTACAGATCCCACTATTTCATTGTTTTTCTTATCCCTCTTACCCCTCTCCATGAAGCAATATCTCGCATTTGCAGTGAATGTTGTGTATTCGCACTCAGATGCTCGTATGTAGTGTACTATAGCATAACAACAATACATGACCCTACAATCCACGCACCTATGAAACTAACAACTAACTAACCACCTCCTGAAGACTTCAATAATGTGAGAATGGAGGAGTATTATCTCATTGAATCTAACTGTATGCTTCATCGAAATTGGAATGGAATATCAGTGCCAGTTGAAAGGTTCCATTGTTGATAAAACTCAAGATTTTCATGTGTCCACTTAATTTTGTTGTACCACTGATCCCCAGGATCGTAACTTTGGCATTTCCGGCCAGTTTGGGCATGGCAACTGACTCCCCACCTCCAAATATTTAACGATGCAACCACCAGTCTGTGGGGGTGGCCTGGGAGTATCATAAACATACTTCCTTATGTCTTGAGAGCATTTTGGCAAAAATTAAGGACTGTACAGGAATGGGGAGCTGATAAAAAGGGCAGCTTTTGTTGGGAGGGTTGTCTCAAGATCAGCTCCCCAAATACTCGAAAATGTCACTGCACAGCCCAGATGGACAACTCTACCCATAATAACCTAAAATATCCTTCAAGCTTAGTGCTAAGGACATGCTCTGAAGTTCCAATATCATTACACACAAGGAATTGCATCTGCAATGTGCCCAAGAGTTGAGGCTCAGAGGGGGGATACCAATACCCATTGCACAGCTCTCATAGTGAACAAGGCTAAACCCCACTTTGTCAAATATTAAAGAGGGCATATCTTTACCCCTCAGCCAGAGCTGGAGTCACAGGCAATTTTCAGTACACCTTGAGAAGGGAAAGTAGCTGGGATGGTGGCTTTGCCAGCAGGAAAGCCCAGCCAGAAATACCAAATCTCCACCCAAACTTTGCTAAGCATGTTCAAAATGCAAGTAGCTGTGGTGTCTCAATAATGAAAGGCATCGTTTTGTGGAATTCAATCATCTGTAAAGGAGAATGGTGGGTAGTGGTGCATAGACATAGGGTGGGTTGCCAGTTCAGAGAGCGAATTTTGGTGTGGCAGTAAGACTTACAAAGTCACATCACATATAATTTGCAATTCACCTTGACAGAAAGTTATATTTGCTACTAAAGAAGACTTGATAAAAAGGATGGCCTCTGATGACCATTTTTGGACGTGTGGTGAGGTGGTTGCGTGGGCGGCCCCGTATGGGCCGGGAACCGTTACGATCCAGGGGATACCGATAGCCCGTATGCAGGGATCGATCGATAATTGCCTTACAGTTGATTCAATATCCGTAAGTTCATTGTATAGACAAAATCAAATCGCCTACCTTAACCAGTAAAATGCATCAATCGCTGATGCTCTAGCTATTTGGTCGCAGGTTCGAATCCTGCATTAATCAATTTATCTCTCTTTCTCTCTCTCTCCCCCCTATTTTATTCAATCGTATCTCACTCTTACAAACTGCATAAATGTCGAAATTCATTTGTCAGCCAGTCAATCCATCTGCGGGGATCGATAAACGTCACGCCTGAACGAACCACAAGTTCATCGACTAAATTGAACCAGATTACCTACCTCGATTAGAAGAGGAGCTCTAAACGTCACGTCGGTGCATCCGAGGGATTTAAAGGCATGTGGCTCGGTGTTGCCGCTCAAGAAGTAGAAGTCATCACGATCCATCTTCGTCAGTGTTGAGTTCTACGGACTCTTGAGGAGACAATGCAGACCTAGCAATCGGAATAGCCGCTCGATCTCCACTTATCTGACGAGTCTCATCAGGTATCCCTCAGTAGCCCAATTACTATTTTGCATCATTATATTAGCACTATCACTGGTGCGGTACGACGGCTGGCTTCAAGACTGCCTTGAGAATGAAGGATACCACCGGACTTGGATGGACGCAACTCACGACTTCAGGACATGAGGAAAGTGTACTGAAGACTCCTGGTTGGGAGAGAAGAAAATACGAGGAAGATGGAACAGGGGGTATAACTGAAGCCTTGCAAGTCCGTACGGCTTTAACAAATTTATGTCTTCAGCATGTCCTAATGAAAAGATAACCAGTTAAACCCAAACTGTATCTAGGTAGCAATTATAACCGCCTGCGTGCAAAACTCCAAACCCAAGCACAAAATCCCAAAATAGGTATTCCATAACTCCGAAAGCACTGTCCATATATCCGCATGCCATTATCACTGCACCTTCTCTTTCCCATCCTGTGCTCCCCGCAGCACCCCATAATCAATTGGCGGTTCTTTATTAATCGGAGAACCCTTCCCCATAACCTTCTCCACATCTCGTTCCAAAATCCTTGTCTTCGGCCACTCAATCCACGGAAGCCAGTCTTGACTCAAGCACATCTCGCATCGGCGGAGTTCCAACATCGCGCTTCCCTTACACCACCAAAACTCCTCAATTAACGTAAACAGCGCGCAATAATGCATGAATATCACAAGCGCGCGGGGCCGCCGCTCCACCAGCAGCTCTACAAACTTATCCGTCGCTGTGATGGGCCAGACAAAGATGCTGCCGATGATGCTCTCCCACTGCATGATTGTTGCGAAGGATTTTCGAAGCTCGGCGATTGCGCTGAAGTACGCGGTTGAGGTAGAAGTGTCGGATAGTTCTTCAGAGCCCAGTAGGGTGCGGTCGGTGCACAATCGGTAGAGACTGGAGAGTACGCCTTCTGTTTCGGCGTCGAGAGCTTCCGACGATGACGAGAGCTCGTATTGTGTGATTAGTGGAGAGAGGGGTCCACCAGTCACCCAGGACCATGCTTGCTTTAGGATGCTGTGAACGCCGCGGAGGAGTGGGACCCAGGAAGCGATAGTCGCGGACTCGTCGATGCGCGACGAGACGAAGGAGTAGATGACGACTAGGCAGCTGGAGACAACGAGGGCATCGCAGTTGTCCCGGGAGATATGGGCGAGGGTTGCGGCCATGCCGCGGACAGCGCGGTCGTGGTGGTGGGTTGCGGTGGGGAGGTAATGTCCACTTTGGGCGGGTTCTATGGTGCAGAGGTGGAGCGCGGAGATAGCAAGGACCGTATGCATTAGGAAGGGGTGGTGTACGGCGAGAGTGGGGATATTGACGCGCCACAGCACCTGGATGTTGGGGCGGTTGCTGATTGTGTCCGCAGTCGATATCGCCCAGTGATGCATCAGCGAGAGATCAACGATGTTAAGATTATCGTTTGGGGCGGTAGGGACGCCATGGAACGGTGGGTAGCGGGTGAGCTGGTTGGATGTTGCGAAGGATGAGGACGAAGGGGCGGGGAGAGACGAGCGCGTGGGCTTTGCGTCTGGGGCAAGAAGGAGAGGGTCGGTCACGACGGTGGACGCGGGGGTAATTGGTGATACTGTTGGCGCATGACTGTGGGAATGAGTTGAGGCCGCACTCGGTGAAGGGTGAAATTGCGGAGTCGATGTAGGTGATGATAAAGACACCACCAATTCTAACGACGGCAGGTTAAGGATGGCAGGCGCAATTGGCAGCTGTTGTGGATGTGGATGTGGATGTGGATGTGGATGTGGATGTGGATGTAGATGTGGATGTGGATGTAGTTGTGGTTGGGATGGTTGTGGTGCAGGCGAATTCGAAGTGGCATTTGCTCTTGAGGACGATTGCTGCTGCTGTTGAAGTTCCAGTGCTGCGCGTTCCTCAGGTGGCAGCGAAAAATCGCAGACGATAGCATGCTTTACGCAGTTGCCGCAATTGGGGTGAGTCTCATCGCACTGCAGAATCACATCCAATCAATCAGCCCAGCTTATTCGTATTCGTTTTAGTATAGTGTACTTCCGTACCTTGATTCTGCGCCTCTTGCATTTCAAGCACCCCGCTCGTGACTTTTTATGGGATCTTCGTGGGGCCATATTGCTGAGTTTGAGGGTACTCGAGTACGAAGAGAGGACGAGGATGGAATACGAATTCGAAAAAGGGGTCAGGCAAGAGCAGCACACCAACAGATCGGCAAGATAACCGATAAACGGCCAGGAGTGGCTACCTATTTGTGGCATGTGGCTGTGCAATGTAACTGGCGGGAGAGCATATTCGAATTACAACCACGCGAACATGGAATAAGTACTTTATAGAGTATAGGTAATATTCTAATTGTGGTATGACTTCGCAAAAAGAACATGTTTTATGCCGGTTTCGACGACGCCCGCAGTAACTACCGTATGTGCGGTCTCGTATCTAGCAGAAACCTCCTTCTCCTGCCTTCTATTCTCGTGCGCTATGCTACAAGATACCCCGTCCTCTCAACTATTACTTTGAAAGCACACCGACACTCTTCGCATCCCCCGGCTTGCCTCCCTCCGGCGTTCCCGGGATTCCAGGGCCACCCTCGCTCGAATGTCGCAGGTAAGCAGCACGGATCGCTTTGGTTTTGGCCGCCTATCGACCTCCGTTAGAACCCATCGGAAGAAGAAGAAAGAGGGGAGACTGACCTCCTTGTTGTGGTGTAGACATTCGGTATAGTCGTTCTTTTGTGGGACGCAACGCCAGCGACCTTCGGTGTTGCTGTCTGAGGTACTGATGATGTAGCAGCCAAGGAGGTCTTGCCAGTACGGGAAGCACTAGGATGGTCAGCCATGGTACGACCTGAAGATGGAGCGGAGGTTGAAACGGCAATCAGAAACGAAGATGCGGGAGGGCTGGTCCAGTACTGCTGCGGTAAAGACATCCTATATGGCAGCTGGCGCAGTCGACAACACTCGTGCCTTGCCATCCCACTGCACCATTCTTCCCCATCTAGCTGCCTCCTCGCCGTTCCAGCCCTCGAATCTCCCCGCCAGTATCACCGTCAGAGCCAACGTACCCTGCTAACACCTGTCATACCATCAGTATATTATGGCGTCAATCACAGTCCTAGCGGCAAAATGTAGACGTACCGCCGTTGAGGCCATAACCGGAAGCCATTGTTGGTGAGTCGTGCTACGGGAATTGGAACGTGTAACGATCAATGAATGGGCTTGCTTGACGTTGGAGTCAGAATGCTGGCGGTCGGGTAACTATGAGCGCCAAGACAGCAACAAGATGGATCTCCACCTCATGTATACGGCCCAGGCGCCTTATTAGGGGTGTGGGCGCGTCCAGCGCCCACACCTAACAAGCCATTAACAAGCCACTAGCGGGGCACCTCATAGCCACGCTCCCACCCTCAGCTCCCTGCTCACATCTATTCAACTTTGAGCTCAATTAACTCCATGAGTTTTACTTTGACCAGGATATTGTTTATATATGAAATGTAGTTAACAAGATGCTCTTTCACTCAGTGTTCCTAAGCGGCCAGGCCGGCCCGGCTTTGCATAGACCAGGCCTGGCCGGCCTTAGCGGCAGTTTTCAAATGAGGACCATGCCGGGCCTGGAGGCTTTTCCGGCCGGGCTGCTTAGGAATACTGCTTTCACTTGCTTGCCTCATCTTTTAGTTTTCTCTAATATTTCAGGAGTTGTTGTAGGTCAAGTACAGTGGCTTAGAATGTACTCAGCACTGCTGATGCAGCTAAGCATTGCTTAGCACCACGGGTATTTGGCGTCAGGGAAATTATTTCTACCTGATGCTTAGATACATGTTGTATACCATCCAGTAAATCTTTTTCTACCTGATGCTTAGATACATGTTGTATATCATTAGGTAAATCTTTTCTACCTGATGCTTAGATACATGTGGTATACCATCAGGTAAATTTTTTCTAGCTGACTGTCAAGAGCATTTGTGATGAGTGACACCTCATGGCTCAAATATAGTGACCTGAACCAGTTTACAGACAGTTCTAGTATCTGCCCAAGGATAATAAAGAATCTATGTACATATTGTAGAGCTACTCTATGCAAAAGGGCATGGAATTTAACCAAGAATTGGCTGACAGATGGGGGCAGTTGGTAGGTGGGCAATTAGAAAAGAAGGAGGACTATCTACCCCACTTGATTTCTCCACCAATTCTGATTGGAATTCAGTGCCCTTGCTGCCAGTGTCTCTTATGCATAGCAGAAGACTATTCAGGGTCAGCTTGGCAATTTCTAAATGGTGTAAAATGTCACTTGGGTGAAAATTCCCTGAGTTATACTACTGTAGAGTGTCTTCCAGTATTGCAACTTCAAAATTGTAACTATTACAACAACTACAGTTACCCATCCAAATATGCCAAGACCAGTACCAATTGACAGCCAGCAAGCCATATATGCTCTGATATCATTACTAGCAAATTTGATTTTCAATTGGTGATAAAACAGAGGAGTCAAGAAAGACAAACAATCCGCCAGCTTCATGGACTCTCACTCACATTTTCAACTTGCTCAGAATTGGTCCATTTGACTTGATTTTTGGATGCATATGTAGGCCTTGTGGTTACCTATCATACTGCAGTCTCTGATCTTCTCTTCATTCTGTTGGTGTTCAGTAACTTGCAGTTTTGAAAAAGTACCGGGATTTCTTAGGGTAGAGCAAGGTTCCCCACTAATAACAAGTTGTTTTGTGTAGGTGCTGAGCATGCCCACACCCATAATAAGGTCCCCGGGCTGTATGCATGAGGTGTGGATCTTGACAGCCTGATATCGATCGTTAATTGATAAATGATAAGGCTGCGTAGAAAGGAGGAATCCTAATATACAACCTTGCCAGATTATGATACAATGAGTCTATCAGTGAATATTTGAATAGTATTGAACATATAGTGGACAGGTAACTGGAAGATCTGACATGAGTAACATTGTGTGAATGAGTATATTTGAAAGATGTAAGGGAGAAGATACAATGGAAAGGATGGAGGGTATATTAGTAGAGAAAGGGTATTATATATTAGTACCAATGCCAGAGACTACATCTTTAGTTACCCAGTAGGCAAACATCTAAAGTGTTATTAGATATATTTAATTCTTTATGATTGGTATTATCAATTCAATACTATTAATAAGCAAATCCTAAGTAATAATAATAACTTTAAATGCCAATTTGGCCAATTACTCAATAGCAGCAGAGTATCTTTTGTAAGCCATAAGTAAAGTGTATTGGGTGATACATGGTATTGAAGATTCTTACTGTAGAATAGATATTCTTTTAGTTGAGCACTTGCTATTGTGAGTGAAAGAGATTGTCACTATTTGAGGAGTGACAGGAATTGGTGTAGCATAGAGAAGAGGTACTTTGGTATATATCACAGCCTTTCAATACTGAATGCAATATGATTACAAATGAACATATTCTAAAACTTTTCACTACATGAATGTATAGGCTCCAGGGATGATGCGGGGAGCTATTTGATTACAATTAGTTTGCATCTTGTAGTTGAGACTACAGTATACACTGTCTATTCTCCATCCCTTGGATAGTGATAGCAACGGTTCTGGACCGTCACTTTGGGTCCAGGTCTGGGTCCAAACTAAACTGTTGCCAAATTGGTGGTTCAGGTCATCAGTATATGCGAACCGTCAACTTGGGTACGGTTCAATGGTAAACTCCCAACCCGTCAGAATTGGGCGGGTTGTCAGCAGGTCGCCCAGTTGGTCGATCTATAGATCCATATAAGCCTCTTGTTTTTGCAGTTTGTTAATAGTATCTTATCAAAATCACGTTGTCAACAACCAATAATACGGTTTTGGATGGTTTGCAGTTTGCAATATCGATCAATTTGGAATCTGTGTTTTACCTTTGATATATTGTATTTATCCATATCACGGCAGTCAATAATTCGGTTATGTGTGCGAAGATCTGTGCATTGCCTCGATTACGAAATATGCAAGACCTAAAACTGTCGACGCTCCGTTGACACTCATTTTCAAGATGCGGCAGGGAGCATGTCGCTGTTGTTTTTGCCCTCAAAGGCTGCCAATATCTCATCAATGGATGTCTGCAACCAATCGGAACATAAATTGCCCATAATTCAAAGCTCAAAATCATTGATGCTCTGTTGACGCTCATTCTCAGAATGCGGCCTTGACAATGTTGGTGTCATATTTGCCTATAAAGGCCGCCAATACATTGGTTATGCATAACAACGACCAGATCACTGTTCAATGACCGTACTCGTCAGGAAAAACATATTCTGTCACGTGTAATTTACTGGAGGCTATATGGCCTACCAGAACCTCCTGTAACACCGATAACACCACATATTGAAAAACACCCCAGAGCAGTTTTCGGTAATGCACGATAATACACCTGTAATGTACCGATAGCATAACTGAAGTATTACTGTAATGCAACTGTAGCACCTGTATTATACTGCAATTTATGGAGAATACTATATATTCAAGAGTTACTTATTTATTAACTACTCTAACATGTGTACACTCTGACTCTCATGACTCCAACAAGCTCACCCCCACAACTCTGACATGCTCACTCTAACTCTGACATACTCGCTCCCACTCCAACTCTGACATGCTCACTTTCACCACTGATCTGCTCGCTCACACAACTCTGACATATTCAATTTCCAACCTCAGATCTGCTTTGTCTCACTGCTCTGACATGCTCACTCTCACCTCTCTGACACTGTGGCTTTGCTGGGAGCAAGGTGGTAGTGGTGGATCTGGCTTCGCTGGGAGCAAGCTGGTAGCGGTGGAATGCTCACTCTCACCTCTCTGACAATCTGGCTTCGCTGGGAGCAAGCTGGTAGCGGTGGATCTGGCTTTGCTGGGAGCAAGCAGGTAGCGGTGGATTGGGGTTTGCTGGTAGGGGTGAACGTGGCTTCGCTGGGAGCAAGCTGTTAGCGGTGGATCTGACTTCGCTGGGAGCATGCTGGTAGCAGTGGAATTCTCACTCTCACCTCTCTGACAATCTGGCTTCGCTGGGAGCAAGCTGGTAGTGGTGGATTGGGGATCGCTGGAAGGGGTGAAAGTGGCTTCACTGGGAGCAAGCCAGTAGCGGTGGATGGGGTTCGCTGGTAGGAGGGTATTACACGGTTTCATAGAAGAATAATCGAAGAGTAAAATACACGATGCTGGTGATTGTGATGGTGGTGATGGTGATGGTGCTGGTGGAGATGACGATTGAAAAAAGGGGTTGATGGAATGCTTGCAGTAAGAGAAATTTGTATGTTTCTGTAATTCGATATTACATACGGTAACACCCGCATAACATTCCCATTACTCCGCTCCAATGGCCAAAGTACAGGGTAGGCAGTCACAATCTATAGGAAGGAACCATAACACAGTGGTAACAGGGATATTATATGTCGGTTACGGTTGCACCGAAGGATTTCCAGACACTGGCAAGACCACAAATCGTTGACGATCCGTTGACACTCATCCTCAGAATGGGGTGGTTACCATCCAGGTTTATCTATTGCCTATACAAGCTGCCAATATGTCAGTGATGCATAACAGTGACCAGATCACTGTTCAATGACCGTACTTACAAGATCACAAATCGTTGACACTCTGTTGACGCTCAATCTCAGAATGGGGTGGTAACGGTATTGGTGACTCTTTTGCCTATAAAAGCTGCCAATACGTCAGTTATGCACAACAGCGACCAGATTACTGTTCAGTTACCAAACTTACAAGACCACAAATCATCGATGCTCCATTGACTCTCATTTCAATGAATTTTCCATTCAACATCTGCTGCCATCGATAATTGTTTTCATCATGATTTGAACTCATTGGTTGTCTTTCTGTCAGATTCAGACTCTGCCCTTTGGCAAAGCCGAGCGCAGTAACATTCTTGCACTGTTCGCTCTCACATGACTAAAATTTGTACATCTTGCCACAAGATTCATTGCGCCTGCTATACATGTATTTATCAACTGATATTGACAAGCTACTGCTCACCATTCCCCCATAATTTATCTCTAACTGAAACTCTCAGTCAAGCTACATAAAGAAGCTGGTGAAACATTGATGCATTCAGGCCTACTTTATCTTCACTCCTGTATTCCTCCTCGTTTCTATTGCATTCAGCGTCACAAACACCTTTCCAGCCTGTGTCATTGACTTCAGTGTTGGCCGAATCAATTCAGGAACATTTGGGGCAGCACTCAGATCCCACTACTCTGGGCTTTCCGGATCCTTGATACCATTGCCTTTCTCTATATCAGATTCAGTGTCTGCCGTGCAATCGTCTTCGGTGTCATTTGGATTATCCAAGTCACATTCCAGTTTAGCCAAAGTTCGGTGTCCGGAATACCTTCAAGTGCGCAATCCTCATCACTTTCGACTGGATGCCGGTTGATTCTTGGAATGCAGCGGACATTCAATATTTGAGTTCGTCCTCCAGGGAGGTCCTTTGTGGATAACACTGGTGGCAACGGTAATATTTCTGACTGTTCAAATACAGCTGCACCATCGTGTTGAGAGAGGGACCAGGATGCTTTGACAATCTCTTCCATGGCCGAAATGTATCCTACGGCTGTCATCTGCGTGGTTTGAGCGAAAGCTACCCCCTGTGTACTACATAGATTTTGGCCGCGCTGCCACTTCTCCAAAAAAGTCATGGACCCTGGCCATTCTGTACTATGTGTTTTGTTCGGCTTGGTTCTGCATTTCCGAGTCATTTTCAGTATTTGTTGTATGCCATGCTGGGTCATCGCCTGCCAAAATCCCATTGTTGGCTTGAGCAAACTGCCTTACAATGACTTTTTCACGAAGGGTCTCACCTGTGGTTCTTGACTGACTCCAGCCGATAACATCTCGCCCAAGGGAAGAAGTGGACTCCACTCCAACACTATGTGTAGTGTTAGCAACGGGTCCGGGTAACCCGCCAGCGGTCCGGGTTTTGACCAGCGGTTCGGTTCGGTTCGGTTCCAGACCCGGCCAAAAACCCGAACCGCGTTTGGCCTGGCGGGTTGTTGCCCGGCCCGGACATAGAACCGCGGGTATTTGGCCAGGTTGGAACCGGACCGCGGTTCCAAATTTACGGTTCCTACAGCTTGGGCTCCAATTAAGTATTTGAGTTCTGATCGTATTGTGACATGATCAGTACATAGAATGTGCAGTTTTACAAGCTCTTTCACCTCCAGCATTCAGGTTTGCGATCCGACTGATATTCGGTGAGTGGCTGTGAAAACATGGCCAAATCTAAGCGAAATTCGCGGGTTTTCGATCGCGACTCCACGAATATTGGTCGTATTGTATATCTGAAAGCGGGAGGTGAAAGAGCTTGTAAAACTGCACAATCTATGTACTGATCATGTCATAATACGATCAGAACTCAAATACTTAATTGGAGCCAAAGTTGTGAGGTTGAAATGCCGGGTTTTTGGTGGTAAAACCGGCCCAATTGCAACGGTCCGGGTTTTCGTGTGGTAAA
>Ga0307512_10001417_pt1 | contig 34111 bp, 28 predicted proteins | sample 14_EM_MG_FD_200267 | JGI IMG/M metagenome (GOLD analysis project Ga0307512, IMG submission 200267) | Populus trichocarpa ectomycorrhiza microbial communities from riparian zone in the Pacific Northwest, United States - 14_EM | ecosystem: Host-associated > Plants > Roots > Unclassified | place... | reverse complement strand
TGTAGCCGTGGATCAACTCGAGCATCTGCGGGGCCTGCAAGTCCTTCACGAAGTCCTTGCCCGCGGTGTATCCGGTGTACGGGACCGGCTCGAGCGTGTACGGATTGCGCGGGGCATGACCCATCCACGGGTTGTCCGGGTTGAACCACTCGGGCATCGAGAAGTACAGGCCACGGTGGAGTTCGGGCGCGTAGCGCCGGGACGCGGCGAACAGCTCCTTGATCAGGTCCCGTTTCGGGCCGAGTTTCACGGCGTTGCGGTCGGAGACCTTGGAGTCCCACAGCGCGAAGCCCTCGTGGTGCTTCGAGGTGAGCACGTGGTACTGGGCGCCGGCGTCCCGGAACAACTCGACCCACGCGCGCGGGTCGAACTTCTCCGCGGTGAAGCGCGGGATGAAGTCGTCGTAGGCGAAGTCCTCGCCGTAGGTGTCCCGGTGGTAGGCGTAGGTGGGGTTGGACGGGTCCTGCATCTGGTCCCAGTACCACTCGGCGTACTGCACGCCGACCGGCGCCCACGCGGGCACCGAGTAGACGCCCCAGTGGATGAAGATGCCGAACTTGGCGCTGTTGAACCAGTACGGCGCCCGATGGCCGGAGAGGGACGCCTCGGTGGGCTGGTAGTCGGCGACGCCGAGCGTCAAGGGGCCCTTCTGGAGGGCGACTTGGGATCCGCGGGCGCTGACGCTCACGGAGCCGTCCCGCGTGGTACCGGGCGCGGTGCCCGTGCGGTTGCGGATGCCGACGCGGACGCGGGCCTGTTCGCCTGGGTCGAGGCGGCGTATGCGGGCGGGTTCGACGGTGCGGGCGCCGGCGACGTCCACCCGTACGGACACGTCGTCGGCGGCCAGGACCGCGACGGTGCCGGCGTTGACGACGGTGGCCTCGACGCTCTGGGCTCCGGTGGCTTCGAGGAGGGAGTTGGTGGAGTGGGCGTCGCGCAGGGCCAACGCCCGTCCCTGGGCCATGGGTTGGAGGGACAGCGCGAACACGTGCAGAGAAGTCTTGTTCGCCTCGGCCGGGTTGGTGACCGGCAGGGTGATGGCGACGGCCTCGCGCCGCGGGTCGGTCCACACCTCGGAGGTGCCGATGCCGACGGCGTGCTCGTCCTTGGTGCCGTCGGGCTTGTAGCGATAGGGCGCGGTGAGGGAGCCGCCCGCCGAGTACCAGTCGGCGCCGCCGAGGCCGGCGGTGGTGGTCGAGCCGTCCGCGTAGTGGACGGTGGCCTTGCCGGAGGCGTTTCCGTAGCTGCCGGCGGTGAGGAAGACGGCCGACAGATAGGTGCCCTTGGGCAGGTCGATGCGCTGGCCGAGCGCGACGACGTTGTTCTTGGCGCCCGCCGTCGAGGCCGGGAAGAGGAAGGAGATGCCGTCGACCTCGACGGGGCCCGCGGGGAGTTCCTCGCCCGGGAACGTGTAGCCGGAGCCGTCGAAGTCGCCGCCGCGGGCGGTGGCGGTGTCGATGCCGTCGTTGTCGTAGAGGGTGTCGAGCGGGACGGGGACCTGGGCGGGGACGGGTACCCACGGGGGCGATCCCGCCTGGGTGTCGACCGGTTCGCCGGCGTGCGCCTCGGTTGCGGCGGTGAGCGGTAGGGCGGCCGTAGCGGCGACTCCTGCCGCGGCATACAGGACCTGACGTCTTGGAAAGGGACTCATACTCATGAGCGGCTCCCGATTCATCCGATGTCTGATGATTGGGCTGGCTCAGTAACCTGTCAATGGGGTGCGGTCGCGCCAGAGTTGGCCTATTGATCGGATGACCTGCGGGAAGGCGCCTTGGCCGGCCGACGACTCATGAAAAGTCCAAGAGGACCTGCTCGAATGTCCAAGAGCGGGTCCTCTCGACGCGCGGCCCGCAGCGGGGCAGAGTGCTCTGCGTACTCATGAGTAGCACCACCCGTCGCACCACCGTCGCACCCCGCATCGCACCCCGAGGAGCGCCCGTGACCAACTGGGTCGGCCGGACCGCCGCCGAGATCGCCGCCGCCGTACGCGAGAAGCGGGCCACGCCCCGGGAAGTGGTGGCAGAGCACCTCGACCGGATCGAGCGGCTCGACGCACGGGTCGGAGCGTTCCGCGTGGTGCGGGCGCAGGCGGCGCTCGCCGAGGCCGACGAGGTGGCCTCCCGCGCTGATCTGGCCGAACTGCCGCTGGCCGGCGTGCCGGTGGCCGTCAAGGACAACCTCGCCGTACGCGGCGAGTCCAACCGCGTCGGCTCCGCCGCGACCCCGGACACGCCCGCGGCGGAGGACCACGTCACGGTGGCCCGGCTGCGGGCGGCGGGCGCGGTGGTCGTGGGCCTGACCAACGTGCCCGAGCTGTGCGTCTTCGGCACCACCGAGGGGGTGCACGGTACTTCGCGCAACCCCTGGGACCTGACCCGCACGGCGGGCGGTTCCTCGGGCGGCGGCGCGGCCGCGGTCGCCGCCGGTCTGGTGCCGATCGCCCTGGGCAACGACGGCATGGGCTCGTTGCGCATCCCGGCCGCCAACTGCGGTCTGGTCACCATCAAGCCGGGCCTCGGGGTGGTGCCCGCGGGCACCAGCACCTGGTTCGGCATGTCCGAGAACGGCCCGCTCGCCACGACGGTCGAGGACACACGCCTGATGCTGTCCGTCCTCGCGGACACCGAGGCGGCGGCGCCGGTCGAGCCCGGTATGCGCAAGATCGCCGTCTCGGTGCGCAGCCCGCTGCCCGGCGTCACCATCAGCAAGCCGTACGCGACCGCGGCCCGTGACGCGGCCGGCGTCCTGATCAAGGCCGGCCACCAGGTCCGCCGCGCCGACCCGCCCTACCCGCCCTCCCTGGGCATGACGTCCTTCGCCCACTGGACTGCGGGCACGGCGGCGGACGCCCAGCCCCTCGACTCTCGCCTCCTCAGCCGACGCACCCGCGTACACGCCACCATCGGCCGCCGCTTCCTGAGCAGCGTCCGCACCGGCGACAGCCGGGAGCAACTGCGCCGCCGCATGGAGCCGTTCTTCACCGAGTACGACGTCCTGCTCACCCCCGCGCTCGCCCGCCGCGCCCCCAGGTCCGTGGCCTGGCACGAGCGGGGCTGGCTGTCCAACCTCCTCGCCAACACCAACTACTCGCCCCTGACCCCGCCTTGGAACCTCACCGGCTGGCCGGCCATGTCCCTCCCCTTCGGCACCCTCTCTTCCGGCGCCCCCTGCGCCGTACAACTGGTGGGCCGACCGGGCTCGGAGGCGATGCTGCTGGACCTGGCGGAACAGCTGGAGAGGCTGCATCCGTGGGAGCGGACGGCGCCGTTGGACCAGGACGGGGCCGGAGCGGCACCAGGGTCAGGACAGACCCACGGCAGTGCAGGCGCAGAGCCGGGGGCTTGACGGGAAAACGGGCTGAAACCCGCCCCCCGCCCGTGCTTGCATGGTCCGCATGATGTCCGCCGACCGTCTGCTCGCCTTCGCCGCGCTGTCGTTCCTGCTGATCGTGATCCCCGGTCCCAGCGTGCTGTTCGTGATCGGGCGGGCGCTCGCGCAGGGGCGCCGTGCCGCGCTGACCACCGTCGTCGGGAACACTCTCGGCGCCTATCTGCTGGTTGTGGCCGTCGCGGTGGGGATCGGCTCCGTCGTGGAACGCTCGGTCCTGGTCTTCACCGCGCTGAAGCTCGCCGGCGCCGCCTACCTGGTGTACCTCGGCGTCAGGGCGTGGCGGCAACGGGGCACGCTGCGGGCCGCGTTCACCGACGACGGAGTGGCCCACGGCAGCCTGCGCACCTTCTGGGAAGGGTTCGCGGTCGGCGTGACCAACCCCAAGACCATTGTGTTCTTCGCCGCCGTGCTGCCGCAGTTCGTCGACCCCGGCCAGGGACACGTCACCGTGCAGATGCTGCTGCTCGGCCTGGTCTTCAATGCCATCGCCCTCGCCTCCGACAGCGTATGGGGCCTGGCCGCGTCCACCGCCCGCAACTGGTTCGCCCGCTCCCCGCGCCGCCTGTCCATGGTCGGCGGCGTGGGCGGCCTCTCCATGATCGGCCTCGGGGTGACCGTGGCGGTTACGGGGCGCAAGGACTAGCAGCAGGATCGAGATCGTGGACACCGCCCTGCTCGGCGGACCGGTCCCCGACCCGGCCGCCCTCCGCATCCACTCCCGGCAAGCAGCGCACGACCTGCTTGCCCCCGCGCCGGCCGGACGGCTGTAGAAGCGGACCTCCGGCGCGACCCCGGCCCGATCGGAGCAGTATGAGGTGAGCGGCCGACCTTGCCCAAGCCGGCCCGTCCCAGAGTTCAGGAGCGCTGTGATGACTGCCCCCCACCCCACTCCCACTGCGGCACTGCTGCGCCACTTCGCCGACCTCCGCGATGGGGTGCACGGCAACGCCACCTCGCGCCAGGACAAGGAGGCACTGTTCGCCACCGCGGTTCCGCTCCTTGACCCGTACGCCCGGCAGGCGCTCCACGAGATCGACACCGGCCTGCTCCTGGGCACCGGGGAGGTGGCCGCCACCGGCGTCCGGTCGAGCGACGACGGCGTGGACGCGCTGTGGACGCTGTCGTGGCCGGAGCAGCGCGCCGCCGGCATCGAACCGATCGTCCTGCACGCCTTCTACGGTTCGGGTTTCCACCACCCGCACCTGCGCGGCGGGACGCTGGGCGACTGGCCGCTCAATGTCTTCACCGCTGAGCAGGCCGCGACGGAACTGCCCACACTGCGCGCCATCGCCTCCGCCGAACTGCACAACCTCGTCTTCCAGCGGGACTACCGGATCATCCCGGCCACGATGCACATGCGCTCCTGATGACTCCACGTCCCGCCTCGGGGCCTGGACGACGGTGCCGAACCCGGGCACCGGGCCGCGGGCAGGGGCCGGCCACCTCGGCCGTGCGGAAGGTGTGCGGCCCTACCGCCGGCCGGTACGGGCTGACCGCCCTGTGTGCCGCCGCCACCCTCGACAACGCGGCATCCCGAAACGCGGCATCCCGAGCCGCGCCGGCCCGTGCCGGGTTCACCGTCACCGGCGAGACGCGGCTCTCCGGTCGCCCCGGTCCGACGTATCTTCGCGGCCTTGCCGATTTCTCCGCTCCGCGCCAAGACGCCGGCCGGCGCTGATCACGACGGGAGACAGGGCACCCCGGGACGCCCCGCCGGCCCCTGCCCTGACGCGTACGCAACGGATACGCTCGGCCTCGGCGGCCGTACGCATCGCTCGAGCGATCAGGGGGGTACGGGGTGCAGGCGCTGCGCGATACGGATCCTCGGCGGATCGGCCCGTACACGGTCCTGGGCAGACTCGGCGCGGGCGGCATGGGCGAGGTCTTTCTCGCCGAGGCGCGCACCGGTCTGCGGCTGGCCGTGAAGGTGGTGCGGGCCGAGCATGCCGAGGACCGCACCTTCCGGGCCCGGTTCCGCCAGGAGGTGCGGGCGGCGCAGACGGTGGGCGGAGCCGCCGCCCATGTCGCCCGGGTCGTCGACGCGGACACCGAGGGCGAACGGCCGTGGATGGCCACGGAGTTCGTCGACGGGCCGAACCTGCGCGACGCCGTCCTCGACCACGGTCCGCTGCCCGAGAAGCCGGTGTCGGTACTGGCGGCCGCCCTCGGCGAAGCACTCACCGCCATCCATGCGCAGGGCCTGGTGCACCGGGACCTCAAGCCGTCCAACATCCTGCTCGCCGCGGACGGGCCACGGGTCATCGACTTCGGGATCGTACGGGCGCTGGAGGCGACCGCGCTGACCCGCACCGGAACCGTCGTCGGCTCGGTCGGCTACGTCTCGCCCGAGCAGATCCGCAACAACGGCCAAGTGGGCCCGCCGAGCGACGTGTTCGCCCTGGGCGCGGTCCTGGCGTATGCGGCCACGGGGCGCGAACCGTTCGGCGAGGGCCGGGACGCGGTGATCCTGATGCGCATCCTGAACCGGGACTTCGACCTGTCCGGCGTGCCGGAGAGCATCCGCGGCCTGGCCGAACCGTGTCTGCGCGAGGACCCGGAGGCGCGGCCCACCCCGGGCGAGGTGGTCTCGGCCACGGGGTACGGGGCCCGGTCCCTGCGCGGCAGCCTGCGGCCGGGCTGGTTCACCGCCGCCGAACCGGTCGAGGAGGAGGAGCGGTGGCTGCCGGAACGGGACTCGGGTGAGCGCGCGAGCAGGGTCGAGTACGTCGCACCGGTGACGGTCCCGGATGTGCCGGCCGCCGCCCCGCCCGCGCCACCGTCACGGCGACGCCTGCTGCAGGGGCTCGCGGCCGGAACGCTGGTCGCCGGGGCCGGCATCGGCGGGTGGCTGTGGCTGGGGAACCGGGACGGCGGGGACGGCGGCACACAGGGCAAGGCGCGCGCCTCGGCGTCGGTATGGACCACACCCCCGCCGCAGCCCGCGGTCGTGGCCTGGGACTACAGAAACGGCAGGCTCAGCGAGAAGGGAGGCCCCTGCGTCGTGCTGTCACCCGGCGGCAACCTGTTCTTCGGGGGCGTGGACGGCGCGCTGCACGCCCTGTCCCCGGACGGCAGGCTGCTCTGGAAGACCGGCCTGGGAGATCCGCCCCTGGGAGGAGGACTGGTCGGGACGCCCGTCGTCACGGCCGACGGCGCCTACTGCGTCCAAGGGGGCGGCATGAAACTGTGCGCGGTCGACCTGCAGGGCCGGCTGCGTTGGGAGCGCTCGTTCGGCAAGGTCAGCTACGACACGTTGCCGGTGCCGGCCGGCGAACTGGTCCTCGTGTCGTCCGACGGAACCCAGGGCAAGGGCAGCGTTCGCGCGTACCGGGCCGACGGGAGCCTGGCCTGGAGCGTCGGGCTTCCGGAGCATCCGAACAGGGCGCCCGTGATGGCGGACGGCATGGTCTACGTGGGCAGCAACAGCCGGCTGACCGTCCTGGATGCGGAGAGCGGGACGGTGCTGCGGAAATCCGGGATCGACTCCGAGTCCTCTCCGGGGCGGCCCGCACTCGTCGGCGAGGACATCCTCGTCCGCACCTCCGACGGCGCGAGGTTCGCCGCCCTCGGCGATCTGGCCGTCACCACCTCCGAGGGGCCGCTCAGGGCTGTCGATCCGGACGACGGATCCACGGTCTGGACGTTCCAGGGCAACGGTGAGTTCGAGGGCAGTGACCCGACGGTCCACCAGGGCCTGATCTACGTGTTTCTCGGCCACACGCTGTACGTGGTGGACGGGAAGGGCAGGCTGAAGCGGTCGCTGATCTTCCCCGGGTCGCCGGTCCTGCCCGAGTACCGGCCCGTGGTCGGCACCCACCCGGCGAAGGGCGAACACGTCTACGTGGCCGTCACCGACGGCATCGCCGCCCTGGACATGTCCGCCTAAGCGCTCCGCTGGAAGTGCCGCGATGGGCCGTCGATGGTCTGCTGCGCCATCGTGGCTGGTCGCGCAGTTCCCCGCGCCCCTTCAGGGCGCTGCCGTACCGCAGCGGACTTCGCCAAGGCCGCTTGGAACTACAGCGCCCGGTACATCACATGCAGCCCCACCCGCCCGTGCCGCGGATGCTCGAACGCGTCCGGTACCGTCCCCAGGATCGTGAAGCCGAGGGACGTCCACAGCCGTACGGCCGGGTTGGTCTCGACGACGGCGTTGAAGACCATCGCGTGGTACCCGTCGGACTTGGCGGCAGCCAGGACGTGCTCGGCGAGTGCGCGGCCGACGCCGCGGCCGGCCAGGCCGGGGTCGACCATGAAGCCGGCGTTGGCGATGTGGGCCGCGGGGCCCGCGTAGTTGGGGGTGACGTAGGCCGAGGCGACGATCGTGCCGGTCTCGTCCTCGACGACGTAGACGTGTTTGGCGGGGTGCATCCACAGGGACCGGGCCGCCTCCTCGGAGGTGTCCCGGTCCCAGGTGTAGGTCTCGCCGGCGGCGACGATCCGGTGCCAGAAAGGCCAGATCCGCGGCCAGTCATCAGCCGCGGCTTCTCTGATCTGCATGGGCGCGAGTCTGGCACGCCCATGCGGTCGGCGATCGCGAGGGTCCTGCCGGACCGGCCGTCAGTCGACGCTGGGCAGGATGTGGGGCTCGGCGAGGTCGTCCTCGTAGCCTGCCAGTCGGATGGGGGCCGCGTGGGCCCAGACTTCCAGGCTGCCGAGTTCGTCCGTCCGCCGGCCGGGGCGCTCCGTGCGTTCCTTGGGGCGTTGCTCGCGATTCGTCTTCTCTGGTGTCACCGCGCACTCCTTATGTGTCGGGTCACCCTCGGGGCCGGCCGGTCATTCTGCGGTCCGGCACCTGACGCCCGCTCGGGTGTGAGTCGAAAGCTGTTAGGACGCGGTGGCGCCGGTAACTCGTGCGTGAACAGGCCGCTGTGAACCGGCTTGCCCCGGGACGGACGTGGGTGTGGGTGGGACCCGATAGTGCTGTCCGTCTGCTCCAGACTAACCAAATGAGCGGGCGTCCGCTCTATGGGGCTGAAAATACGGGGTTACTGTCGTAAGTCGTCCTGTTTCGTTCCCCTCTCATGTCACTCTTTCGGCCTACAGACGTGCCGAATGGCCAACACCCGTTCCATGCTGGGTCCGAGGGACATGTCCGGGAGGGGGATGTCATGGCGTCTGTCACCTTCGACAAGGCCACCCGGCGCTTCCCGTCGAGGGACCGGCCGGCGGTCGACTCGCTCGACCTCGAGATCGAGGACGGTGAGTTCATGGTCCTGCTCGGTCCTTCCGGCTGTGGAAAGTCGACCTGTCTGCGCATGCTCGCCGGACTCGATGCGGTCGACTCCGGCTCGATCCTCATCGGCGTCCGGGACGTCACCCATCTTCCGCCCGGGGACCGCGACATCGCGATGGTGTTCCAGGACTACGCCCTCTTCCCGCATTTGTCGGCTGCCGACAACATGGGCTTCGCCCTGAAGATCGCCCGCATGTCAAAAGTGCGCGCCCGGCAGCGAGTTCAGCACGCCGCTTCCGTCCTCGACCTCGAGGACTACCTCGGCCGCAGGCCGAGAACGCTCGCGGGCGGCGAGCGGCAGCGGGTCGCGACGGGGCGGGTGCTCGTACGGGACCCGCGGGTCTATCTGATGGACGAGCCGCTGTCCAACCTCGACAGCCGGTTGCGGGTGGAGACCCGCACGCAGATCGTCCGGCTGCAGAACCACCTCGGCATCACCACCCTGTACGTCACCCACGACCAGACCGAGGCGATGGCCGTGGGCGACCGCCTCGCGGTGCTCAAGGACGGCGTGCTGCAGCAGGTCGGCAGACCGAAGGAGGTCTACGCCCGTCCGGCCAACACCTTCGTGGGCGGTTTCATCGGCTCGCCCGCGATGAACCTCTTCCGGCTCCCGCTGTCCGCGGACGGCGCCCGGCTCGGCACCCTGACCGTGCCCCTGACCCGCGCCGTGTTGCGGGCGGCCGGAGCCGGGGGCGCCGAGGAGATCGTGCTCGGCGTGCGGCCCGAGCAGTTCGAGTTGCTCCCGCCGGAAGACCGGGAGACTCCCGGACTGGACCTCGTGGTCGAGACGGTCGAGGACACCGGCGCCGTCGTCTACCTCCACACGACCGCATGGTCCGGCGAGGGGCTCGCCCAGATCGTCGTCCGGCTCCCGGGACGTCCCACGTGCGGCAAGGGGGCCTCTCTCAGGGTGGCGATCCGCCCGGATGCCGTGCACTGCTTCTCGGCCGTGACGCAGCAGCGGCTGCCGGACGACACGGACGCGTCACCGGCGCGCTGAGAGCCCTTGTCCGGGGCGGGCCGCTCACGGAGAGCACCGAATTGGCCACGCAGTTCAAGTCCCGTTGGCCGAATCGCAAGGCGGCCATGATCTGCTGGCGGACGGCAACGGCTTGTCCGGCGGGAGGACTGGCGCATGGAGCTGCGCAGTGTCGAAGAGCTGATGGATCTGCTGTACGCCTGCCGGGGCTCATGGGACGCCCCGGGCCTGCGAAGTCGCCGGGTCGACCTGCACCAGCACGCGCTGCAGACCGCCGCGCTGCTGCGCCGGCGCCGCCCCGCCGACAAGGAACTCCAGGTGGCGGGCCTGGTCCACGCCATCGGCCCGCTCCTGCGGCCGGGCGACGAGTCCGCCCATCCGGCCTGCGCGGCGGAGGCCGTGCGGGGCCTGCTCGGCGAGCGGGTCTCCCGGCTCGTCCGCGAGCACCATCGGTCCGAGGTGCCCGTCGACGACGATCTGCTGCGTCTGCGGCAGGCGGACGAGGAGGGCCGCAGCGCCGGCTTCGACGCGGGGGTGCTGGAGGACTGGCGCACGGTGCTGGATCTCGTCGCCGCGCGCAACTCCCGTCTCGGGGCTGTCGACTGACGGTCCGTCATGAGACGGTACGGCGATGACGTCGTCGTACGGGCTCAGGGGCAGGGCCGCTGTCGTCACCGGGGCGACGCGTGGCATCGGGCGCGCCGTCGCCGGGCAGCTGGCCGCGGCGGGGGCGCTGGTGTGCGTGACCGCGCGGGACGCGGACGAGGTGCGGAGCACGGCGGAGGAGCTGGGCGGCGTGGGGCTGGCCGGCGGCGTCGGGGATCCGGGTCATCTGCGGGAGGTCACGGAGCTGGCCCTGCGCGCGTTCGGCCGGATCGACGTCGTCGTCAACAACGCGGCGACGAACCAGCCGTACGGACCGCTCATGGAGGTCGATCCCGGGGCGTGGCGGGAGGCGTTCGCGGTGAACGTCGAGGCGCCGCTGCGGCTCGTGCAGTGTGCGTGGCGGGCGTGGATGCGGGAGCACGGCGGCTCGGTCGTCAACATCTGCACGGAGGGCGCCGCGCACGTCGGGCCCAACGTCGGCGCGTACGGCACGAGCAAGGCGGCGCTGGCCCACCTGACCCAGCAGCTCGCGGGCGAGCTGGCGCCGAAGGTGCGGGTCAATTCCGTCTCCCCCGGGCTCGTCCGCACCGAGATGGCGCGCTTCGTGTGGGAGCCGGGAGAGCAGCAGCTGGCCGCCGGGCTGCCGCTCGGGCGGATCGGCGAGCCGGAGGACGTCGCGCGGGCCGTGGTGTGGCTGGCCTCGGACGCGGCGGAGTGGGTCACCGGCGCGGACCTGCTGGTGGACGGGGGGACACGGGTCAGGACGGCGCACCCCGCGCAGGGGCACGCCGTCGGCGACCGTCTTCGCTCATACGCACCACCTCACTCGTGACGGCGGCTTCGGCTCCCTCACGGGAACAGCGCGATGCCCAAGAGGACGATCAGGACGACAAACGCGACGAGGGCGATGGTGCCCCAGGTCCAGGGGTGCTTGTACGGATCGCCGGGACCACCGCGCGGCCGGTCCTCAGGCAGCGCTGCCTGGTCCGGGCGGTCGTTCGCGTAGAACTGTTCGTCCGTCGGGTAGTGGTTGCGCGGATCGTCGGATGCGCGCGGGTCTATGCCGTGTGGACTGCCCATGATCACTCCTGGCGCGGTACTCACCAGGGGCCGGGTACCCGATCGACGCCGGAACACGCGTCACGGCCGGTGGTTCACCACTTGCCGGGCGCGTAGTCCTTGAGGAAGACGCCGTACAGGTCCTCACCCTGCTCGCCACGCACAATCGGATCGTAAACCCGTGCGGCCCCGTCCACCAGGTCGAGCGGCGCGTGGAAGCCCTCGTCGGCGAGGCGCAGCTTGTCGTAGTGGGGGCGCTCGTCGGTGATCCAGCCGGTGTCGACCGAGGTCACGAGGATGCCGTCGGTCTGGAACATCTCCTGGCCGCTGGTCCGGGTCACCATGTTCATCGCGGCCTTGGCGGCGTTGGTGTTCGGGTGGCCCGCGCCCTTGTAGCCACGGCCGAAGACGCCTTCCATCGCGGAGACGTTCACGACGTACGCGCGCCCGCTCGTCGCCTGCTGTGCCGCCGCGGCCATGGCCGGGCGGAGCTTGCTGATCAGGATGAACGGCGCCGTGTAGTTGCACAGCTGGGTCTCGAGAAGCTCCACCGGGGAGATCTGCTCGATCGTCTGCACCCAGGTGTTGCTGTCGACGACGTCGGGGACCAGGCCGCCCGCGTCGATGGCGGTGCCGTCGAGGTGCCGGGCGACGCTGGCGTTGCCCGCGACCAGCGCGAGATCGGCGACCTGCTGGGCGTCGAGGCCGCTGATGCCGACGGGCAGCGCGGCCAGCCCGTCCACCGCGCCGGAGCCGAAGGCGCCGATGACGTGGTGGGCGGGGAGTTCGCCGGCGGGCAGCGGGGCGCTCTCGCCCTCGACCAGGGCGGCGTAGGCGGCGGGCAGGCGGCGTACGGTCTGGGTGGCGTTGTTGACCAGGATGTCCAGCGGGCCCGCCTCGGCGACCTGGTCGGCGAGGGCCACGGCCTGCGCCGGGTCGCGCAGGTCGATGCCGACGACCTCCAGGCGGTGCATCCAGTCCGCCGAGTCGTCCATGGCCTTGAAGCGGCGGATGGCGTCCTTCGGGAACCGTGTGGTGATCGTCGTGTGCGCGCCGTCGCGCAGCAGCCGCAGCGCGATGTACATCCCGATCTTGGCGCGGCCGCCGGTGAGCAGGGCGCGCTTGCCGGTGAGGTCGGCGCGGGCGTCGCGCTTGCCGCGGTTCAGGTCGGCGCAGTCGGGACAGAGCTGGTGGTAGAAGTAGTCGACTTCCACGTACCGGGTCTTGCAGGTGTAGCAGGAGCGCGGGCGCTGGAGTATCCCCGCGACCCTGCCCTCCTCGGTCACCGACGACGGCAGGATGCCCTCGGTCTCGTCGTCGATGCGCTGGGCGGAGCCGGTCGCCGTGGCCTCCGTGACCGCCTTGTCGTGCGCGGTCTTGGCGGCCCGGCGCTCCTGACGCCGGCGCTGCTTGACCGTGCGGTAGACGCCCGCGGTCGCCCGGCGCACCGTGATCGCGTCGGGGTGGTCGACCTCCAGCTTGTCGAGTTCCTCGAGCACGGCAAGGCAGACGGAGAGCCGCTCCGGGTCGATCCCGGGCCCGTAGACCACCTCGTCCGTGGTCGCCGGACCTTCCTCTGTCACCGTCATCGCGCTGCCGTTTCCCTGATCACCGAGCGGCGCTCCGATCGCGCCCGCCTTAGAACGGCGAATTTTACGGAGCGCCGGGCCGGTCCTCCAAACCCGCGAAGATCAGGAGAGGATCAGGAGCCGCAGGCCGTGATCAGGGTCTGTACCTCCTCGGTGAGGGCGGCGGCCAGCCGGTCCAGGTCGGGTACGGCCTTGGCGTCGGCGACGAGCCCGTAGTGGACGTGGCCGCGGTAGGTCGAGACGGCCACCGCCAGGGACTGGCCGCGGGCCAGCGGGGCGAAGGGGTAGACCTCCGTGACGGGGTTGCCGCCCAGCTTCAGTCCGAGGCTGGGCAGCGGGACGCTGGTGACCAGGATGTCGAACCAGAGCCGGGCGGCCTGGCCGACCAGCGGTCCGCCGAGGCGGTGGCCGAGGGCGGGCACGTGGTCGGCGAGCAGGGCGACGGCACCCGCGCCGCGGTTGGGCCCGGCGTCCTTGTTGCGGTCCATGGCCGCGCGGACCGTGTCGAGCCGGGTGAGCGGGTCGGCGTCGTTGACAGGAAGCCGTATCAGGTAGCCGGACAGCCGGTTGCCCTGTGGGTGGGCGGTGCGCGGCCGGCGCTTGGAAACGGGGATCAGGGCGCGCGGCCGGACTCCCTCGCTGCCGTCGCCGCGCTCGTCGAGCCAGCGGCGCAGGGCGCCCGCGACGACGGCGATCAGGACGTCGTTGACGGTGCCGCCCTCGGACTTGCGAATGCGCTGCACATCGTCGAGGTCGATGACCACGCCTGCGGTGCGGCGGGTTCCGGTGGCCCCGGAGGTGAACGCCGACGACGAGCGCACCCCCAGGCTGGACACGGCCAGCGAGGCGCCGATGTCGAGGGCCCGGCCCACGTCGGACAGGGCGCCCCTGACCAGCCCGGGCAGCCTGCGCACATCCGGCAGCAGGCCGCGCCTGGGCGCCTCGGGGCGGGGCTTGCGCTCCGGCAGGTCCATCGGGTCCAGGATGGCGGCGGCGAGCGTCAGCGCGCGCAGCCCGTCGGCCAGTGCGTGGTGGAACTTGAACAGCACGGCGAAGGAGACGCCGTCCTCCCCCGGCAGCACATGCGCCTCCCACGGCGGCCGGCCGCGCTCCAGGGAGCGCTGCATGAGCCGGCCGGCCTCGGCGTGGAAGTCGGCGGTGGGGGCGTGCAGCCGGACGTGGTGGAGCGGATCGAAGTCCGGGGCGGGCTCACGGGTGGCACTGCCGAAGGACAGCGGCTGTAAGGGGGACGGCTGCCATACGTCCCGGATGCGCATCCGCAGTCCGGGCACGGCTGCGGCCCGGGCCGCGAGGAGGTCGGCCGCATGGGCGCCCGCGGTGGGCGAGTGGGACGAGAAGACCCCGAGCGCGCCGAGGTGCATGGGGTGTTCGGCGGACTCGAGGTTCCAGAACGCCAGGTCGAGAGGAGCGAGCTGGTCAGATGTCAATGGATTGCCTCGCGTCGACGACGGGTGAGCAAGCAGTCAACCTCTCTCTGGCGATTACGGTCAAGTACGATCAAGCTACGCACAGTTAACAGCAGATTAAGTCCCGCCCCTCTGGGAGGGGCGGGACTCAAGAGGCGCCTGAGGTCACTTCAGCGCAGGTGGCGCCGCCTGTGCCGAAGTTCCCCACTCAGACGGGCGCGGGCCGACCGTGAAGTCGAGCGAGCGCAGGGAGCGCAGAGAGCCGGTCGTCAGATACGTCCGGTCGTATGACGCCCCGTCCGTCCGGGCCGACTGGATGTACCGCTCGGCGCCGGAGGTGCCCGGCGCGCTGATCGTCAGGGCGCCGCGCGGGTAGTAGCGGCGGTCCAGCGTCAGGTCGACGCGGTCGAAGACGGGCGTGGACAGGCCCCAGGTGTCGTAGCCGGGCTGAACCGGGAAGATCCCGATCGACGACAGCACGTTCCAGGCGGACATCGTGCCGAGGTCGTCGTTGCCGGTCATGCCGGTCGGGCCGTCGGTGAACAGGGTCAGCGCGGCATGGACGACATCGGTCGTCTTCCAGGGCTGTCCGGTGGACAGGTAGGTGTACGGGGCGATCAGGTCGGGTTCGTTCTGCGGGTTGTACTTGTCCGCGTTGTAGTAGTCGTACGGCCCGTTGACCCACACCTCGCGCGCGGTCTTCGCCGGGTCGGCCAGCAGCTGGTCGTAGGCGAAGAAGGAGTCCAGCCGGTCGTTGGCCGCCTGTTGCCCGCCGATCAGGCCGACCATGCCCGGCAGGTCCTGCGGCACCAGCCACTGGTACTGCCAGGACGTGCCCTCGTGGAAGCCCTCGCTCTTCGCCGGGTCGTCCGGTCCGGTGAAGGCACCGGAGGCGTCGCGGGCCCGGAAGAAGCCGGTCGAGGGGTCGAAGATGTTCCGGTAGCTCTGGGAGCGGGCGGCATAGCGCGCCGCGTCGGCGTCGTGGCCGAGATCGCGCGCCATCTGGGCGAGCATCGCGTCCGACAGGGCGTACTCCAGGGTCGCCGAGGCGCCGTGGTCGTAGTCCGAGTCGCCAGGCTTTGTATGCGGTCGGTCCTTGATGTATGGCGCGAATCCGTCGGCGATGTACTCCTTGTTCGCCTCCCGGCCCACCGCCGGCGAGTCCGCGGGCGGCACGCTGTCGGCGTTCTGCTTCAGCGCCCGGTAGGCCCGCTCCTCATATCCGCCTGGCCCCTTCAGGAGCCCCTGCTGATAGGCGTTGGTCAAGAACGGCGTGACCGGGTCGCCGGTCATGATGTTCGTCTCGACCGTGCCGTAGCCCCACTTGGGCAGCCAGCCGCTCTCCTCGTCAATTTTGATCACCGAGATCGCCATGTCGCGGGCCTCGCGGGGCGCGAGCAGGGCGAGGAGCTGGGACTGGGTGCGGTAGGTGTCCCACAGGGACCAGTTCTGGTAGTAGGTGAAGCCCTGCGTGCGGTGGGTCTTCTGGTCCCAGCCGGTGTAGCGGCCGTCGGCGTCGCTGCCGATGTTCGGCGCGAGGAAGGACCGGTACAGGGACGAGTAGAAGGTCCGGCGCAGACTGTCGTCACCGCCCTGTGCGCGCACGTCGTCGAGGCGGTCCTCCCACGCCTGCTGCGCCCTGTGCTGCACGGCGTCGAAGGAACGGCCGCCCTCGGCACGGAGGTTGACCGCCGCGCCGCGCGCGTCGACGTAGGAGAGGGCGGTGGTCGCCTCGACCGTCCGGTCCTTGGTGGTGTCGAAGCGGACGTACGCGCCGTCGCGTCCGCTCTTCGAACCCGAGGTCACGGTCGAGCCGTCCCAGGTGCCGTGAGCGGTGAAGGGACGGTCGAAGCGGGTGATCGTGTAGACGGTGTACGGCTTGGTGTCCTGGCAGAAGCCGCGGCCGGTGATGGCGGTGCGCACGGTGCGGCTGTCCAGGATCTCGACCTTGGTGGAGACCGTGGTGTGCAGCGACTGGGCCGCGTTCAGCAGGACGTTCGCCTTGTCGGTGGCCGGGAAGGTGTAGCGCTGTACGCCGGTGCGCTCGGTCGCCGTCAGTTCTGCGCCGATGCCGGACTTCAGGCCGACCCGGTAGTAGCCGGGGCTCGCCTGCTCGTCGTCGTGGCTGAACTCGGCCGCGTACTTCGCGTAGTCCGTCTGTGTGACGTCACCGGTCGTCGGCAGCACGGGCAGATCTCCGCCGAGGCCGCAGCCGACGCCGGACAGATGGACCAGGGAGAACCCGCGGATGTGGTTCTGGGAGTAGTCGTAGCCGGTGTTGTGGCCGGTGTCCGGCGAGAGCTGCACCATGCCGAAGGGCACGGCGGCGCCGGGGTAGGTGTTGCCGTCGTTCTCGGTGCCGATGAACGGGTTGACCAGGTCGGTGAGCCGGCCGTCGCTCGGCTCGGCGGCCCGGGCGGTGGCGGGCACGGAGAACAGCGCGGACGCTGCCACCGCCCCCGCCAGGCACAGGCGCAGGCGCCGGGTCCATCTCATGTGGGAAGTCCTCCAGGGGCGTGAGACATCTGGGGTCATGTGGTGGGGCACCCGGCGGGGGTCGCCTGCGACGCGTCGCGGATCAGGGCCTCCTGGGCCGCCCTCAGGCGCTGCGCGTCCGGCTTCAGCACCCTGCGGTCGTACGTCACCAGGCCGTTCAGCTCGCCCTCGACGTCCGAGATCTGGGTGTAGACCGCGCCGTTGCCGCCCTTGCAGGCCAGGGCGTGCACTTCGGCGAGCTTCGCCAGGTAGTCGTCGGTGTAGGTCGCCGGGTCGACGTCGACGTACGACTGCTGCACGGACCAGGCGTGTCCCGGTACCGCGAGGCCGAGGCCGCCGTACTCGCCGCTGACCAGGGCGCGTTCGCCGTCGGGGTGGGGCGGCAGGGCGGGGCTGGGGTAGCCGTGCTCGTCCATGATGTCGCCGGTGCCGCCGTCGGCCCCGAGGTTGAGCCCGGACATGGAGTTGACCAGCCGGGTCGGGTCCCAGGCCTTTGCCCGGTCGGCGATGCGGGCCTCGTCGTACTGGCCCCAGCCCTCGTTGAAGGTGACCCACATGACGACCGACGGGCTGCTGATGTGCTCGTCGATCATCTGCTTCATCTCGCGCTCGTACTCGGCGCGGGCTTCGGCGCTCGGGTTCACCCCGGCGGTCATCGCGGGCATGTCCTGCCACACCATGAGGCCCAGCCGGTCGGCCCAGTAGAACCAGCGGTCGGGCTCGACCTTGATGTGCTTGCGGACGGAGTTGAAGCCGAGCTGCTTGTGCACCTTCAGGTCGTACGCGAGGGCCTCGTCGGTGGGGGCCGTGTAGAGGCCGTCGGGCCAGAAACCCTGGTCGAGGGTGGCCATCATGAAGATCGGTTTGCCGTTGAGGACGGTGCGCGGGACGCCGTTCACCTTCTCGACGGCGATCGAGCGCATCCCGAAGTAGCTGCCGACGCGGTCGGCGCCGACGGTGACCTTCAGGTCGTAGAGGAACGGGTCGTCGGGCGACCACAGGTGCGGATCGTCGATCGTCAGGGTCAGCGGGCCACCGGTGCGGCCGCGCGCCGTGGCGACCTTGCGCTTTCCGTCGTACGCGGTCGCGGTGATCGGTACGCCCTCTCGCACTCCCTGCGCCTCGACGCCGAGCCGGCTGTTCGCGACGTCGGGAGTCAGCTTGAGGGAGTCGACGTGATCGGGTGCCACCGGCTCCATCCACACCGTCTGCCAGATGCCCGAGGTCGGCGTGTACCAGATACCGCTCGGATCCAGGCGCTGCTTGCCGAGCGGCGGGTTCTCGCCGGTGGCCGCGTCGGTGGGGTCGTACACGCCGACGATCAGTTCCTGGGTGCGGCCGGGCTTCAGGGCGTCGGTGACGTCGGCGCTGAACTTGTCGTATCCGCCCTGGTGTTGGACCACCTTGGTGCCGTTGACGTACACCTCCGCCCGCCAGTCGACGGCGCCGAAGTTGAGCCGGAGGCGCTTGCCGGAGCCGATGCTCCAGTCGGCGGGGACGGTGAAGGTACGGCGGTACCACATGCGGTCCTCGTGCCGCTCGAGGCCGGAGAGCTGGGACTCCACGGGGTACGGGACGAGAATGCGCTCGGCGAGGTCCTTGCCGACGGGCGGCTGCTCGCCGGCCGTGGCGGCGGCGAACTGCCAGCTGCCGTTGAGGTTGCGCCAGGCGGAGCGGGTCAGCTGCGGGCGCGGGTATTCGGGGTGGGCGTTGTCCGGGCCCACCTGGTCGGCCCACTGCGTGCGCAGCTCGTACGTGGAGCGGTTGGGGCCACTGCTCCAGAACGCCTTGACAACGTTGCCGTCGGCGCTGCCGAGGCCGCCGCTTCCGTCGTAGCGGACGTCCGCGGTGCCGCGTGCGGTGCCGGTCTTGTTGCCGACGACCGGTTCCTTGAGCGGGACAAGAATGGCCCGCGGATCGGCGGGGTCCAACTTGGCCGCTCCCAAAGGCCACTTGGCGCCGCCTATCACCGCTACGAGGTGGTCGGTCAGGCCGGCCGGCGGTGCGGCGAGGCGCTGGGCGAAGTCGAGCTTCAGGGTGCGGCCGGTGCCGGTGACCGTGGCGGCGACGGCGCCGTCGTAGGCCCATCCGTCGGGGAGCCGGAACGCCGACTGCGGGACGGCCTCCTTGGTGCCGCCCGGCTCGGTCCAGCGCAGGTGGAGATTGGAGCCGCCGAAGTGCTCGAAGTACTCGACCTTGATGTCGTAGGCCTTGCCCGCGGTCAACTCGACGGGCTCGCCGGTCTGTTCGCGGTCCCAGTCGTCCACCCAGTGGTCGATGACGATCTTCCCGTCGACCCACAGCCGGAAGCCGTTGTCACCGGTGATCGAGAAGGTGTGGGGGCCCGTCTTCTGCGGGACGATCTTTCCGGTCCAGCGGACGCTGACGTCGTCCGACTGCCCGGTGGTGAAGGCGAGCCGCGGCTCCAGGTTGTCGAAGTCGAGTTTCGGGTCGAAGCCGGTGGCCTTGAGCTGGTCGAAGTCGAAGGCGCCGGGGGCGGACTGGGTGTAGTACTCCCCCTTCAGGCCGTGGATCTCGACGGGGTCGTCGGCGGCGCTCGCGGCGGGTACGGCGGCGAGCCCGGCCGCGCCGAGCGCCGCTGCCAGCAGTAACGCGAGTCGGTCTCTGAGGCGTCTGATGTGCACGGATCCTCCATAACAACGTTGTCATGGCCAGCAGTTGGCATGACAACACGGAATCCGCTGTGCGTCCAGGGACATGACAAGTCAAGGGGTGCCACACCGGCGTGTGGCACCCCGCCGCCTAGGGAACGACCTGACCCTTCCCCAGGGCGATCACGCCGCCCTTGGAGACGGTGTACAGCTCGGCGTCCCGCTCCGGGTTGACGCCGATCGTCGCGCCCGGCGGGACCTCGACGTTCTTGTCCAGCACCGCACCCCGCACGACCGCACCGCGGCCTATGTGGACGTTGTCGTGCAGGATCGAGCCCTGGACCACCGCCCCCGGGTCGACCAGGACCCCCGGCGACAGCACGGACCGCGTGACCTGGCCCCGGATCAGGCAGCCGGCGCTGATGATGGACTCGCTGGCCATGCCACCCGCGTTGAAGCGGGCCGGGGAGAGCTGGTTGGAGTGGGTGTAGATGGGCCACTGGCGGTTGTAGAGGTTGAAGGCGGGGCGCTCCGCGATCAGGTCCATATGGGCGTCGTAGTACGCGTCGAGCGTGCCGACGTCGCGCCAGTAGCCCCGGTCCCGGTTGGTTTCGCCCGGCACGTGGTTGGCGCTGAAGTCGTACAGCTGGGCCTCGCCGCGGTCGGTGAGCTGGGGCAGGATCGAGCCGCCCATGTCGTGGACGGAGTGCTCGTCCTCGGCGTCGCGCTGCAGCGCCTCGATGAGGGCCTTGGTGGTGAAGATGTAGTTGCCCATCGAGGCGAAGACGCACTCCGGGTCGTCCACCAGGCCGGGCGGGTCGGCGGGCTTCTCCAGGAAGCGCTCCACCGCCAGACCGTCCGAGCCGGGCGTGATCACACCGAACTGCGAGGACTCGGTGCGCGGCACGCGGATGCCCGCGACCGTGACGCCCGCACCGCTCTCGATGTGCTGGGCGAGCATCTGGCTGGGGTCCATGCGGTACACGTGGTCGGCGCCGAACACCACGACGTACTCGGGGGCCTCGTCGTGCACGAGGTTCAGGGACTGCAGGATGGCGTCGGCGCTGCCCAGGTACCAGCGCGGGCCGAGCCGCTGCTGGGCCGGGACCGGGGTGACGTAGTTGCCGAGCAGGCTGGACATCCGCCAGGTGGTGGTGATGTGCCGGTCCAGCGAGTGCGACTTGTACTGCGTCAGGACGCAGATGCGCAGGATGTCGCCGTTGACGAGGTTGGAGAGGACGAAGTCGACAAGGCGGTACGTACCGCCGAAGGTGACCGCTGGTTTCGCGCGGTCCGCAGTCAGGGGCATCAGGCGTTTGCCTTCTCCGCCCGCCAGTACGATCCCGAGCACCGAAGGTCCGCCACGACGCATGGCCGCTCCCCTCACCGTGGTTGATCCATGCCTGCCCTGAGCAGGGCGGTGTATGCCTGTTCGAGTCCGAGGAACTCCCCGCCGTTCTCTTCCTGTCTACTCCTGTTTGAGGATCTCCTCGTAAAGACGGACCGTACGGCGGGCGACGGCATCCCAGCCGAACTCCCCCACCGCACGCTGCCGGCCGGCCTCGCCCATCCGCCGGGCGGTCTCCGGATCGCCGATCACCGAGTCCAGCGCCCGTGCGAGGCCCGCCTCGAAGTCGTCGTCCACGGCGACGAGCAGACCCGTCCTGCCGTCGTCCACGACCTCGGGGATGCCACCGACCCGGGAGGCCACGACGGGTGTCCCGCAGGCCATCGCCTCCAGGTTGACGATACCGAGGGGTTCGTACACCGACGGGCAGACGAACGCGGACGCGTGGGTGAGGAGCTGGATCACCTCGGGGCGCGGCAGCATCTGCGGGATCCAGTGCACGCCCTCGCGGACGCCGCTCAGCTCCCGGTAGAGATCGCGGAACTCGCGGTCGATCTCCGGGGTGTCGGGCGCTCCCGCGCACAGCACGACCTGCGCCGCCGGATCGATGTCCCGCACCGCGCGCAGCAGATGGGGCACGCCCTTCTGGCGGGTGATCCGGCCGACGAACAGGATGAACGGACGGTCCCGGTCGAGGCCGATGCGGTCGAGGACGTCGGTGCCGTGGTCGGGACGGTACAGGGTGGTGTCGATGCCGTTGTGCACGATGTGGACCTTGGCCGGATCCAGCGTCGGGTAGCAGGTGAGGATGTCCTCGCGCATGGCCCCGGAGACGGCGATCACCGCGTCGGCGGTCTCGATCGCGGTGCGCTCGGCCCAGCTCGACAGGGCGTATCCGCCGCCGAGTTGCTCGGCCTTCCAGGGGCGCAGGGGCTCCAGGGAGTGGGCGGTCATCACGTGCGGGATGCCGTACAGCAGCTTGCCGAAGTGGCCGGCGAGGTTGGCGTACCAGGTGTGGGAGTGCACCAGTTCCCGGCCTTCGAGGCCGGCGGCCATCGCGAGGTCGACGGAGAAGGTGCGCAGTGCGTCGTTGGCGGTGTCGAGGGCGGCCCAGGAGCGGTGGCGTATGACGCCCACTCCGCGGCCCTCGCCCCAGCAGTGGACCTCGAGGTCGACCAGGGAGTTCAACTCCCTGGCGAGGAACTCGACATGGACGCCCGCGCCGCCGTATACATCCGGCGGGTACTCCCGGGTCAGCAGTCCCACTCGCACCCGCAACCCCCATGTCTTGGCGACCGGTTCCCTCATGGTCACCCAGATGTGTCGCGCGCGGAAGAGCACGGCGGTCGTGTGAAGCAACAGTCACCGCACACACCTCCGCCGGGCACCCGGTAGTAGAGGCAGCAGCTGCGGCGGCGGAAGGCGGTGCCGGTGAGGGTGCCGGTGTCCGACAGGAGGGGGTGGGCGAGGAGCTCGGCGGTGAGGGAGCGGGTGCGGGCCGAGGCGGGCAGCGAGCGGGCGGCTCCCGCCAGCGCGGAGGCCGCGTTGCCCCACAGCAGGCCGGGCGCGATCCGGCAGTGCCCGCGGAGGGCCGCGGCCAGTGGTTCGAGGTGGCCGTGCAGGACGACGTCCGCGACGGTCGCGGCGTCCGCGGGCAGCGGGCGGACCTCGGACAGCCACAGGTCGTCGGGAGCGCCGGCGTCGGGGTCCCAGCGCAGCAGCCCGGCATCGAGGTCGGGGACGCGGCCGTACACCGCGGCAGAGCCGAGCATCACCGACCAGAGCCGGGCCGCCAGCCCCTGCTGGGCGACCGAGGCCGCGATCCGTACCTCGGGAGCGCGCACAACAGAGGAGACCTTTTCGATACGAAAAGTTATGATGTTTCCGTATACCTCCGACGGCCGGTTTTCGTACGCCTCCGCGAGCGTCGGCAGCGGGGCGCCCGGCGCCCGGCCCGTGCGCAGTGCGAAGAAGGCGCCGAGCGGCGCGAGGGCGGCGAGGTCGGGGTCGAGGTCCACGAAGAGCAGTAGTACCAAGGCCCCTAGGGGTCACTTCCCGGGGGTCCCGCCCCGGTGTCGCCCACCCTGGGTAGGACGGCGCCCGATTCGTACTCCATCGGTAGTAGGACCCATTGCCTGCTCAGGGACGACGACGGGAACAGATCGACAGGGCATCGTGTTGGTTATGAAGGCCGACCGTTCGCCGCGCAGGGCTCACCGCCCCCGCCACACGCAGAGGAGCCGCACATGAGTGCCCTCGCGTTGTCAGTGCTGCTGTCGCTCGTCTCCGCCGTAGCGTACGCGGGCGGGGCGATCGTGCAGGAGCACGTTGCGGTGTCCTCCCCCGACCAGCAGTTCGCGCCGCTGCGCCGGCCGACCTGGTGGGCCGCGGTGGCGCTCAACGGCCTCGGCGGACTCCTGCATGTGGTGGCGCTCGCCTACGGCCCGCTGAGCCTGGTGCAGCCGCTGGGCGCGCTGACGATCGTGTTCGCGCTCCCCATGGCGGCGCTGTTCGTGGGCCGCAAGGCCGGCGCGACCGCCTGGCGGGGCGCGATCATGGCGACCGTGGGCCTCGCCGGTCTGCTCGCCCTGGTGGGCACGTCCGACGGGCAGTCGCTGGACACGGCTCAGCGGGTCGCGGTGGCGGCGGTCAGCGGCAGCGCGGTCGTGACGCTGATGATCGCGGGCCGGGCCGCCCACCGGCACCCGGCGGTGCGCAGCATGCTGCTCGCGACCGCGTCCGGCATAGCCTTCGGCATGTCCTCGGTGTTCACCAAGACCGTCGCGGTCGACTGGACCGGCGGCGTGTCCGCGGCCGACCTGCCCTCCCTGGCCGTGATCGGCGTCCTCGCCACGGCCGGCATGCTGCTGTCCCAGGCCTCCTACCGGGGCGCCGGGCTCGCGGCCCCGCTGGCCACGCTGACCGTCGTGAACCCGGTGGTCGCGGCCGCGGTCGGCATCACGATGTTCGGCGAGACCTTCCGGTACGGCTCCACGGGCACCGCGCTCGCGCTGAGCTGCGGCGTGGTGGCGGCGGGCGGTCTGATCCTGCTGACGACGGAGCGCCTTGCACGCGCCGCCTCGCCGGCCGCGCCGGAGCCCCCCGAGCCCGTCACCGAGCCGACACCCGTCGAGGAGTTGCTCGCCACGGTTGCCGACGAGCCGGCGGCCGCACTCCGCGAGGAGGTCTTCGTCCCCACCCAGGTGGGACCCACCGTCCTGGCGGTCGCCTACGACGGGGACGACGCGCAGCCCGCCGACCCGGCCCGCTACCGCTTCTACGGCCCCTTCTACGGTGGCTCGTACGTCCCGGCGCCGGACCCCGACCGGCACCGGGAGCGCGTCAAATCCTGACGCCGCCGGCCCTGAGATAGGCGACAGGGTCGACGTCGGAACCGAAACCGGGCCCCGTCCGCACCTCGAAGTGCAGATGCGGGCCCGTTGCGTTGCCCGTCGACCCGGAGCGGCCGATGCGCTGCCCGCCGCCCACACTCTGTCCGGCCTTCACGGAGATCGCCGACAGGTGGGCGTACTGGCTGTAACGGCCGTCGGCGTGCCGTATCACCACCTGGTAGCCGTAGGAGCCGCCCCAGCCGGCGGTGACCACCCGGCCGGCCCCGACCGCCTTCACGGTCGTGCCGGTGGCCACGGGGAAGTCGACGCCGGTGTGGTAGCCCTTCGACCAGGAGGAGCCGGCCACGTGGTACGCGGTGCCGAGGGGGCCGTTGACCGGGGCGACCAGCGAGTGGCTGCCGGTCGTGGCCTTCTTCTCGGTGGCCGAAGAGGCCTTCTCGGTCGACGGCTTCGACGCCTTCGATGACTTCGATGACTTCGATGACGTGGACGACTTGGACGACTTGGACGACGTGTCGCTCGTCCCGGCCGTGTGCGTCGTGGGTGCCTTCGCGCGCAGGTTCAGCCGCTGCCCCGGCAGGATCAGGTCGGGGTCCGTGCCGACGGTCTTCCGGTTCGCGGAGTACAGCCGCTGCCAGCCGCCCGGGACATGCTCGGTCTCGGCGATCCCGGAGAGGCTGTCGCCGCGCACCACGGTGTACATCTCTGCGGTGCCGGCCCGGGACTGGGGCGTGGTCTGCGGCTTCACGTCCTGCACGGAGGTCTTCTCGGTGGTGCTCCCGGCGGGATGCACATCGGGAGTGCCGCCGCCCCGGGTCAGCCCGGCCTGCACCGAGCAGACCGGCCACGCACGCGGCCCCTGCCCGTCCAGGACCTTCTCCGCGACGGCGATCTGCTGGTCCTTGGTGGCCAGATCGGCGCGCCGCGCATACTTCGCGCCGCCGTACGCCTCCCAGGTGGACTGGGTGAACTGCAGTCCGCCGTAGAAGCCGTTGCCGGTGTTGATGTTCCAGTTGTTGGTCGACTCGCAGGCGGCGACCTTGTTCCAGGTGGACACGTCGGCCGCGTGGGCGGTGCCGGTGCCGATCAGCGGGATCGCCATGCCGGCGCCGCCGACCGTGACGGTGAGTGAGGCGCGGTTGATCCTGTTCGGCTGATACCGGCGGTGCCGGCCGCGTACGGCCATGAAGATCCCCCTCGACATGCGTCAGGAGGGCCAAAAGTAAGCGCCCCGAACAGGCCATGACAAGACGGCAATCGGCCGCCCTGGCCCACAAGCACCAAGGAATACACACCAGTTGCAGAGCGGCTGAGGCGGGTGGGGCTCGTCGTGCGTATCTGCGTACGGCACGTAAGGCACCCCGGACATGCGCCCTGCGTACCGGCAAGTCAGGATGGTCGGTGGGGCGATACTGACGGGCACGACCGGCACCACCGATACCGGATCCTTTAGGAGCCAAACCGTATGAGCACTTCAGCCCAGATCGGCGTCACGGGACTCGCGGTCATGGGCCGCAACCTCGCCCGTAACTTCGCGCGCAACGGCTACACCGTCGCACTGCACAACCGGACGGCGGCGCGCACGCACGCCCTGGTCGAGGAGTTCGGGAACGAGGGCGACTTCATCGCGGCCGAGACCGCCAAGGAGTTCGTGGCCGCGCTGGAGCGGCCGCGGCGCCTGGTCATCATGGTCAAGGCGGGCGACCCGACCGACGCGGTGATCCAGGAGTTCGCGCCGCTCCTGGAGCCCGGCGACATGATCATCGACGGCGGCAACGCGCACTTCGCGGACACCCGGCGCCGTGAGCGCGATCTGCGTGAGCAGGGCATCCACTTTGTCGGCATGGGCGTCTCCGGCGGCGAGGAGGGCGCGCTGCACGGGCCGAGCATCATGCCGGGCGGGCCCAAGGAGTCGTACGACTCCCTCGGCCCGATGCTGGAGAAGATCTCCGCGAAGGCGAAGGACGGTGCGCCCTGCGTGACGCACGTCGGCCCCGACGGCGCCGGCCACTTCGTGAAGATGGTCCACAACGGCATCGAGTACGCCGACATGCAGCTGATCGGCGAGGCGTACCAGCTGCTGCGGGATGTGGCCGGATACTCCCCCGCCCAGATCGCCGAGATCTTCCGTACCTGGAACACGGGCCGCCTTGACTCCTACCTGATCGAGATCACGGCCGAGGTGCTGTCCCACGTGGACGCGGCGACCGGCAAGCCGTTCGTGGACGTCGTGGTGGACCAGGCGGAGCAGAAGGGCACCGGCCGCTGGACGGTCCAGATCGCCCTTGACCTGGGCGTTCCGGTCTCGGGCATCGCGGAGGCGGTGTTCGCGCGGTCGCTGTCCGGCCACGCGGCGCTGCGTGAGGCCTCCCGCGGGCTGGCCGGCCCGAAGGCGTCCCCGCTGTCCGAGTCCGAGGCGGCGGCCTTCGCGGACCGCGTCGAGCAGGCGCTGTACGCGTCGAAGATCGTGTCGTACACGCAGGGCTTCCACGAGATGGCGGCGGGCAGCGAGGAGTACGACTGGGACATCGACCTGGGCGCCGTCTCCGCGATCTGGCGCGGTGGCTGCATCATCCGCGCGGCCTTCCTGGACCGCATCCGCGCCGCGTACGACACCCGGGCCGACCTACCGAGCCTGCTGTCCGACGAGACGTTCGCGCAGGAGATCGCGGCCGCCCAGGACGACTGGCGCGAGGTCCTGATCGCCGCGACCCGCCAGGGCGTCCCGACCCCCGGCTTCGGCGCGGCCCTCGCGTACTACGACGCGCTGCGCGCGGAGCGGCTGCCAGCGGCGCTTACGCAGGGGCAGCGGGACTTCTTCGGCGCGCACACGTATCGGAGGGTGGATCAGGGCGGGGCGTTCCACACGCTGTGGGGTGGGGATCGTTCGGAGGTGTCCGCCTGAGGACCCGGGTGGTGCGGTGATGGCGCGAGTGCAGGTTGTCTCTGGCTGATCGCGCAGTTCCCCGCGCCCCTTCAGGGCGTTGCGGTGGGCGGTGTTGAGCAGTCGCCCACCGCAGCGCCCATCAGGTCACTCACCTCAGCGGTGGTCCCGGCTCCGGGTTCGGCACCGGTTCCGGCCCCGGCGGGACCGGGGACGGAGAGGGGTCCGGCGGCGAGGGCGGCTGTGGCGGTGGGGTGGGCTCCGGGGCGGGTGGTTGCGGGGTGGGGACCGGCGACGGGTACGGGTCCGGCGGCTGGGGGTCCGGGCCGGGCTTGGGTCCCGGCGGAAGGGGGTCGGGGTACGGGTCGGTCATGGTGTCCTCCGGCCAGTCGGTCGGTGTCGGCTCTGGACTACTCCCCCGCGTACCCGACGGCCGCCTGCCCACTCACTCCCCCGCATGACGGCAGGGGCCCAGGTGGGCCTACCTGCCGCGCACCGCGTCCGCGCCCGCGGCCAGGCCCGGAAGGGGGCTGGACAGCACCGGCACGGTCGTGGTCGTCAGGTGCTGGGCCGGGGCCATGGAGCCCTGGGCCAGGACGATCGCGTCGGTGTCGGTGAGCCCGTCGATCACGGCCGCCACGAGCCGCGCGTACCCCTCGGTGTCACCTGCCTCGAAGCGGGTCCAGGCACCCTCGACGAGACGGGTGCGGATCTGGACGGGTTGTCCGGCCCGGCGGGCTTCCTCCTCGATCAGGGAGGTCGTCGGACCGAACGTGCTCTCCACGGTGGCCAGGACGACGATCCGCGGGCCGGCGGCCACCGCGGCGGCCGCCATAGGGCGGTCACTGCGCAGCACCGGCACCCCGGCCTCGGCTGCGGCCGCCTCCGCGACGCCGCCGATCGTCGAGCAGGTGCACAGTACGGCTCGCGCGCCTGAGGCGACGGCCTCGTCCAGGGCGGCCCGCACCTCGTCCGCCACCGCCCCGGGACCCTCGCGGCGGGCCCGGGCCAGCAGCTCCTCGTGGACGAAGTGCCGCAGTTCCAGGCCCTGGTGGTCCTCGTCGCGCAGGGCGTCGAAGACCGGGACGTGCAGGGGCGAGGTGTGCAGGAGGGCGAGCATGAGGTCGAGGGACCTTTCCTGGGACTGGAACGGTGTGGGGAGGGCCGGCGCTCTCAGAACCGGCCCGGGTGCGCCGCCAGCCACTCCATGGCCGCCCGCAGCAGTTCCGGGTCGGCCGCCGGGGCCTCGTCGGGATGGCGTGCGGCCCACTTGGTGACGTACGGGCACAGCGGTGCGACGACGATTCCCTCGCGCTCGGCGATGGCGTACAGCTCACGGGCCAGCGAGCCCGCGATGCCCTTCCCCTCATGGGCCGGTTCCACGATGGTGTGCACGGGGACCAGGGCGCGCGCGGGGGATTCGAGGACGAAGTACTCGATGTGGCCTACGACTTCGCCGCCCGTGCCGTCGCCGGTCGCTTCCAGGCGGCCCGCCGCCCGGTCGTCGCGGATCTCGATGTCGCTCATCGGCACGCTCCTGATGGTCGGCGGTCAGGCCGGTACGGCCTGCGGGCTGCGCTCCTGGTCCGAGCCCGGCACCGGCTCGGACGGGTCCGCGCCCAGGGCCACGATGCGGTTGTCGCGGTCCACGTGCACGACCCGGGGTCGCAGTGCCCGGGCCTCGGCGTCGGTCACCTGAGCGTAGCTGATGATGATCACCAGGTCGCCGGGGTGGACGAGATGGGCGGCGGCTCCGTTGATCCCGATCACACCCGAGCCCCGCTCACCCTCGATGACGTAGGTCTCCAGGCGGGCGCCGTTGGTGATGTCGACGATGTGGACGAGCTCGCCGGGCAACAGGTCGGCGGCGTCCAGCAGATCGGCGTCGATGGTCACGGATCCGACGTAGTGCAGGTCGGCCTGGGTGACGGTGGCGCGGTGGATCTTGGACTTGAACATGGTGCGCTGCATGGGCTGGTGCTCCCGCGGTGAAGAGGGTCGCGTCCCGGAGGCGGGTACGCGCCGACGCCGGACAGAGTACGGCGGGCGCCCGCCCCGTGCCTATGGCCCGGGACTCGTGGCCGACGCGATCCCGGTCACCCCGCCCGGTTCCTACGCCACGGCCTCCCCGGCGGAGGCGATCTCCGTCGCCTCGCCCGGCCGCTCCTCGAACTGCGTCCGGTACAGCTCCGCATACCGCCCGCCGGCCGTCAGCAGCTGCTCGTGCGTCCCCCGTTCCACGATCAGCCCGCCCTCGATCACCAGGATCACGTCCGCCGCCCGCACCGTGGAAAGCCGGTGAGCGATGACGACCGCGGTCCGCCCCTCCAGCGCCTCGGTCAGTGCCTCCTGGACAGCGGCCTCCGAGGTGTTGTCGAGGTGGGCGGTGGCCTCGTCGAGGATGACCACCCGCTGGCGGGCCAGCAGCAGCCGGGCGATGGTCATGCGCTGGCGTTCGCCGCCGGAGAGACGGTAGCCGCGCTCGCCGACCACGGTGCCGAGACCGTCGGGCAGGGACCGTACGAGATCGTCGAGGCGGGAGCGGCGCAGGGCGTCCCAGAGTTCGGTCTCGGTCGCCTCGGGGCGGGCCAGGAGCAGGTTGGCGCGGACCGAGTCGTGGAAGAGGTGGCCGTCCTGGGTCACCATGCCGAGGGTCGAGCGCAGGGAGCCGGCGGTCAGGTCGCGTACGTCGACGCCGCCCACGCGGACGGCGCCCTCGTCGACGTCGTACAGGCGCGGCAGCAGCCCGGCGATCGTCGACTTGCCCGCGCCGGAGGAGCCGACGAGGGCGACCGTCTGGCCCGGTTCGGCGCGGAAGGAGATGCCGTGCAGGACCTCCGCGCCGCCCCGGGTGTCCAGGGACGCCACCTCCTCGAGCGACGCCAGCGAGACCTTGTCGGCGGAGGGGTAGGCGAAGCGGACGTTGTCGAACTCGACGGGGACCGGGCCGTCGGGCACCCGGCGCGCGTCCGGCTTGTCCTCGATGAGGGGCTTGAGGTCCAGTACCTCGAAGACGCGCTCGAAGCTGACGAGGGCGCTCATCACCTCGACGCGGGCGCCGGCGAGCGCGGTGAGCGGCGCGTACATGCGGGTCAGCAGCAGTGCCAGCGCCACGACGGCACCCGGCTCCAGGCTGCCGCGCAGGGCGAACCAGCCGCCGAGACCGTAGACCAGGGCGAGGGCCAGCGAGGAGACCAGGGTGAGCGCGGTGATGAACACCGACTGGGCCGTGGCCGTCCGCACACCGATCTCCGCAACCCGGCGGGCTCGTACCGCGAACTCCTCCGACTCCTCCTCCGGGCGGCCGAAGAGCTTGACCAGGGTGGCGCCGGGGGCCGAGAAGCGTTCCGTCATCCGGGTGCCCATCGCCGCGTTGAGCGCCGCCGCCTCGCGCTGCATGCCGGCCATGCGGCTGCCCATGCGCCGGGCGGGCACGACGAACACCGGGAGCAGCGCCAGCGCGAGCAGGGTGATCTGCCAGGAGATCGTCAGCATGACGGCGAGGGTGAGCACCAGGGTGACCAGGTTGCTGACCACTCCGGACAGTGTGTTGCTGAACGCTCGCTGCGCCCCGATGACGTCATTGTTGAGACGCGAGACCAGCGCGCCCGTACGTGTGCGTGTGAAGAACGCGACCGGCATCCGCTGCACATGGTCGAACACAGCAGTCCGCAGATCGAGGATGAGCCCCTCCCCGAGCGTCGCCGAAAGCCTTCTGCCGAGGATGCCGAGGGCCGCCTCCACGACCGCGATCAGCGCGATGAGCAGGGCCAGGCGTACGACCTTGCTCTCGTCGTCGCCCGACACGATCGCGTCCACGACCCGCCCGGCCAGCACGGGGGTCGCGACGGCGAGCAGCGCGGTCAGCACCCCGAGCACCACGAACTGCGCGATGCGGGTGCGGTGCGGGCGGGCGAACGCGGCGATGCGGCGCAGCGTGGCGCGCGCGAACGGGCGCCGCTCCTGCTCGGCGTTCATGACACTGTGCAGTTGCATCCAGGCTGTGGTCTCCATGCTCATGGGAGAGACCGTATGACCTCAAGCATCATTGAGGTCAACAATTTCCTGTCGTCCCCCCGCGCGAAGGACCCGATGACCGTACGTAAGCCGCTGGCCCCGCTCCCGCAACCCGCCGTTGGCACCGCCTGGGGACCCTCTCCAGATGTGACTGCGGTACACCTTCCCCAAGCGCCACTCCCCCCAGGACGATTCCCCCGACGCGTCCCGGCCCGCGTGCTCCGGCAGATCCTGTGTCTGCTCCCGCTCCTGCTCGTCTCCGTCGTGGCCGTGCAGCACCGCTCGGTGCTCGTCGAGGGCTTCGGTCATCTGCGGGCCGCCGACTGGCCCTGGCTGCTGGCGGCGGTCGGCGCCACCTGTCTGACCTGGGTGGCGGCCGCCTTCACCCGGCAGGGCGCGGTCGTCGACCGGCTACCCAGGAGACGGCTGCTCGCCACCCAGTTCGCGGCGGGCTCGGCCAACCACCTGCTGCCCACGGGCCTCGGCGCGAGCGCGGTCAACCTGCGCTTCATGACGGTGTGCGGGATTCCGCTCGCCCGCTCCTCGGCCGCACTCGCGCTCTATCTGCTGGCGGAGTCGGTCGCCCGGCTGAGCCTGCTGGCCGCGCTGCTGCTCGCCTTCCCGGGCGCGCTGCGGTTCGGCGCGCTGCTGCCCGGCGGTGCGGCGGGTCCGCTGCTGCTCGCCGTCGGTGCGGCACTGGTGGTGGCGGCGGGTGTCCTCGCACTTGTACGGCGGCTGCGCACCGCCGTCGTGTCCTTCCTGCGCACGGCACTGGGCGAGCTGCGCTCGGTGCACACCCGCCCGTCCCGCGCACTCGCCCTGTGGGGCGGTTCGCTGGCCTTCCCCGCACTGCAGGCGGCCGGACTGGTTCTGGTCGGCATGTCGCTGGGGCTGCCGGTGCCGCCCGTGCACATGGCCGTGGCGTATCTGGCGGCGACGGTCGCGGTGGCGCTGGTGCCGACGCCGGGCGGGCTCGGTTCGGTGGAGGCGGCGCTGGTCGTGGCGCTGGTGGCGGCGGGCGGCCCGGTGGCCGTGGCGACGGCGGTGGTGCTCGCCTACCGGATCATCACGGTGTGGCTGCCGCTGGTGCCCGGGGCGCTGACACTGGGTGCGCTGGTGCGGCTGAAGGTCATCTGAGCCGCCGCGGGGTTGTCACCGAGGCGCAGGTGTCACCAGGGCACCGGCTTGCCGTCCCGGAAGAAGCCCCCGGTCGGGCCGCGGTCGGGCAGCGTGGCCGCCCAGACGATCCCGGCGGCGCCTTCGGCGACGGGGCGTCCGCCGCCACCGCCCATGTCGGTGGCGACCCAGCCGGGGCAGATCGCGTTGACGAGGATGCGGTGCCGGCGCAGCTCGCCGGCCAGCAGGCAGGTGAGGGCGTTGAGCGCGGCCTTGGAGACGCTGTAGGCGGGGGTGCCGCCGCTCATCGACTGGAGGGAACCGCCCTCGCTGCTCACCATGACCACCCGCGGGTGCGGGCTGCGCTGCAGCATCGGGAGCAGCGCCTGGGTGACCCGCCAGGCACCGAACAGATTGGTGTCCAGGGCCCGTTGGACCTCGCCGAGGTCGGCCGACCGGGCCTGGGCCCAGGTGTCGTACAGGATCGCGGCGTTGTTGACGACCACGTCGGCGCGTCCCAGGTGGCGGGTCACCCAGTCGGCCATGGCGGCGACGCTCGCCCCGTCGGACACGTCGAGCTGCACGGCGCTCACCCGCTCGCCGCCGGGGTCGATGCGTGCGGCGGCGGTACGTCCCTTGGCCGGATCGCGGGAGCCGAGGACCACCCGGTGGCCGCGGTCGGCGAGCCGGCGTACCACCTCGTATCCGATGCCGCGGTTGGCTCCGGTCACCACGGCGACCGGGAGGGTCTGCGCGGCGCCGGTGCGTTCAGGTGCCATCAGGAGGACTCCCTCGGTACGGTGTTTCAGCGTCGCACGACCGTTCCGTGATCGTCCTGCCGGCCGCCGTCCGCACCGGCACTGTGGGAGAGAGGAACTCCGAGATGCCAGTCCGTACCGAGCGCCACAAACACGTCACCACGGTCGTCCTCTCCCGACCCGCGGCCCGCAATGCGGTGGACGGCCGGACGGCCGCCGAACTCGTCGCGGCCTTCCGGGAGTTCGAGACGGACGAGGAGGCGCGGGTGGCGGTGCTGTGGGGCGAGGGCGGCACGTTCTGCGCGGGCGCCGACCTCAAGGCGTTCGGCACCGAGAACGGCAACCGCGTCGCGGAGGACGGGGACGGCCCGATGGGGCCGACACGGCTCCGGCTGTCCAAGCCGGTGATCGCCGCGGTCGCGGGGCACGCCGTGGCCGGCGGGCTGGAGCTGGCGCTCTGGTGCGATCTGCGGGTCGCCGAGGAGGACGCCGTCTTCGGGGTGTTCTGCCGCCGCTGGGGCGTGCCGCTGATCGACGGCGGCACGGTACGGCTGCCCCGGCTGATCGGGCAGAGCCGCGCGCTGGACATGATCCTCACGGGGCGGGCGGTGCCGGCTCGCGAGGCGTACGAGACGGGGCTCGCCAACCGGATCGTGCCCACCGGCACGGCACGCGAGGAGGCGGAGGCGCTGGCCGCCGAGATCGCCCGCTTCCCGCAGGCCTGTATGCGCAGCGACCGGGCGTCGGTGCTGGAGCAGGACGGGTTGGACGAGGCGGCGGCGATGCGGGGCGAACTCCGGTACGGCATGGGAGTGTTGGCGGAGGGCCTGGAGGGGGCCGCGCGGTTCGCGGCCGGTGCCGGGCGGGGCGGGTCGTTCACGGACCTGTGACGGTCACCTTCACCGGCCCGCCCTTCGGGTCGACTTTGCGCGCCCAGCCTGCGGAAAGCCTCAGCGTGCGGTTCGGTACGGCGCTGCCCACACGCTCGCGCCGCAGGACGCGGCCGTCCTGGACGACGTGGAGGACCGCGCGGGTCGACAAGGCGGTCGTGCGCAGGACATACGGGTGGTGATCGGCCGGGGTGACGCGGTTGGGGGCGATCCAGTGCAGCGGCGGGTCCACGGACAAGGGGACGCCGACCGGCCACGCGGCCCCCGCGAGCCACTGCCGGACGGCACCGGCCACGTGCGCGCCCTCGCCCGCCGCCGTCGCCGCGCTCTCCGCGGCGTGCAGCACGCTGC
>Ga0307512_10001416_pt1 | contig 34115 bp, 32 predicted proteins | sample 14_EM_MG_FD_200267 | JGI IMG/M metagenome (GOLD analysis project Ga0307512, IMG submission 200267) | Populus trichocarpa ectomycorrhiza microbial communities from riparian zone in the Pacific Northwest, United States - 14_EM | ecosystem: Host-associated > Plants > Roots > Unclassified | place... | reverse complement strand
CTCCAGATCGACCACCTCCAAGTACTCCTCCAATCTCGATTGATCATGGCCTCCAAGTACATCGTGAATGAGTGACGGCGGCTGTACGGAGATACAGGGGTAACGGAGGTGGACTGAGCGACGGGGAGTACATATTCGGGAGACCCCGGGGTAGATAGACATCATCTCATTTTCATCTCATCTGGATCCACGCAATTGCGTGGATTCTCACAGCCGGGTAGTATCATATCTTCTCACTTTCTTCCTAGGCTCCTCGAGCTAGAACCTCCGATTATGATCGACTACCATCTGTCGCCAGATTGACCGTATGTATATATATAGAGATACTTAAACAATGCATGCCATATTATGAGGTAGCGAATCTTGTGACTGTAACAAAGACGAATATGATAAACAAAATGCCTTGCGCTTATGGAACCCTGCATGTGGCTTCCGGACCGATTCACATTTTGCTGATGTACCCAATGAACCCATTCCGAAGTATGGTCACAGTTGGCCACAACGCCACGGTGTTCATTTACAACAGGATAACGGCAGAGTGAGAAGACACGGCGAAACCGCGATCGGAGGGCGATATGGAATGTGACGCGTCGTATTGGCGCCGGGCGCAGAGTAGTCTGCCACCGCGGTGTCTCTGACGGCTCTGACGGAGCGCGTCCACTCTGACGGAGCCATTCAGCCGGGACGGAAATGTTTTTTGCTGATGAATCTCCCAGACAATCACAACTCAATGCATTTTCAATGCTGCAACTCAGTGATCCTGAACATTTTAGCCTATACAACTGGTCAAAACTCCATATATAGCCATTAGTGGCCATCTCGCGCTTTGATTCACCATCATGCAAGGCCAAAAATCGTTGATGCTCGGTTGACGCTCATTTTCATGATCAGGCAGGGAGCGTGTCGCTTTCTCTTTAGCCATTAAAGTCTGCAAATCCATCAGTTATGCATAACAATGGACACGTCACTTTACTAGTACCTCACTTAAAAGACTCAAAATCGTTGACGCTCCATTGACGCTCATTTTCAGAATGGGGCAGGGAGTGTGTTACAATCTCTTTTGGCTTGTAAGACGGCAAATACCTCATTTATGATCATTTACATCCAATCGCCACCTAGATTACTCGTGAAGCAAGACCAAAAATCTTGGACGCGCCGATGACTATCATGTTCAGGATGGGGCATAGAGCGTGTGTCTCTTGTTTGTAGTGATGAAGGTGATCGATTCATCCGAAAAGCACAGTCGCCTGCGAAAGTGAATATTTTACGATTAGCACTAAGGGATCTAAATGCGACCATAAATTGAAATACCCGAAACACAGATCCGGAGATTGGAACCAATGGGTCTAGCCAAACCAGGCAATACCCGCGCGTTGATGGGTACGGGTCCAGGTTTGGCCCGCCAAGACGCTGCGGGTCGTGGTTTTGCAGAGGTCTGGAACCAAACCAAACCGTTTCTCCGGTCTGAACATGGACAGCTGGCAGGTTACCCAGACCCGTTGCTAACACTAGGCGTGGTACTAACATTGTGCTACTCTCGGCATTCCGGATCCTCAATCCGATTTTCTCACTGTGTATCAGATAAACTGTCTGTAGCGCGATTGTAATCACTTTCATTTGGATTATCGTGGTCACCATTCCAGTTAAGCCAATTTTGGGTATCCAAAATGTATTCTATGGTTGTCATCTGCTTGTTTTGAGCACAAGATTCTTTCTGTGTAGCACATAGGTTTTGGCTGCCCTGCCTCATCTCCAAAAAGTCATGGACGTTGGCCATTCTGTGCAATGTTCTTTGCTCCGGCTGTTTCTTCATTTCCGAGTCGTTTTTTGCGTTTGTCGTATTCAATGCTGGGTCATCGCCTGCCTTCAGTTGCAGCACGTTAAATATACTGTAGAGTACAAGAAAAGTATTTCAGTTAAATACTGGCTTAACGATTCATTTTACTGCTGAAGATCCCGTTATTGGCTGAAGCAAACTGCCTTACAACCACCCTGTCACGAAGGGTCTCACCTGTCGTGTTTGAATGCCTCCAGCGAATTACACCTCGCGCTAGGGATATACTGGCCTCCACTCTGACACACTGTGGTATGATACTGAAAATCTCACGTGCCGTGTTGGAGAGATCAGTGTATGTTGGGTGCAGTTCCTGCTGTTGGCGCCAACAGTCGGTTATGGCCGATACCCAAAATGAACAGCTGATCTCGATTGGCTAGGAGTGGTAATCATTGAAATTTCGATTGATTTGCCCCCTGTTCTCTGGTGACTCATGGGGTGAATTCACACAGAGCCAGGATGCAGTCAATAAGCGTGCTGCGCGATCTCTTCGTCTGGGTGTTGTCCCAGCCACATTGTTAGGCATCAAGTATTCTTCATCATTGCTGGACAAATCATACGGATCTAAGGAAGATTGACCAGATCCTGAAGCCGGTACAGGGTGGACGAGATAGTTGCTCAGTACGCTTTCGTGTATATTGTCCTGCACACGTTGATGTTTGGCACAGTATTCATTCTCCATATAATTCAGCAAGGCCTCCTGGTATTGTGTAGTATAGGATGTCTTGACCTCAGGATTAATATCCATTCCCTTGTCCTACTTCCTAAACTATTGCAACTTCTGGAAAGAAACCAAGATATGTGCAGACCTGAGAAGCATACCTGTCATTGGAGTCACTTCACCAGACTATTGTGACAGCTTCTGTCGCACTAACTTCACAGCAAAGAACGAATCTTGCATCCATTGAGTCTTCTTCTTAGCCAAAGGTCACATGACACCATCGATATGATCGAACATGTCATTGTAGACTGTGATGACATGATGCACTGTGACTGTATGGCTCTGCGACATCCGCAGGGTCTAATATCAGAAATGCGTCATAACTTCGATGATGTACTTGACAACGGTCCATTCATCTTGGGTTGGGAAGAGTGGCCGGTTTTCACTGTATTTCGGATTTTGGAGCCACTGGCGGGAGGATTATTGTAATCTGTAGGCTCACTCCAACAACTCCAGAGTCGAGTTCAGATGAGTCTTCACATCCATAATAGGTAGTACTGCGCAGTGGCATTTTGCACTTTGACAGTCGATGAACTCGTTTTGACCACCAGGTGTCAAGTTAATCAATACAGCAAGCATTCTCTGCTATATGAAGGTCAGTTTCAGGACTTTCAAAAGATCTTGAAATTGGTACATTCTGAATTTTCTTTGCTAAGCCGGGTCTTATGGCTGACACCTTTGTGATTCGAGCATTGCCCTCTTTTCAATCTCTTGGACTCTTCCCACTGTCTATCCTTTCATTCTGTCCAAATTGCTGATCACGCTTATGGGTTTCCCAAGACTTAATGTGGCCTTTCACACCCAGACTGCTCAAGAATGCACCAGAAGCCAGCTCTATGATGTGCGCGATGCATGGTATGCGGTACCTCAATGCAGGCCACTCGATTCCGGAGGCCTCAAGTGTTTATTGCATCTCATCAGTCATCGAGTTATTTGATGAAGCATTCTCAGTAGTAATTCCTAGCAATTGGCCGTCTGTAAGTTCAAAAAGATCATGCGCATCCTTCAAATGTATGGCTAGCTTAGCTCTAGTCTGATTGCCCTTGATCTTTCATCATTGATTAGTCTTCAAAATCCGAAAAGAATACGCGATCAACCTCATCAAAGCTAGTTGTACTTCAAACAATGCCCAATTTCGATCCGTAGAGTATGCAATGACCTACATTATGGCTAGTTTCTCCATGGATGTCCATCTGTCTAGGGCTAAACTAACCTTATTTCGTAATGGCAATTGCTTCCCAATTGCACCCACTGACAGTGCATGTTCCCTCTGGCAAATGTTGCGAGAGGTTGTGGAAGAGGGCAGCTCTAGGTCCCTTTGTAATACTTTATATGACTGTCATAGCTCGAGATTTGATATAGCATTACATGGAATATGAGCCAAACCAAATCCTAAAATGAGGTAGCCATTCAATGTGTCTTGGTGAAATTCGGAAGTTTCAAAGTCCTTAGCTGCCAGTTTAGAGTCATTTGTCTGTCATTTCTGTCAATATGCATTAACCGAGATGTCAAATATCAATTTCCTCTGCGAACTTACAATGGTAATTCCTCAACTTCCTTGGCTCTCCAGGATGGCCAAATCTTTCTCATCGACCGACGAAGTAGTCAATTGAGCAAGTTCCGACTGGGTCAATCCGTTAAACTTTGCAATGTGAGCTTTTGCAGCAAGTGTTTCCCCATTGAGCTGGTTCTATGCTCTGATGGGTGGCGATGAACCTGATGACAAACGATAAATATGATTCCAGTGCTGCATGTCTTCTTAATTGCCCAGTGTGGATATAATCGCTATGAAGACACATGTCTAGAATCATTCCAAGCAATAGGACATTTTGTGCCTACATTCAATGAAGCCCACCAAGCATCGAAGATGATGTGCAAAGTAAGGTCGCTCTCATCACAAATAAAGCCACATTAATTTTTGGAAGTGATCATTACCTCTAGCAAGGAGGTAATTACAGATATTGATTCAGACATGGCGGTAGGAATCAGAAAGCTGAGTAACCCGACTTCAGAGACTGCAGAATGATACGTTCTAGTACAGCAGAATGCGGGTTCTGAAATAATTACTCTTGAGCTACATGCAAACTAATCAGATCTGTGAGACATGCATGCATATTTGGGAAGTTGTATACAAGGACATATTGAAAAGACTGACTGCGTAAAACTCAATTGAGTAACAATGCAATGCAGTTGATTGCTGTGTAGCGTCCTGAGCCCCCACCAAAATTGTTGACACTCCGTGGTCACTCAATTGTAGGAGGCAGACCCGCCAAGGTGACTAGCAGTTTTGCCAATGAAGTATGCTGATCGGTTGATTGTGGTTTAATGCTGTTCCATACCCCATAGATTATAAACGATGCATGCTCAAAAGTTGTTGACACTCCGTTGACGCTCTGTTGACGCTATGTTGAGGTATATTTTAGATCATACGTAGGATGTTGTCGGATGCATTATTGCCAAGAAAGGTGGCCGATGGTTCCATTAGGGATTGACATTGTTGCACAGCCCCTTGATTTTCCAGGGTGCAAGGACTAAAATTGGTCATGCTCCGTTACCGCTCATTTTCAGGGCATAGTGGCGCTGTCGTTCAAAGCATTTTTGACTACAAAGACGGCCGATGGTTCATTTATGAATCAATGTGGTCACACAGTCACTCAATTATCCAAGATGCAGGGCCGGAAAGTGTTGACGCTCAGTTGATTCTCTATTGACGCTGGTTTTTTGGGCATAGGTAAAATGTCGTTGGAAGCATTTTTGCCCAGAAAGGCGGCCGTTAGTTCAATTACGGGTAAATGTGGTCGCACAGCCCCATCATTATCCAGGATGGAAGTTCTACAATCGCTCACGTTCTGATGATACTCAATTTTCTGGACATAGCATCAATGTTGTTGCAACCATTTTTGCCTCGAAAAGTGGCTGATAGTTCGATTATCGGTTAATATTGCCGCACAGCTAGTGGTGCCAACGGTTCCAAATCGCCGGGTCGGTTCCGGGTCCGGTTCCGACCCGGGACCGAACCGTTGCAACGGGTCTTACCACAAGAAAACCCGGACCGTTGCCATTGGGCCGGTTTTACCCCCAAAAACCCGGCATAACAAGTCCACAATTTTCGCTCGAATTAAGTATTTGAGTTCTGATCGTATCATGACATGATCAGTAGGTAAATTGTGTAGTTTTAGCCCCTCTTTCACCTCCCGCTCTCAGATTTGCGGTCGGACCAATATTCATCGAGTCACTATCGAAAACCCGTGAATTTTGCCCGAAAAGTGAAGTTATTTCACAGCGATTCGATGAATATTGGTCCAATCGCAAATCTGACAGCGGGAGATGAAAGAGCGGCTAAAACTGCATAATCTGCATACTGATCGTATTGTGATACGATCAGAACTCAAATACTTAGTTGTAGTGCAAGTTGCCGGAACCGGAATATGGAACCGCAGTCCGGGTTCAACCAGGCCAAAAAACCGTGGCTGTATGTCCGGTCCGGGTAACAAACCCGCCAAGACTGAGCGGCTCAGGGTACTTGGCGGCTCCTGACCCGGACCGGGGGCTTCGGGTCAGTTCCAACCCCGAACCATTGCTAACACTACACATAGTGCATGGATTGTCCAAGATGCAAGGCCACAAGTCATTGACAGTCCGTTGAGGATCATGTTTTGGACATAGCAGCAATATTGTCGCAGCCATTTTTTGCCTAGAGTAGTGTTAGCAACAGGTCTCGGTAACCCGCCAGCGGTCCGTGTTTGGACCGCAAAAACTGGTCAGTTCCGTTCCAAACCCGGCCAAAAACCGGACCCTCTTACTCTGGGCGGGCCAAACCCGGACCGGTAACCGTCAACCCGCGGGTTTCGCCGTGTTTGGCTATACCCGTCGGGTCCAATCTCCGGTTCTGCGTTTCGGGGTTCACATTTATTGTCGCATTCAGATAAGCTACTGCTAATGGTAAAGTATTGACATTGGTATGTCACGGTTCATTTTCGGCGTATTAGCCGCCTTGATGTGCAAAACACGGATACTCACGCGCCCAACCACATCCTGAAATGAGCGTCAACAGAGCGTCAACAGAGCGTCAACAATATTTGGTCTTGCATCTTCGGTAATATGAGTGGTGCTTGATCAAAAGCATCCATGGAGAAGGATATGGCAGCCTTTATAGGCAGATATGTACTGGATATTCTAGCCACATCCTCCAGGACAGTAACAACTTATTTTATCTACAGAGCTACCACTAAGTATTCTTGAGCCTTTTAGCATATGATGACAGTCAAAACGATGTATATAGACAATAACCACGACATCGTGCTGTGATTACCCATGATGGTAGGCCAACAATCGTTGACACTCTGTTGACGCTCATTTTGAAGATGGGGCAGGAAGCGTTTCACTTTCACTTTTGCCTATAAAGGCAGCCAAAAATCAGTTTATGGCAATGTGCAACCTGTCGCCCCCCAGACTACCCATGATACATGACCAACAATCGTTGACGCTCCCTTGACGCTCATTTTCATGATGGGGCATGGAGGGTATTGCAATCTGTTTTGCCTATAAAGGCAGCCAAAGATTCCTTTATGACTGACTGCAGCCTATCGGAGGTGTAATTTCCCAGGACTCATAACCTAAAATCGGTGACGCTCCACTGACGCTCATTTTCATGATGGGGCAGGGAGGGTATTGCAATCTGTTTTGCCTATAAAGGCAGCCAAAAATACCTGTATGAGTAACGACAACGTATCTAAGGTGTGATATCCCAGGACGCATGACCAAAAATCGTTGACGCTCCGTTGACGCTCATTTTGCCATGGCTGTATCGACAATATGCAATCATTGAATTTGGCACAGTATATCATTCACGTTGTCTTGGCTGTCTTTCTAGCGTTTTCATTTACATTCTTCTTGATAAGTACGTTGTTCTTTAATAATACATAGATATATATGATAATAATCTCCAAAATCCCGTCTTTCGGTCAATGCTCGTCATCAATTGCAGGATCGCTCAATCTGCTGCTCTTGTCTTCAAAATGATCGTTAGCTGCATTACCACACCACAGAGAGTGTACTAACCTTCATCAGTCAGCATATCTGGATCAAAATCGGTATCGTGCTCGGTATCCTCATCATCTTCAAGATATTCCGCCCAGGGAAGAGCTGTATGCGAATACGTATATCCGGCCGGCAAATTGATGATTGCAGCAGGTTGATCTCCGGAAGAGTTGCCGGTTGGGGCGTGCGGCGTGCCTGGCGGAGGTGGAGTCGGCTCTGGAATCCGCTCTCTGCGTCGGGCGGGTGGAGGTGCACCTGTTTCTTTGCGTGTCCAGGGTGTCTGCGCATTCTTTGCAGTGCCATTTTGGCAAGGAAGGCAGCCGGACATTTGGTTTTGACGAAGCATTGCCGGGTGTCTTTGTATCCCAGCCTTCACCTTTCTGTGCCCAAGAAACTCAACACCCTGCTTCTTTTCGTCTCGCACCTCGGCGTGTGGTTTCTTTATGAGATATTTTGTTTCCTCAATCGCGGCCCGCGAAATGCCTTCTTTGGCCATTTTGGCCATATCCAATGCCAGGCGCATGTCGGACTGTTCCAGCTGTACTCGACCTCCTTGCCTGGCAATAGTTGCAGACATGTTGAAAACCTACAAGACATTAGTTGATGCTTGTAACAACAAAATTCGGCTATTACCTCTACCATATACGCTTCTGTAGCCTCCTCTAAGGTGATTAAAGTCTGTTTCGTCCACTCACGGGGACGCTTATCAGGATAGTCATCTGCGAGAATGGCAGAGCTCACACCATCATGATGTTTGATTTCGTGGACTGTGCGGACAAATGCCTTTGTCGACCATGGAGGTTTCCAGTTATGGGCAGCGATGAATTCGTTACGTAGCTCTCTACGGACACCTGCTGTACGTTATACGGTTAATTGACCGCTGATTGCATCCATATGGATATACTCACATCCCACCGCATGCTGCTTCCTATTTCTCCCGCTGCCAGTCCTGGCGACGATTTTCGAATGTGCATCCTGGGTCATATATTTGGTGGCTGCATTGGAAGCATCGCGGGGATCTAACTTGTGTCTGCGCTCTTGTTGAGTGCCGAGAGTATCCGTATTTGATGAAGGGCCCGCCAATCGGCCAGTATTCGATCCGCTCTTAGCTGGTGGGGGTGGTTGTGTATCCATGATGTGCTGGTGTGGAATAGGAGAGAAAGATGATAACGAGAGGAAGTGGGAAGCCCTGAGGACTATATAGTTAGCATCTTGTCAGCATGGAATAAGTAGCAGCCTACGTGACTGTTATGCTCACGATGAATCCTGCTGAGTATGGCTGCAACTTGCAGGGGTTTACCACCACCCTGCAATTAGCAATAAGTCGGTCTGATGTTGATTGTTTGGTAACAAGGATAAAGTGAGGTGTACGACTGCCGGAATCGCCTAATCGCGTGAAATAAATATGATGTAGTTCGAGGGAAGGAACGTCTGCTGATGTTTGTCTCAAATAATCCCCGGGATAATGCATGAGAATGATGCAAACAATCAGGTCATGTTGTACGGTTAGCGTCACTATTCCTGATTTTTTGACAGTCAGGAGGAAGATTTTGCTTTGTTCAAGATGAGTAAACGTACCAACTTTGACATAAAAGACGCAGCTTGCCTCCATATTGTCCATAACTTGCAACATCTAACATCGCGCCTAACAACACAGTCCACGCAAACTACGATGGTCAATGCTCCTAAAAAGAACTGTTCGCCACTTCCGCCTGGCAGAAACGGGCAATCGACAAAGTGCTCAACCCAACGACGTCATCAAGCGACTGAAGGCAAGAGCGGCTTCAAGGCAGAGAGAGTTCGAACCCTTGGGGTATTGCGCAGCTTGAGATCCAAAAAAAGGCTTGCGGCGGAGAAACGACGAAAAACGCACTTCTTAAACAATGAAGAGAAAGAGAAATGGATTGAGGTTTTTGTTGAAAGAGAGACCGCTGGGGAAAGAAAGCGAGTTGAAGATGCAGAGGCAGCGGTTCAACAAGAGCAGGACGATATGACGCACGCTGAACTCGCGGGATTGACGTCGAGACAGCCCGAAAAGACGTTTGAGGAGATGCTGATTGCTATCGGAGATAGTCTGAGTGATCTTGCAAGTTGCGACAATGGGGAAGATGGGGAAGATGAGGATGATGAAGAGACTGAGAAGGGCCAGCTGAGCGAAGATGACGAACCCGGCTGGGTGATGAGCACGATCACTACAACAGTACAGCAGCGCATGGAAGGGATTCGGCAGAAGCAGATGAAGTTTGACGAATTGACTCAACCGGGATGGGAGGATGCAGCTGATTACTTCCATGAACAAGATGAGAAGTATGGCACATCCGAATCGAGGGTTCCGGCAGTCGTTCGGCAGTGAAAGAATGACGACGCTCCGCCGCATCCACCGACCACATTTTCAGAGCTTATAGAGTGTCTTTACATTGTCCCCGGAATATCGGAAGGGACTTCTCGACCAGGAAGTTGTCATATCAGGCTAGGTTCGGTGAAGCCGCAGACAAAATCGAGCATACCAAGTGGTAAGCCAGCTGCGGAGCCCGATTTGTCACCGTTGCTGAATGCGAAGCCAGTTGAACCAGTTAGTTTTTACCCCTGCATATGGCCTCCAGCTAATTACCATATAGATATCGGATTCCGATGAAGAGATGGTGACGGCTCCTGCATCTGTTGAAGAATAGATATGCAAAATGTAATTCTTGATGTCTGATCGTGGGGAAAAGCAAGTTGTTTACCAATTTTGCTACGTGTCAGCTTTTTCTTGATTTCAGTGACCAAATTGTGAGACTTGATAATTTGTCTGGGTATGTGCAAGGGTCAAACGCACCATGTGAACGTTCTGGAATCCAAATCGCGCTGTAAGACGGCCAAAACGTTCAGTTTCATTCTGCAAGTGACTGTTAAGTGACAAAGTAAAAGCAATATTAGTGACGAAATGAGCTAACAAATTTAAGTGACTGATGTCATACGTGTCATGGAAAGAGCGGTCTGTGCGCCTGACGAATCGATCTGAATGACAACTGTCATGCTGCATTCATCCATGTATCCAACTGCATAACTCTCTGCACAGACCTGGTGCACAGAATTGAGATATTTTAAATTGCTTGTGGTACGTCATGGAAATCGAGGAGAAGGAGCTGGATAAGGAATGCTGAGGAAGTCGAGCTATATTTACTAAAAACTAGTGAAATGATCTACATGCCGTCAATTGCCGGCCGAAAGCGCAGGAATGTGATAGGGCCACGTCATTTCACACTCAGATAGCGTACATAGCAGTTGATCAGAAAGTGAGAGGTAACAAAACTCCTTGATGCAAACGAGAATACATACAAAGGCAATACTGGATGTCAAAAATGTGTATATGATTCGTTGCATACAATTATTGAGTGTACAAAGGCTGTTTCGATGTGATTAATGTGTGCGACAACAGAGTGTCAACAATTTTGAATCTCACACATTCAGCAATCAATGGGCTGCAATATCCCATCGTTCCAAAGTGAATGTATAGGTCGGCATTACTGCGAAAAACGCGAATGACTCAGTCGTTGCCACATCCTAAAAATGAGCGTCAACAGAGCGTCAACGAGTTTTGGCATTGCGTCATGAAAAATCCAGTAGGCTGTGCGGTTACAGTATGTCATAATCAGACTATCGGCCGCGTTTCTATTGAACAATGGTCGTGGAAACATTTCTACTGTGTCCTAAAAATGAGCGTCAACAGAGCGTCAACGATTTTTGGCCTTGCATCTTGGAAATTGCATGGGCTGTGCGGCAACGTTACGCCATAATCGTGCTATTGGCCGCCTTTCAAGGCAAAACCTCTTGAAACAACATCGCTACTATGTCCTAAAAATGAGTGTCAACGAAGCGTCAACGACTTTGAGCCTTGTGTCATGGAAAATCCTAGTGTTGTGCGGCGACAATAGGCCATAATCAGATTATCGGCTGCCTTTCTAGGTAAAAACAGTAACGACGACATCGCTACTATGTCCTAAATATGAGCGTCAACGGAGTGTCAACAACTTTGGGCATTGTATCTTCGAAAATCCTAGGGCTGTGCGGCGACATTAAGCTATAATCAGATCTTCGGCCGCCTTTCTAGGCAAAAATGGTTGCGACGATATCGCTTATATGTCCTAAAAATGAGCGTCAACGGAGCGTCAACAACTTTGGGCCGTGTATCACGGAAAAACCTAGGGCTGTGCAGCGACATGAAGTCATAATCAGATTATCGGCTGCCTTTCAAGGCAACAACAGTTGCGACGATAACGCTACTATGTCCAAAAGATGAGCGTCAACAGAACCTCAACGACTTTTCGCCGTGCATCTTGGAAAATCCGGTGGCAGTGCGGCAACATACACACATAATCGTGCTATCGGCCGTCTTTCTAGGTAAAAATGCGTTGTACGACATCGTTACATTGCCCTGAAAATGAGCGTCAACAGAGCGTCAACGATTTGAGGCATTCTATCTTGGAATGTCAATCGGCCATGCGACCACAATGATCTACAGTCGTACTCTCGGCCGCTTTTCTGGGCAAATACGCTAACAACAAGATCGTAACCATGTCCCAGAATGAGCGTCAATGGAGTGTCAACGATTTGTGCACTGGCACCTTGGATAATCCAACCGCAATGGAGTGGACATAAACCACAATGTACCTCTCGGCAGCGTTTGTGGGCAACAATGCTACTGACGATATCGTGTCCCCCTCCTACAATTGAGCGCCCACGGTGCGTCAAGGCTCCGAACGCTACACAGCAATAAACTGCATTATGCTGTTCCTAAATGGAGTTTTACGCGGTCAGTCGTTGCAATCTGTCCTTGTATTCAACTTCACAAATATGCATGCAATGTCTTACAGATCTGATTATTTTCCTTCTAGCAGTTGGTGTTAGCAACGGGTCCGGGTAACCCGCCAGCGGTCCGGGTTTGGACCGGAAAACCGGTTCGGTTTGGTTCTAGACCAGTCCAAAAACCCGACCAGGAGCTTCTTGGGGGGCCAAACTCGTACCCGTACCCGTCCAACCACGGGTTTTGCCGGGTTTGGCTAGACCCGTCGGTTCCAGTCTCCGGTTCTCCTTTTCTGGTTTTTCTATTTATGGTCGCAGTCATATATGTTACTGTTATGTGCAAAATATTAACTTTGGTACATCATTCTCTTTATTGGTTTCATTGGCAGCCTTTATACTCAAAACAATGAGAGACATGCTCCCTGCTACATCCTGAAGTTGAGTGTGATCAAGTGTTCATCTTGCATCATTTGTAAGATTCGAGGTCCAGAATAGCCATATTGATTGCAAAGGCTGTCATTCAGCCAAAATTTGATCAGTTTGCGCATGCGACTGCGCTGGCAACATTTGGAGAGCTGTTGGAGATACATGATAGTGTCAGCGGAAAATCGCAATGCCGCAAGGAACCTTCCGGGATAGAGTAGCCATATGTAAATAGCATGCCGCAAATGACATTCCCACATATGAATATCGGCTCGCGCAACTGACGCAATACCCAATTCATCACCGATTCACAAACCGAAGCCTGCAAAGCCCGTATGCGTTTACCCCTGCATATGTCATCCATACCTACATACTATACAGAAAATTGATCCAGGTGAACATATTGTATTGGCTTGTAGGTCATGTGTACACAACCTGCACAATATGTGATTATTGATGACATAGCTCTGCAAAAAGTAGCTGGCGTATCTATTGCGATATGTCAAAGAATTTTTTTGATTTCACTTACTATATTGTAAGAAATGATAATTCGTCTGGGCATGTGCAAAGGTCATACGGGCCATGTAAACGGTCCAAACTCCAAACCAAGTTGAGTGACAACTGATCAACACAATATGGTCCTGGCTTTTACGGATAAGTGAGAATGCGCAATCTAACATAAAGATGAAATATACTAACAAAGTTTCACTTAGTGATGTCATACGAGTCATAGAAGGAGCAGTCATTACGCGACGCGAATCTGGGTGAATGACCACCATCATGATCCATTCATTCATACAACCAACTACATTACTCCGCATTTAGACCGGGCGCAAATAGTGATCATTGTGAAAATTGCTTATGGTACGTCATGGAAATCGAGCGGATCGAACTGGATATGGCAAACTGAGTAAGTTGGGCTTTATTAATGGAAAATTAGGTTATGGCTCTAGATGCAGTGAATTGCCAACTGAGAGCGCTGAAATGTCACCGCGCTAAGTTATCCATCGCTCAGAGAACTTCTGTATCAGTGGATCAGAAATTGATACGCCATAAAGCTTTTGCATGCAACTAAGTATTGGTACAAATTATTCATTGGCTGTCAATAATGACTATATGATTATTACAGCGACACAGGAACAGCCCCATTGTTTCAATGAGCGTCAACGGAGCATCAATGAATTTTGGATATGTAAGCAACATAATAGGAATGTGATTTCCTCGCTGCTATTCATAATCAACAGACTGGCAGCCTTTGTAGGTAAAGGAGACCGCGGCGTGGTAACAGCCACATTCTGATACTGAGCGTCAACGGAGCGTCAACGATATTTGCTGTGGTAAGTAAGTTAATTGGAAACCAATTTGCTCGCTGTTATCCATTATGATGTATGGGCAGCCTTTACAGGCAATATCGTGTGAGTCGATACTGCTACACCTCCAAATGAGCGTCAATGAAGCGTCAACAGAGCGTCAATAGAGCATCAACACCGCGTCAACAGAATGTCAACAGAGTGTCAACGATTTTGGATATTGCATCTGGTATGATCCAAGGGCTCTGCTACAGCAGGTATCCATAATCATCGTATTGGCAGCTATTCTGAACAAAAGTGATCGCGACATGGTCACAGCCCCACACTGAAAATGAGCGTCATCAGAGCATCAACGATTTTGAGTATTGCACCTTGTATAATCCAAGGGCTGTGCCACGGCATTTATGCATAATCAAAGTATTGGCAGCCTGTATAGGCAATATTGTGTGTGTCAATACCATTACACCTCAAAATGAGCGTCAACTGAGCGTCAACACCGCGTCAACAGAGCATCAACAGAGCGTCAACAGAGCATCAACACAATGTCAACAGAGTGTCAACCGAGTGTCAACGCTTTTGGGTGTTGCATCATGTATAATCCAAGGGCTCTGCTACGGCATAGATCCATATTCAACGTATCGGCAGCCATTCTGCGCAAATGAGATTGTGACAAGGTTACAACACTTGTCTGAAAATGAGCGTCAACAGAGCGTCAACGATTTTGTGTGTTGCATCTTGTATAATCCAAGGGCTGTGCTACAGCATTTAGCCATAATTGAAGTATTGGCAGCCTTTATAGGCAATATCGTTAGTGTCAATACAGTTACACCTCAAAATGAGCGTCAACCGAGCGTCAACACAGCATCAACAGAGCATCAACAGAGCATGAACACAGAGTCAACCGAGTGTCAACAGAGTGTTAATGCCTGTGGGTGTTGCATCAGGTATATTCCAAGGGCTCTGCTACGGAATATGTCCATAATCAACATATTGGCAGCCGTTCTGTGCAAATGTGATCGTGATATGGTCACTGCACCTGTCTGAAACTGAGCGTCAACAGAGCGTCAACGACTTTGTGTGTTGCATCTTGTATAGTCCAAGGGTTGTGCTGTGGCATTTATCCATAATCGAAGTATTGGCAGCCTTTATAGGCAATATCATGTTTGTCGATACCGTTACACCTCAAAATGAGCGTCAACAGAGCGTCAACACACCATCAACAGAGCATCAACAGAGCATGAACACAGTGTCAACTGAGTGTCAACAGAGTGTCAACGCTTTTGGGTGTTGCATCATGTATATTCCATGGGCTCTGCTACAACATATGTCCATAATGAACGTATTGGCAGCCATTCTGTGCAAATGCGATCGTGACATGGTCACTGCACCTGTCTGTAAATGAGTGTTAACAGAGCGTCAACGATTTCGTGTGTTGCATCTTGTATAATCCAAGGGCTGTGCTACGGCATTAATCCAAAATCGAAGTATTGGTAGCCTTTATAGGCAATATCATGTTTGTCGATACTTTTACACCTCAAAATGATCGTCAACAGATTGTCAACACAGCATTAACAGAGCGTCCTCAGAGCATCAACCCAGTGTCAACTGAGTGTCAACAGAGTGTCAACGCTTTTGGGTGTTGCATCATGTATAATCCAAGGGCTCTGCTATGGAATATGTCCATAATCAACGTATTGGCAGCCGTTCTGTGCAAATGCGATCGTGACATGGTCACAGCACCTGTCTGCAACCGACCGTCAACAGAGCGTCAACGATTTTGTGTGTTGCATCTTGTATGATCCTAGGGCTGTGCTACGGCATTTACCCATAATCGAAGTATTGGCAGCCTTTATAGGCAATATGGTCTGTGTCAATGCCACTACACCTCAGGCATCAATGGAGCCTCCACAATGTTTGGTCTTGTAAATAAGGTAATTGGTATGTTATTTGCTCGCTGCTATCCATAACCAATGTTTTGCCATCAACTATGTGCAAAAGAGCAAGTGACACGGTCGCGGCGCCATTCTGGGAATATCTGTCAACTCAGCATCATCCGAGGGTAATGAATTCTGGGTGATGCAGATCGGGTAATGAAGTCATTGAATGGATATTTGAGCTTATAATTGAACTATTGACCTTCTCCCTGGTCAAAAATACATATCATTAAAAGAAAAACATGAATTAAAATATTGTCAATCTGGCAATATGCAAAACATGCAAAATGTGATTACTGGATGTCAAATGATCGATTTTGATTGAGTACTATAATCGAATAGCAAAAGCACGCATGTTATATGACTTTACAGATGGACCCACTGTACAACCCGCTGGGTATCCGCCCAATTCAAACAGGTAGGGAGATGTCGATGGAACCGTACCCGAATTGACAGTTCGGGTGTATTGACCACCTGGACCACCAATCTGGCTCCGGTTCGGTTCCGACCTGTACCCGGACCTGAAGTGACGGTCCAGACCCGTTGCTAACACTATTAGCAGTAGAGTCAATATGTAAGAACCCGCATTCTGCGTTAATGTATCGTTATTTTCGGCAGTCTCTCGAGTTGACATACCTAGCTTTCCAAATTCTATCACCATGTCGGATACACAATCTTTGAAGACGTCATTGCTCGAGGTTATGATCTCTTCCAACAATGAACGTGTCTTGATTCGTGATTTAAGTGACCTTACATTGCAAATCATCTTCGATGGTTGGTGGGCTTCAATGAATGTAGGCTGGAAGCGGCCTATTGCATGGAAGAATTCTAGACAGGCGCCATCATGGCGATTCTGTTTGCAATGCGGAATTGAGGAGACTGGCAGCCCTGGCATCATATGGATCGTGTGTCACCAAGTTCTTCGCCATCCATCAGAACATGGAACCAGCTCAATGGGGAAACACTTGTTGGCAAAAGCTCACATCACAAAGTTAAATGAATTAACAGAGTCAGAGGTCACTGAATAGAGCAGTTCGACGGTGGATGAAACAGCATTGGCCATCCTGAAGATACAAGGAAGTTGCGGAATCACAATAGTAAGTGTGCCGAGAAAAATGATACTTGATATCCAATTAAATCCATACTGACTGAAATGACAGACAAAACGTTCTAAACAGGCAGATAAGGACTTTGAAACTTCCAAATTTCACCAAGACACGTGGAATCGCTACCTCATGTTAGGATTTGTTTCGGCACATATTCCATGGAACGCTATATCAAATCTCCAGCTACAACGGTCATATACGTCATTACGCAACAAGCAAGTTCTACCGTCCACTACGACCCTTAGTATAATTTGCCGGAGGGAATATGAACTGACTGTGGATGCAATTAAGAAGCAATTGCCGATAAAAAATAAAGTTAGTTTAGCTTTGGACGGATGGACATCAACAAACAAACTGGCCATAACGTCCGTCATTGCATACCATATGGATCGATATTAGGCATTGCGTGAAGTTCAACTCGCTTTCGATGAGGTTGATCGCATGTTCGGTTCCCATTTTGAAAGCTTAATAATGATGATTGGTCAAGGGCCAACATACTGGAGCAAGGTTAGCCGTACATTTGAAGGACGTGTTTGATCATTTTGAGCTTACCGAGGGCCGCTTGCTTGGTATTGCAACTGATAATGCTTTGTCAAACTACTCGATGACACGTGCGCTGCAATCAACACTTTAGGCCTTTAGGAATTGAGTGGCCGGCATTGATGAACCACATACCATGCATGGCGCACATCATACAGCTGGCTTCAGGTGCATTCATGAGCAGTCTCAGTGTAAAAGGCCGCACCAAGTCCTGGGAAGCCCATGAGCGCGATCAGCAATTTGGAGAGAATGAAAGCATAGACATTGGGAAGAGTCAAAGACTTCGAAAAGAGGGCAATGCTAGAATCAACAAGGTGTCGGCCATGAAACCAGGTTTAGCAAAGATAATTGCGAAAGTACGTATTTCATGATATTTTGGAAGTCCTGAAGCTGACCTTCATATTGCAGAGAATGCTTGCTGTATTAATTACGCTGACACCTGGTCGCCGAAACGAGTTCATTGACTGTCCAAATGGCAAAGTCCGCATTGCCCTACTTCCTATAATGGATGTGAAGACACGTTGGAACTCTACACTGGATTTACTGGAGCCAACCTACCACTTACGGGAATTCACCTGCGAGTGGCTTCAAAACCCAAAATACGCTTAATATCGGCCATTATTCACAACTCAGGATGAACGGACGATTGTCAAGTATGTGATGGAAGTGTTGAGGTCATTTCGCTATTGGACCCTTTGGATGTCGAAGAGGCATACAGTCACATTGCATCACGTCATCACAGTGTACAACGACATGTTCGATCACATGGATGGCGTGATGCGAGCTTTGGCCACGAAGAAGCCTCAATGGAAGGAAGACTTGATCTTCGCTGTGAAGTTAGCTCGGAAGAAGATTTCCAAATACTACGCTGAAGTGACACCAACGACAGGCATGCTCCTGATTTCCGCACAAATCCATGATCCATTCCGGAAGTTGCGATCTTGTAGAAAGTGAGACAACGGAATGGATATCAATCCTGAGGAAGAGACATCATATATTACACAATACAAAGAGGCCTGTCTAAAGTATGTGGAAGATGAATACTGCGCTAAACATTGACATGCGCCGTTCAATAAACTCGAAACAGTACCGAGCAGCAATCTCATCCCCTCCGCAACGGCAACAGGGTCCTATCAATCATCCTTTGATCCATACTATTTGTCCAGCGATAATGATGAATACTTAACGCCTGACAATGTGCTTGAGACGACACCCGGACGAAGCGATCGAGCAACCCGCATATTGACTGCCGTCAGGCTCTATTTGAATCCGCTGCCTGAAGCACCAAAGAACTCAGGACAAATTAATCCAAATCTCAAGGATTACCACTCCGACCCAATGGAGATTAGCAATACATTTTGGATACCGGACATAACTGATTGGTGGCGCCAACAGGAGGAAACGCACTCAACGTATGCCGATCTCTCCAATGTGGCTCGCGACATATTCTGTATCATACCACATGGTGTCGGAGTGGAGGCCAGTTTTTCCGTTGGACAAGATGTTATTGGGTGGAGGCAGTCAAAAACCACACGCAAGACCCTTCGCGAAAAAGTCGTTGTCAGGCAGTTTGCTTGAGCCCATAATGGGATTTGGGCAGGCACTGACCGAGAATTGGATACCCCACACACAGAAAACGTGTCCGAAATGAAGAAAGAGGGGGAGGACAGGAATTTGCACAGAATGGCCAAGGTTCACAACTTTTTGGAGAAGTGGCAGGGCAACCAAAACCTACGTGCTACTCAGAAGGAATCTGGCGCTCAAAACAAGCAGATAACGGCCGTAGGATACATTTCGGACACTGAAGAGAACGTTAAAGCATCCTGGTCACTCTTTCAACATGATGGTGCGGGTGCATTTAAATTGTCAGAAAGATCACCTTTGCCACCAGGTTTGTCTGCGAAGGACCTCCCTGGAGGACGAACTCCGATCTTGAATGTCTGCCAATCCCGGAGAACCAACCGTCATCCAGTCGAAAGAGATGACGATAGCGCACCTGAAAGCATTTCGGACACCGATGATTGGCTGAACTGGAATGGCGACTTGGATAATCCAAATGGCAGCCGAGATGATTGCGCAGCAGACGATGAATCCGATATAGGCCCCAACAATGGCATTGAGGACCCGCAATGCCCAGAGCTGCAGGATGTGACCGCCACGCCAAATGTGCCCGGATTGGTTCGGCCGACACGGAAGTCAAAGAGACAGGCTCAAAAGGTGTTGGTGATGGTCAATGCAGTTGAAACGCGGAGAAACAAAGGAGGGAAGAAAAAGTAGGACAGAATGCGTCAATGGTTCACCAGCTTTATGTAGCTTGACCAAGAGTCTCAGTTAGAGATATATTATGGCCGAATGGTAAGAAGTAGATCGTGAATATCAGTTCATAAATAGATGTATAGCAGGCGCAATGAATCTTTTGGCATGATACATCATTTTTAGTCGTGTGAGAGTGAACAGTGCAAGATTATTACGCCGCTCGGCTTTGCCACAGGGCTCAGTCTCAATCAGGCAGAATAACAGCCAATCAAGTCAAATCAGGATGAAATCAATTGTCGACAGCAGCAGATGTTGAATGGACAATACATTGAAATGAGCACCAACAGAGCGTCAACGACTTTTGGCCTTGCAACTTGAAAATTGCATGGGCTGTGCGGAGACGTTCCGCCATAATCGTGCTATCGGCCGCCTTTCTAGGCCAAACCTCTTGCAACAACATCGCTACTATGTCCTAAAAATGAGCGTCAACAGAGCGTCAACGACTTTGAACATTGTATCATGGAAAATCCTAGTGTAGTGCGGCGAAAATAGGCCATAATCAGATTATCGGCTGCCTTTCTAGGCAAAAACAGCAGCAACGACATCGCTACTATGTCCTAAAAATGAGCGTCAACGGACCGTCAACAATTATTAGCATTGCATCTTCAGTAAGTTATGTTCCGATTAGTTGTAGACATCCATTTATGGGATATTGGCAGCCTTCAAACGCAAAAACAACTGCAAGATGATCCCTGTGGCCTCCTGAAATTGAGCGTCAACCGAGCGTCAACAGTTTTAGGACTTGCATATTTCGTAATCATGGCATCGCGCGGATCATCGCTTGCGTAACTGTATTATTCACCGCCTTGCTAGGCAAAAATAGCATATATCGAAGGTGAAACACAGATACCAAATTAATCGATATTACACACTCCTCAACAAGCAAAAGCACATTGTTGGTTGCTGAAAACTCAATTTTGATAAGAAACTATTAACACACTGCAAATACAACAGCCTTATATGAATCTATAGATGGACTCGCTGGGCGACCTGCTTACAACCCGCCCAATTCAGATGCATTGGGAGTTCACAGTGCAACCATACCCGAGTGAGCAGTTCGGGTTTATTGATGACAGCCAATTTGGCAACGGTTCGGTTTGGACCCGGGCCCGGACCCGAAGTGACGGTCCGGAACCATTGCTAACACTAGCCTAGAGAGGCTGCCGATAGTTTGATTTCGAGTTAATGTCGCTGCACAGCCCTTGGGTCTTCCAACATGCAAGGCCAAAAATTGTTCACACTCCATTAACTCTCATGTTCAGGATGCGTCAACGACCATGTCGTTTGCCTTTTCCATGACAATGCTGACTAATATTCACCTCGAAAGGATGTGACAATGCAGCCCTTTGATTGTGGAATGTGTAAGCCTAACAATCATTGATGTTCTGGTGACACTCACATTAATCACATCGAAACAGCCCTCTTACACTGAATAATTGTATCCAACCACTCGTATACTCATCATTGACATCCAATAGTGCGTTTCTAAGCATTACGATCTGCATCCAGAAGCTTTGTGGGCTCTCAATTTCTGCTCAACCTCAATCCACGTTATCTGTGTGAGAAACGATGTGGCCCTATCACATTCCTGCATATTCGGCTGGCAATTTACGGTATGTAGATCATTTCACTAATTTTTGGTATATATTCCTCGACTTCCACAGGGCCATTCCGCATCCAGCTCCTTCTTCTCGATTTCCGTGACATACCACAAGCACTTTCAATATCTGAACCATGTGAACCAGGGCTGTACGGGATGATATGCAGTCGGATACACGGAAGTAGTGAGTATGATTGTGGACATTCAGACAGACGAGTGTCGAATACTGACTGCTCTCGCTATGACTCTTATGACATCACTCAATTAAATTTTGTCAGTATATCTCATCACTATTATAGCTTGAGATTTCTCACTTAACTGTAATTGGCAAATAGAAATCAAACGTATTGGCCATCATACAGCCTGATTTGCATTCTAGATCCTTCGCATGGTGCAGTCGACCATCTCACATGCACAGACAAATTATCGTGTCTCAAAATTCGGACACTGGACTCAAGACAATGCTGACATGTAGCCAAATTGGTACACAAATTGCATTTCGCAGAGATATGATGTCAAAAATCGAAATGTGCCTCTCCATTCTGCAAATGGCGCAGGAGCCAGCACCATGAGTTCATCCGAATCTGATGTCTATATTGTGATTAGCTGGGAAGGCTTTATGCAGATGTAGAAGCTTATGAGATCAACAGGCTTCGCATTCTGCATAGTGTTAGCAACAGTTCCAACCCGCTAGAACGGTTCCGGGTTAGGGTTGGAACCGGAACCAAACCGTGGCAATGGTTTTACCAGATGAAAAACCCGGACCGTTGGCATTTGGGCCGGTTTCCACCTCAAAACCTGGCCTTTGCAAGCCCAGATGATTCGCTCCAATTGAGTATTTGAGTTCTGATCGTATCATGACAAGATGTATACGCAGATTGTGCAGTATTAGCCGCTCATTCACCTCCCGCATTCAGATTTGCGATCCGACCAATATTCGTTGAGTCGCTGTCGAAAACCCGCGAATTTCTGTGAATATCTACGCTTATTTGACAGCGACTCAACAAATATCAGTCGGATCTCAATTCTGAAAGCGGAGGGTGAAAGATCGGCTTAAACTGCACAATCTAGGTATACATCATGTCATGATACAATCAGAACTCAAATACTTAATTGGAGCCGAAAATGTAGGAACCGCAAAATGGACCCGCGGTCCAGTTCTTACCAGGCCAAAAGACACTGCGTTTCGGTTCGGTCCGGGTAACAAAGCCGCCAAGACATAGCGGTTCGGGTTTTCCGCCGGGTATCGACCCGAACCGAACCGAACCGCCGGCCAAAAACCGGACCGCTGGCGGGTTATCTGGACCCGTTGCTAACACTAACTCTGCATGAGCGAGGAATCAGGCACCGTGCCTGGTGCAAGACCACATATACTCGTGGTCGACTGCGGCTTCCCAAAACGAAGCAGAATATGAATACATCCTGCCTGAGAAGTGCCTTTTGGCATTAGCGATATTCCGGGGACAATCTCAAGACACTCCATTAGCTCTCCATGTGTTGTGGGTGGAGGTGAAGCTGGATTTTGATTCTTGTGGGGTGAAACGACAGCTGGTAACCTGAAATCGGATGTGCCGTACTTCTTCCTTCTTTCACAGAAGTAGTCGGCTGCGTGTTACCAACCAGGTCGTGTCAATTCATCAAGCTTCATCTGGTTCTGCCGAAACCTCTCCATGCGCTGCTGTACGAGTTTGGAGATTGTGCCAATCACCCAGCCGGGTTCGTCATCTTCGCACAGCTTGCCCTGCTCTTTCCCTTCATCATGCCCATCTTCGCCATCCTCCCAAGTGTTATAACTTCGAAGATCACTTAGTCTGTCTCCAACGGCAACCATTATCTCCTGTACAGGCATTTTGGGTGTTCTGGTTGTCAATCCTGCGTTTTGAGCGTTCCTCATTTCTTCATGCTCTTGCTGAACTGCTGCCTCTGTGTCTTCAATTCAGTTGTTTGCCCCAGCGGTTTCTTTCTTAACATTATCCTCAATCTATTATTCTTTTTCCTCATTGCTTAACGAGTCCGTTTCTCATTGTTACTCGGCCGCAAGCTTCATGTCTGATCACAAGCTGCGCAATCTCCCAAGGGCTACGACCCTTTCAGCTTACGATCCGCTTCTTCCTCCATTTGCTGATGATGTTGTAGTGTGGACTGCTTTGCCGATTACGAATACTTGCCCGCTGGATGTGGTGAAAAGTTTTGTTTTGGAATGATGACCATTGTTGTTTGCGTTGACTCTGTTGTTGGGCAAGATGCTAGACATTGCAAGATATGGGCAATGTGGAGGCAAGCTGCATCTTGTATGTCAGGGTTGGTATGTTTAATCATCTTGAAGAGAGCAAAATCTGCCTTTTGACTGTCAATAAATTGGGAATAGTTAGGCTAACTGTACAACATGACTGAATTGTTAGCGCCAGTTTCATGTAATATCTCGGGGATACCTTGTGACAAACAGCACCAGACATCCGCCCCTCGAACAATGTCCTATTTGGATCTGACAATCATGCAATTTCGGCTGTCATTCACCTCAATTCATCCCTGTAAACAAACAATGGCGATCGGACTGTCATATTGCAAATCGCAGGGTGGGGGGAAACCCCTGCAACTTGCACCCATACGCTACAAGATTCATCTTGAGTATATCGAACATGTTGATTGCTACTGATTCCATTCCGACATGATGATAACTATACAGTCCTCAGGATTTGCCACCTCCTTTCCTTATCATCTTCCTATCCTATCCCACACCAGCAACTCATGGATACACAACAACCTCAGCCAGGTGAGAGCGGATCCAACTAAAACCGATTGATGGGCACTACATCCAATATGTCACTTGTTGGCACACAGCAAGAACGCAGACACCAGTTAGTCAACTGCGAAGGTGCCAATGCAGCCACCAACAATATGACCCAGGATGCTCATTTTGAAATGGTCCGTAGGACCGGAAGCATCAAGAATCAGAAGCAGCAGGCTGTTGGATGTGAGTATATCCATAATAAGGTGAACGGCCGCAAATTGACCATATAAGGTACAGTGGGTGTACACAGAGAGCTACCTGACCAATTAATCACTACCCATATGGGGGTACCTCCCTGGTCGGCGAAGGCATTTGACCTCACAGTGAGTGAACTCGAACATCAAAGTGTAGTCAACTCAATGATTTCGGGGGACAAATTTCCTGACAAGCATCCCAGTCAGTGGATGAAACGAGCAATGATCACCTTAGACGAGGCTATGGAAGTGTAAATGGTTGAGGTAATAGCCAAATCTCACTGTCTGCAGCAGCAACTAATTTCTTGAAGGTTTTCAACATGTCTGCTGCTATACCAAGGCAAGGAGATCGGGTACAGCTGGAGCAGTCCGCCATGCACCTGGCCTGAAATCAGGTCAAAATGGGCACAGAAGGGTTTTCTTGCGCCTCAATAAAGAAACGTAATATCTACACAAGAAACATCACGCCGAGGTTCGAGATGAGAAGAAGCGGGGTGTGGAGTGTCCTGGGAAGTAGAAGGTGGAGGCTGCGATAGAAAGACACCCGGTTATGCTTCAATAAAACCACATGGCCGGATGCCTCTCTTGCCAAAATGGCAGCACAATGAATCCACAGACATGCTGGAGATGCAAAGGATCAGGTGCAGCCACACCTGACCAAGACAGCCAGCCGACTACAGAGCCGATGCCACCTCCGCCTGCAATGACACCTGCCCCAACTGGTAACAAGTCCAGGGCTCAACATTGCCGAATCAACAATTTGCCTGGCGGACATGTGTATTCACGTACATCTCTTCCCTGCGCTTGATTTTGTATTCTTGATACATATGCCCAGGATAGTCAGCACGATACAGATTTTGATCCAGATATACTGACTGATACAAAATCATCCAATGGTTGGTACACCATCTGCTGTGTGGTAAAGCAGCTAAAATCCATTGTGGGGATGAGAGTAGCCTAATGAGCCAAGCTCCAGGTGATGACGAGCAGTGATCGAACGGCATGGGATTTTGGAGATTATTATTATTTACAATATGGGGACACTGTAATGTATATTTTAAAGGATATATTTATATGCAATATTGAAGAACAATATAGCAATCAAGGAGAAAGTAAATGAAAACGCAAGGAATGCTGCCGCAACAATGTTACTGATCGACTACCCCAAATCAATTGATTTTATATTGTGGATACGCCCATGGCAAAATGAGCGTCAACGGAGCGTCAACAATTCTAGGTCATGTAAGTCTGGTAATTGAAAATCAATTTGGTCGTGGTTATACAGAATCAAATTATTGGCCGCCTGTAGTGGCAAAAGTTATACCAACATGGACCATACCTCATCTTGAAAATGAGCATCACCATTTTTTGGTCATGCGCCCTGGGCAATTCGAACGCTGATAGGTTGCAGTCAGTCATTCAGGAATTATTGGCCACCTTTATATGTAAAACAGATTGTGATACCCTGCCTGCCCCTTCTCCACAATGACCATCAATGGAGCATCAATGATTGTTGGTCGTGTATTGTGGGTTACCTGGGGGGTGACAGGTTGCTGACAGTCATAAACGAAGTATTGGCCTCCAGTATAGGACAAAGTCAATGAGAAATGCTCCTTGCCATATCTTGAAAATGAGCTGCAACGGAGCATGAACGAGTGTTGCCATTCCATCATGGTTACTCACAGTGCAATATGGCCATTACAGTGTATATACATTGCTTTGACTGTTTCTGTACTCCAAAAGACTCAAGAACACTTACTGGTTGCTCGGTAAATGGACTAAGTTGTTACTGTCATGGAGGATGTGGCAGGAATATCCCATACATATCTGCCTATAAATGTTGCCATAGCCTCGTTTATGAATGCTTGTGATCAAGCGCCACTCATATTACCAAAGCTGCAAGACCAAGAATCGTTAACGCCCTGTTGACTCTGATTTTCAATATGGGGTAGGGTGCTGTATTCCTTCTCTTTTATTTTTAAAGGCGGCCAATAATTTGTTGCTGACATTCTGCAATCTATCAGCATTCTGATTACCCAGGAGGCATGACCAAACATCATTGACGCTCCATTGACGCTCATTTGCAAGATGGGGTAGGGAGCGTTTCGCCTTCTCTTTTGGCTATAAAGGTGGCCAATACTTTGTTTATTACTGTGTGTAACCTGTCGCCCCCCAGATTACCCAGCATACACAACAACCAATGACGCTCTGTTGACTGTCACTTTCATGATGTGGTACGTGTGTGTCTATGATGGCTATGAGTATTAGGGCGCCCAATACGTCACAAACAAACCGTGACGTATGAAAGTCAATATGTTACGATTAGCATTAGCATATCTCAATGCGATCACAAATGGGAAACACAAAACGTAGAACCAGAGATCAGAACCAGAGGGTCTAGCCAAACTTGGTAAAACCTGCGGATTGACGGGTAAGGCTGTATGTTTGGCCTGCCAGCTGTCAGCGTGTCAGGTTGTTGTACGGGTCTGGAGCCGAACCGACCCGTTTTTGGGGTCCAAAACTAGACCGCTGTCGGGATACCCAGACCCGTTGTTGACACTTGGGCAGAAGCTGGCCTTGTCGTCGAGAGATCTGCATTGTAGGCATTTGCCGGTAGAACATCACCTTTCGAAGATTTCCATTGAGACCCATGCTGCAGGCAGTAAGCCTGATGACTGTCCTTTGCCGCCTGATTTGCCGTGTTTGTTTGATCCCAATCGGCAGGATTGGCCGCCACAAGTGTTGTCGCCTGGCTTTGAGATTGATGGCTGGTAGCCTCGTTTGCTGCCATTGGAAGCCGAGTCTGTACGCTGTTTCTGCTGCTGTTGTTGTTGCTGTTGCATTGGTTTCTCGTTTTTGACAGGTGTAACTTCCAAGGCCACGGCCATAGCACAGCACTTATTTAAGATGCCAAATCTGCCATAGCCAGGCATCATCGGTCCAACAACGTCGTCGAGAGAGTTGCAGAGGCCTGCTGAGGCAACATTGTTGAGGATTTCATCATGCTTCTCTTGATTCCACCTAATATGTCTTCAATGAGCTTTCACACAATTTGCATAGGCTGTGACCGATTCTTGTTGAAGTTATATGTATCCCTGCGTGAGCGTAATCACCATCGTGCGACATTGATCCTTGTCCCCATGAACATTAGCCATCTCCAGTGAAAAGAGCTCGAAGTCCTGTAGGCATGGGCCGGATCACACAGACAAGTCACCCTCCCATCCCCAAGGGTCTATCATGGCCGTCTGTCTGATTGCCGGGTTTTGGTGATTGCTCCAGGTGTCCAGAAAGGAGACCGTGTATTTGACATGATCAGGTCCACGACATGGGATTTGGTGGCCCTGGGAGTTGAAATTTGAGCATAACACGTCGAGATATCAGTCCAGCTCTTTTGCACCCCCACTGTACTGTACAGGGTTGACGATCATATACATGTTTGGTCTTGGGCCTGCAGTGCTTCCTTCGGTGCGTTCTATGCATTGGGCAGCCATCTGCTCCCCTTTGGCAGCCATTCTCTCCAGTATGTGTCTCAGTTCAGTTTCCCACTGGGCATGATGTTCAGGCAGCATTTCCATCATCAACCGGTGTCGAGTTGCCACTTCCGGAGTATCCTTGTTACAAATGTCGGACTGCAGACCACTGAAATGATGGTCGATGGGGCTATCTACGTCTCGTTGATCTCGGAGGTCAATGTCAAATGCACGGTCAAGGTCATTGTCATAATCAATCTCAGCCTCAGGTTAGACGGTTGGAGAGGTTTCTTTGGTTGTCGATGCCGCTACCGCCAGAGTGTCATCACTCCCATGGATGTCAGTGACATGCAATTAAGTTCATGTAAACGTCTTTGGAGGTTTGTTTTTTCGATAAAATCCGTTATTTTGTGGCAAGAGGTCAAAAGGGGTAAATTGCGCGATACAATGAGTGAAACTTAGCGAATCGATGAATAGTGATAATAGTGTAAGGTCATATATCCTTAAATGGCCACGTATGACAGTATATGGTATTATACAGTTGCACACGTGTATGTGATAACATACTAGAGTAGTAGACAGGTTAGATTATCACTGGCAATCTCAGAGAGATCACGTGTCGTCAATAGTTGGTTGCAGGTACCCAGCCATTGTCATGTCTCGTGCCATTGGCAAGAACCTAATTCTGAATCCCATTGCAGATGAATATGATAGACAAAATTCCTTGTGGTTATGGAATCTTACAAACCACTGCTCTGAGAATACCGCACCAACTCTCCCGCAGAGCTTCCACCGCAGTCCCAGCTGCTCTCGTAGCATCTCGCAGAGGTGCGCGGCGGTCTCTACTGCTCTGGAAGTCTTCCGCAGACTTCCGCAGAGGTCTCCGCCGATCCACAATTTGAACACCCTGTAAGCCCAATCCCATTGCAACCTGAATGCACCTCCATAACTGCAGATGCTTTCAGGAGCACCTGAGAATGCTCTTGCAGAGTCTGAGAGCACTGTGCTTAGCTCCAGGGGGGCCTGGGCACATTTGGAGGTACTTACAAGCACTGGTGAGGTCGACCGGAGTGTCAGGGAGATTAGTGTGTGGCTTCCGGACTGATCTACGTTGTGCTGATTGTGGTACTTTCCTTACAATGATCCTATTCGGTCATCCAATTAAGTGTTCATTGTGACAATTGACAATGTTCGTCACTAAATGAATCTGGTAGCCACTTTTGGAATTTCTGCGGTTGAATACTTCCCATTCAGAGCTGTGGCATGATCGGCGAATGCTACTCCACCATCTTGCACAGTCCCTATCACTAGATGAAAGATATCTGTAACCATAGCTGTAATATTACAAAGCCACTGCTGGATCTCGTCACAGCATTCATAGCATAGATGACTCCATTGAGTGATGTAGACGGAAATCACCATTGGATTTGCCATTGGCATTATTGCTAGATGTGAATGGTGCATATCACACAACTCAGCCTCGATCTACCCCAAGTGCACCACATTGAAGATATGTTGTGAGCCAACGCTCATGACACAAATCCTGGTCGTGTAAGTAGTCTTAGCAACGGGTCCGGTTCACGGGCCGGCTGTCTGGGTGTGAACAGCAGACAGGATTGATTTCGGTTTCGGACCCGTCCAAAAACCTGACCCTCTTCGTCTTGACGTGGTTGTTACCCAGATTGGACATATACCCCCAGTATTGTGCTGGATTCAACCCAGGCTGTGGTTCCATTTTACCGTTCCCTCAACAGTTGGTCCAATTAAGTATCTGAGTTCTGATCGTATCACCACATGATACTTGCCTAGATTGTGCAGTTCTAGCTGCTAGTTCACTTCCTGCTGTCATATTTGCGATCGGACCAATATTCGTTGAATCGGTGTGAAATAACATAATATTTTACGCGAACTCAGTGGGTTTTCGATAGCTACTCAACGAATATTGGTCCGATCGCAAATATGACAGTGGGAGGTGAAAGAACGGCCAAAACTGCACAATATACATATTGATCATGTCACGATATGATCAGAACTCAGATACTTAATCGGAGACAAAATTGTGAACTTGAAATGCCAGGATTTTGGTGGTAAGGTCAGCCCATTTTAAATTGTCTGGGATTTTCATGTGTTGAGACCAATTGCCATGGTACAGTTTAGGGTGGAACCCGAACGGAAACCGACCCAGGAATTTGGACCCGTTGTTAACACTACACCGTGTACGCGCTATGGAATTATACCTTCTATTGTCAATTCACACAATTGGAAGGAAATCTATGGAATCTCATGGGCTTGGTGATTGATAGCAATCGAGTTTGCGTATGAATCCCTTGCCACACACTTTGGCTGAGTAGGTAACTGAGGCATCTCCCTGCCTGTTGGCCGTAGAATAAACTTGCAATTGTCTCTACATCTGTTTACTTCAATGGGTGGTACTGACCTGGGCTCATGGCAACTGCGATTTGACACTGTCGAATCGAAATGATTTGTTCCAACTTGTCACGGCATGTCTCTGACCTATTGGCATCTGGAATTGATAAGAAATTGTCTGTGTTACCGTTAAACTCAATTCAATAACAGTATCTAGACAATTTTCTGATGCAATCAGTGTGGACAAAGTTGTATGATATCTCTCACAAAGTTTGTGTGTCATCAGCAACCACACTAGTTTCCGTCAGAAACACCCGGGTGTTCCCAACTGCTCTGACCTCTCTGACAGATCCTGGTACCCTCTGACGGGGAATGATGAGCTTCCCGGTACCCCGGTTACGGGTCGCGTTGCATACTTGAATCCATTACCCTTCGCCGGGAATGCGGTGACATATACTCACCATTACAACGACACCTGTGATACCCTCTTCACAAGGGCGGCAGTTTTGGTGTAGCCATTTACCCAACGCCTGGCGATGTTTATGCCTTGCTTCGGCCGATAGCCACATGCCGAACTCTCATTTACGTTTAGCTTTGGGAATTTGTCACTCATTGCCATACAGTCTTCGCTTCGGATAGATCGCTTGTGGTTGCATTTGCGGCGCCATTATCGTATTTGACATGTCTGAAATATACTGTCCAATCTTCACACTCTCTAGCACTTTGCCCTCAGTCCTCCACATTCTGCATTGATCCAGCATCGGCTTGTGGGGGTTCTTCTTCCTCCTCAGTATCCACAGCGTCGCCAGCTTCCCACTCATACCTTTCGACATCACAGGTTCCCAGGTCAAACGTACTATGCCCTCAGTCCTCGACATTGTGCGTTGATCCATCATCTGGTTACGATGCTTCTTCCGCCTCATCAGCATCCACATCATCACCATCCTCGCCCTCTTACTCGTCAACATCACTGGTTCCCAGATGAAACCACTGGAGGTCAGTCGCAGGCCGTCGTCGCTTTCGTCATCTGCATCTTCGTAAACCCCGCTGCCCCCTGGCATCCCGAAATGCATGGCTTCATCCGTGCAATTGTTGTCTATCAGGATGTTTGGGTCAGTGCTTCCGCTCTCAGGCTCCTCAAGCGCCACTTCGGACGTCAATTAGTCAAGAAGAATAGCAGAGTCAACAGGCGCTGCTTCCACAGTAATGACCACAGCAGGTTCCGGGTTCTCTGCCTGTTGGATCTAACGCTTCACTGTAACAAGAGTGTTTGTATGCACCCTCTGTTGGTAGCTCTCTGGGAGTGTATTGCAGGTATTGATGATGAATTCATAAGTGTCTGCAACGACAGGGGAGGTTACAACTTGAAACCCATTGCAGCGCGGCAGGATGCGTTCTGACCACCAACACTCTTGTAACCGAAGTAGTTCGAACGATGAGGTCTGTCCGCTTTCAGCTTTGACTTGGAAGCTTTCAGATGAACACCTTTGTTCTTTTGCCAGTCGAGGAGAGCATGGCACAACACAGTGAAGGAAGACATCCTATGTGGCGAGGGGATATGACTGTCCTTGTCGTCAATCATGAAATTATAAGAACCATCGGCATACTTACCGCAGTTATTCACCCGATGATAAAATTTGATGTAGATAAATTGTGGGATTGCTTCCGCCAGGAAGCACAGTGGACGCTAGCCATTGGTTAGCGGCTTTTTACTCTCTCTGTGCAGGATTTGGACCGCGTACACGACCTTCCTCATGCTCTGCTACAGAAGAAAGAAACTTATTGTCTGCCAGAAGGGAATAAATGAATTCCAAAAGCTCTGCAGGGGATTCAAAGCGGTGGAGATCATAAAGTGCTGCTATGTTGTTCATTACTGATTGAATGGAATGGGATTTAACCATATCAGCTTGTGCTCAAACCCAGTACCGGTTTGAGAGTGTAACAGCCAACGTGGGCCGCTGCGTCAGCATACCTCTTTCAAGATCTCCTCTGTGTGCGCCTCAATTGCTATTGACCAAATGTCATTTTGCTGTAAAGCAGTGTTCCAGTACGTCTCTGGTATCTGCCAGGGTGGAGTTTCAGCTAATGCTTTCGAAACACATCGCGTTGCATATTTCACCGTCTCCAAGTCACTTGCACCCATAGACAGCCGTCTGTTCCACATTTAGAGCTCCAGGATTCTGCCCATTGCAAACACAAAATGCTTCATGTCTGAGTGACTGAATCCAGGCATGCTGCAACTGCCAGACAGCATGGTTCGAGATGTATACACAGCCGGCGGTTGCAGTCGTTACTGCCTCTGGTTCTGATTCATTTCGGTAGCTCGTAATCGCAGTGGATTTGTAGTGATCCCACGGGGATCTGGATTAGGGTAGTGGGTAGGCCGGTTTTCAAGGCCACTGGGACGAGTGGGAGTGATAGCAAATGTGGGACGCGGGGTTGGGCACAACGCAACTGGTTGTGGATCCTCTGGGTGCTGGTGTGCTATGACTAGTAGTAACCGGCATGGCGGTTGGTGTGTTTATCGTCTGTTGCTGTGTAGCGGACTGGGTGGAAGTGAAGAGTTGAGGGTGTATCTGCACCGGGCGAATTGTTCACCGAAGATGAGGGGGTGGAGTTCAGATCTTGGAATGTAGAGGCTGCGGAACGCCCCCCTTGAGAAGAATTCCTCTCGCCAGCCGGTATTGGAACATGTCTGTTAGCAGGCGGAAGTTGAGAATTACCCGGAGGCCAATGCTTTTATTGATTCTGACCATTAGAACCACTTTGAACATTTCGGAAGACCGGAGGCCTGTCACAGTGAAAACTTGGGAAGGCCTAGTCCGATATAGATGTTCGACGTTACGAATGTAGGAACAATTGCCTCTGCTTGGATATTCAATGGCAGGCGAGGTAGACTGCAATTTGAGCGACCTGGGAGGGTTTTCACAAAAAAGGTGCGCGCATTGTAGACTGCACTAGACTGTAACCCCTGACAATACTCGGGGACGAGATCCCTTGAAATGCATTCAATCATGGCATCAACTGCCATCAGATTACACTCAGCATTGATATTCACTGTTACAGCAAAGTCTGAAGGTCTATTTGCACCGCTTGAAGGGTGTTAATGCCTTCTCGGCGCGGTTGTCATAGTATGGCCTCTGTTCCTGACACAATACTTTGAACTATCGATTTTGTATATCTTCATCTGCCCAGTGGAAATCGCCCTTTCGCAGAGCTGAAAGCATCGAAAGTGAACAATTACGTATTCTCTATCCTACAACATCAGTTGCGTGTGTGTTTCCCACCGCAAGGCATGAAGGTGGCTGAGTTGGATGCTTACCCAGTCGTGACACTGTGAGAACTATTGAGTTTGCTGCAAGATGGACGAGGTCTAAGCGGTGAAAGTGGTGGGTAATGCAAAAGCAATGCCCAGCGTTGTGAAATGTCCTCACCACCAGTGCTCAATCTCGTCTCGAGGCTTCTCAGTCATGATATGCCTGGTGGTTGTGCAAGATAAAGATTGGCCCATTTTGTGTTTGTTAACCAACAAAACAAGTTGAACCAACGAATCGCAGGGACTCGAGTATATAGATCCCTTCTGCTTGCCAACACCTCCATTCTCTTTTCCTCCCATATTCCACACACCGCCAGCATCCTCAACTCTTTCGACATCACGTGACTTACACAAAACAACTCCTGGCA
>Ga0307512_10001415_pt1 | contig 34137 bp, 41 predicted proteins | sample 14_EM_MG_FD_200267 | JGI IMG/M metagenome (GOLD analysis project Ga0307512, IMG submission 200267) | Populus trichocarpa ectomycorrhiza microbial communities from riparian zone in the Pacific Northwest, United States - 14_EM | ecosystem: Host-associated > Plants > Roots > Unclassified | place... | reverse complement strand
TTTTTTTGGAACCTTCATTGGAACTAGCTTCAGACGCTTCTTCTTCTGAGTTAAGTGCAGAGTTTGTTCCTTTGGTAGGGGTTTGGTTGAAATGTACTGTCCTATTGTTGCGATATTTCCAAGTTTCCGTAGGTCGGTGCCAAGCGATGACCTTTCTGTTATAGAGTGCAAGTCTGGTATAGATGTCAAGCTCAGTGAGTTGATCGTAATAAGGGAGTGCTTCTTCAAGGGTTTCCTGTGGTACTTCTAGGTTGTTTTGTAGGTAGATCCAAGGACTGTTGGGGTTGATATTTCAAACTGCTTCATCGCCGAATTGGGCGAATCTGACTCTATCTCCTTTATCATGGGTGATAAACCACTCCGGGAAGAAAACAGGTATGTTACGGGCATCTTCTGTGGTTGGTGCAAGCTTTGTAGGGTATTGTTTATAAGTGATTTCCCAGTGGCTCATGCAAGAGATACAGTGTAACTGTTATCGTGCCAACTGTAGAATACGGTGTAAGCTCTGTTTAATTGGGCTGTTTGTGGACAAGTTTCTGTTCGTTGGATAATCCGGTAATCTTCCAGAATACCGTCATTGTTTATGGAAGTACGATATTTCCACAAATATCCCAAGAAGATGATGGGATCTGGGCAAAGTTCGGTTAATTCCGATAATAAGTGTTCAATGTGATGTTCTTGTTGTCCTTGTAGTTGGTACCAACAATGGGTATGGAAGGCATCTAATTCTTTTTTGCTTCGAGTCGGAACTGTATTGGCTAGGTATTTATGTCCTGGTAAAAATGATTGGAAAGTTCTTCCAATTATTTCAGATCCTCCTGAAACTGCTGATTCTAATGGCACAGGAGTTTCAAATGGAATGGGAGGTAAAGAGGCTTCTCGGTAATTATCTAAAAGGGATGGAAGAACTGGAGGTGGAGGATATACGTGATAACTGGGGGTAGGTTCTATGTGAGGCGGGGGAATTACAGTCGGGTAAACAGGTGGAGTGGGATTAGGAGTAGCTGGTCGGGGGGTTGGTCTTCGTTCTGGAACAGGTCAGGTTATAAAAGGAGTAGTTCTCCTTAAAGGTCATCCTCTTTCATTGGGATTGTCTCTTTGAGTGGTTCTCTCGTTAGAAGGTACGAACTGGGATGTATCTCGGGAAGAATTGGATCTCTGGCAGTCTCGAGCTGGAGCTGATCATTGATAAGGTGCCAGTTTGCAGGGTTCAATTGTAATGCAAGCCGTCTATAGGTTGATTACTGTACTTTGGGTTCCAGAGAGAAATACCGGCAGGCATCAGGGGTGTTCCAGGCTGTTGAGTATCACAATAACAAATGTCAGTGCCACAAGTGCATGGACAGGCTGAGTTGGTAGATCCGGATTCTGGGGTTGGGGGTGTGAACTGGAAATTGGTGGGGGTCCAGTAATCGGTGTCTGAACCAGTACTTGGGGTGTTAATGTGGGTGGGTCCAAGGGTATTGGCTGGGGTAGAGTCGACGCTGTCCCAGTAGTGGTCCTGGATGTGGATGTTGTTGGGAAGGGCCTGAATCTGGTTAAGATGGGCCTGGTACTTGGTCTCTCTTCCAAGGGTGTTAGGTACCATAATTGGGAGTGAAAAGGTGGGTGGGTTGATAAGAGGGAACGAGAGGATGGTGCGGATGGGTTGCCACCTAAGGTTGGCGAATTTGTATTGGTAAGTGTTACTGTCAGTGTAGACGAATTGGAAGTTGTCATTAAAGTTTGTCTGGAGTCGAATTTTGTTGAACTCCACTTCAATTTTGGTTTGCGACAGGAGAAATCAGGACAGAAATCTAACTCTGTGCCCCGATTGTAGCTGCGAACGGATTTCTTCCTGGTATGATGGTGCACTATAGTGCCAGAGGAAGGTTTCGTCGTAGAATAGGCTTAATTGGGTTACAGGGGTTCCATCATATTGGGTAATTCCTGATAGTCTCCAATAAAGTAAGGTTTGATTTGCCTTACTAATAAGTTCATTGAGGGAGTAGTCAATGTATGAGTAGAAGCGAATATCGCTTAAGATTTCTCCAAAGGGTAATAGTTCAAGGAGGCTTTGGGTAATGAAGTGTTGTTCACTCCAATACATGAGTTGAATTTGGTTTCTTAAATCGGTTAAGTTGAAACCAGCTTCTCTGAGGAACTCGTCGCAGATTTCTTGGATTTCTAAGGTTTCTGACACTAAAGAGATTTGATAACCCTTTTTATTCAACTATCCCAATCCTTTGTAAACTTACTGATATGAGTTTACAAAGGTACTTCTAATGGGGGAGGCGTAATATAAGTGAAAGGGTTAGTAGGAACTCAGGGGGTACAGACGAATGCAGCAAGTCCTGGTTGAGTACGTAAGAGGTCTTCCGTACATGTGTTTCTTTCAGTGACAAAGATGCCATCAGTAGTGAAATATAGACAACCACAAAGAGTAGCAATACAACCGTCCAGAAAATTGTATGCTACAAGGGGCACGAGAGTGCCTTCAAAGTGTGTAAGCCAATCGGGAGGGAACTGTCCAAAAATAAACTTGATCAAGTCGACGAAGGAAGACTCAAGATAACCAAAGGGGAATGAAGCAGAATGGGGGTGTCTACCAACCTTGGCACAAAGGTTAATAGAAGGAAGAGGGCCATTAGAACTGACCCAAATGTTGTGAAAGATGTCTGCTCGGAACGGGGTGACAAAGGAAACCGGATGGTTATCAAGATCGATAATACAAGGGAGAAGGCAGAGGAAGTTGCGCTCAACAAATTCTTCTGATGGAACCCAAAATTTCTCACTGCAGTCATAAACAACTTGATACTGGTGAGGGTGGCGGTCGACGGTGAAGGTGCAAGCGGGGGCAGTGAAGAGATTGGGGAAGAGGTCAGCTACAGGTACCTCTGAGAGAGGTAGTAGGTCAACAAGGGGTGTTCTTGGTTCGGGGGCGGGAGACAGGACGGTGGCAACCTGAGCTGCAACGATGGGCGATGGAAGGGGGGCAGCCAGGATGTCCTTAGTGGTAATGTGGCTTCAAGGATCTCCTCCAAAGATTTGTTCGACAAAGGAGTCTTGGGTGGGGGCGGGAAGGAGGTTCTCCTGCTCGTCTTCACAGTACTGGGGCTCGTAGGCGGCAACGTAAGCAAGGACGTCAAGACTGACAACTGGGGCGGGGGAGACGGGGGCACTGGTGACAAGGTACGTGGGGCTGTCGGGGATGTTGAGGAAGGGGTAATCTTCCGGGTTGTCAAGGACAGGCCAGGTGAGCTTGGGGGTTGGGGAACGTGGGGCAGGAGTAACGGGTGATGGGGATCTGAAGGCATCAACCAGGGGACTTGGGAAATTCCAAGTATTGTGGTTGGACTGGAGGACTTCGAGGATGGCAGTGGCGGCGTCGGCGATGTTCTGCTGATATACATTATTGAGGGCTGACCAGGAAGCGACAGAGATGTGGGAGAGGGCAGGGGAGACGACGGTGGTGGACTCTGAGGAAGTGAAGGACACTTCACTTATATAGTTAGCTCCACTTAAGAGACTGTTCTAATGTCGAGACCTACTACTGTTTATGGTAGTAGCGATGTGACAACAACGTATTTGAGGTGGAGGTAACTAATCAAGAGACAGAGGTGGGTGATATAGAGAGTGAAGAGTGCAAAGAAGAGTTGAGCTTGTAGGGGCTCAATTGTGGGAGGGTAGACAAGAGAACAGTCTGAGGACTGTTCACTCAATTTCGCAGGTCTTATATACTAATACAGGGTGGTCTGTGCATACATGTTTAGGGCAGGCATACATACTCAAACGGGCAGCCCATACTTTAGGGCAGGTACAAATACAGACAATGGATGAGCGACCTTACTGCACTCCAAGGTTTTGTGACTTGTTCATTGATTCGTTGATTTGTTGATCATTCCCACGGTCTTCCACATGCTGATCAACAGACTAGGTGCGCATCTAAAGCGCACTCGATCAGGTGATCATGTAGTGACTTGTGATCACATTGATGACCAATCCCTTGGTAGGTCATGTGATACTTTCCCAGGATCACATGCTTGTATATCATGTGATCCCAAAGTTGTTGAGATATCACGTGATCAAACACATGACAGGTCAGGTGATGGTTTCCCAGGGTCACATGGTCGAGGAGTGGATCCAACCACATGACTATACTTTAGCTTAGGGGCGGCTTTGGGAGAACTTGGACTTGGGATTCTTTGAATGCATGATGTTGCGGACTCCGTCCTCGACACCTACAGTGCAAGTCAAACATTTTCAGCATGTGAGCAGGCACCTAAGTATTGAGCTCCCAGCTATGTGGTTGAAATCTGGGAAGGAAAGTAGGTAAATAACGCTGATTCTGCAATTTTTGGTTTTTGGGTGCTTGTTTCAACTTTTTTGTACATAGCACCCATATAAAAATAATTTTAATATACAAAAATAAGCTAATTTGAGTGTTGTGGTGAATTCCTGAGAACATATGCACATGAGTTCCCATGGAAATTGTTATCCATAAATTGTCAATCCATATTGTTGGTAATAGGTCAAGCTGTTCATGGTCATATATCATTTAAAGGAATATTAATGTGAGGTTGTATGGTGTAGTGGTTATTTTGTTTTGCTTACATGAGTAAGCATAGTGGGTCTGTTGGTTCAATTCCCTGCCAGTGCAAAATATCTCCTTGTTGCCCACATGAGTCCATTAGCATCAGATATCCTTTTGTTTGTTGTAAATAGTCCAAATATCTTATTTCAGGTATTTTTTAAGTCCACACTGTTACAATCCACCCAATTTTTTGCTCCTAGTACCTCCCCCAGCAGCAGCACCATCACCCAGTACCCAACCAACCATCACCATAACCCAGTTATCACCTCCAGTGCCACTGCAGCCACCATGGACATCATCCACCCCCAGACCCCCTATGCCTCCTATACCATGGAGCCAACACGTTCGCCAGTATTCCTCTATGGAGCTATACCAAGAGCCACTGACAGAACCTGCACAAGAGCTAGTGGACAGCGACATAACCAGTCCTAGTCCATCCCCAGTCACCCACCAATCACCTAGTCAATCAGAGCCGCCACCATCCCCATCCTATATTGTCACTGAACCATTCACACCATATACATGCACTAGTCCTCTGGGTTGTCGCCACAATACCCATGAACTCCAACCACTAGAGATACCGTCCCAACCATGGAGGGAGCACTTAGCATACTTCCCACCAACTGATCACAAGTGCAGTAGGTCACCTAGTGAACCTGTGTCCGCCTTGCAACACACACGCCTCTCAGATAGAGACTATGCCATCTCAGATGTGTCGCCTACGATGGCACACCCTTATAGCTCTCAGTCAAACTCAGGGTCACTACCTCAGCCTCAAGTGTCGCTCATGCAGAGCTCCACAGGATCTCCAGAGCAGCCTGCCCCACTGCCTTCCTGATATGGCAGCATATTGTTGTGCCATCCTACCTTCCTATTTGAGTGTAGATCTTGACTTCCTCTTTAGGGCAGAGCCTGCCCTGTTACGCATTCAAGCACACATCCATCAATTCACCTTCAAATGACTTGCCACTTGGCATGTGTTTACCTTAGACCTCGATCTTTTGTCTTGACCATTTCCCAGTATACATCATCAGTCCCGTTTCAGAAAGCGTCCATTGTTTCCGCGATACTCATTCTCATCTGACTCATTCGTATTGGTATGACTCCAGTACCTTATTGTCTTCACCCTCATTGTCCCCAGACCCCATTGTTCACCTAGCTTATTGTCCACCTGCTTAGGCATATCTTATTGTTTGTACTTTACCATTGTTCTCCCCTGTATATAAGCTAGCCATATTTCTGCAGTCAAGCCTTAAGCTTGACTTGGTTTTCAATCCAAACATCTTGAAGCTCCATTTCCTTGTGTGCTCCTTTCTTCCCTCTATCTCTGAGTCATGTAAGGTGAGGACTCACACTGGCCTCAGAATTGACCCTTTTGACCACGTGACAGCCCCTGCCACCTTGACACATTGGCATCACCTCCACACACATGCCTTGTCACCTTGCCCCTCCACCACCTTGCAATTGACATTCATTCCTTTGCTTTCCTTTGTCCTTTCCATATTCCGACACATCGTGCCTTGAATCTCGCTACCGCCAACGCTTGGATCATCAACACAACAAGCTGTGTACCACCTTGAGGACAGAGAATTGGGTCCAAGCACCCTTGTGTAGCATCATGCCATAGATATCTGACTGTATAGAAGCATTTAGGACACCCTTGTATGTTTTTTATTCATCTTTTGTCTTACAAACACTGCCTCGCATATAGTGTACATGTATATAATCTCCCTTGCCTGGCCCAGAGCCAGCATTCCATTCTATCCATCAATTAGACATTCCTTTCCCCTGTCCACTCATGTGCATTTGACACATACACACATACACACACTCTCTCCCGCCAGTGGTCAAGTGACTAACACCTGTCTATCTGCCTTCCCATTTGTGCTCCATCGCATGCCCCCTTTGTCAGGCACGGCCTTGGTTCTATTTTGTTAAATCCTCCTTCCCAAACTCACAGCACAGACTTACTGTCTGCACTACAGTCGTCTCTAGCATTGCTAGGAAACTCTACTTGTTCTCCCTCATTCTGCCATAACCAATCAGTGAGCACTCCATTTACCAGAGTCCTTTGAAAGGACCATCTTGTTGTACATACACTACTCGCCTCAGTAACAACTTGTGCACGTTGCACCATCAAGGTCTTGGACCTTAACACATACAGTGCAGGAACACCTTTTTTGGTGATTAGTGTTTACAGGTCCAGTCCATGGACTGGAAATTTAACCTGGACTGGACTGCAAAAGACTGGTCTTCAGGTCCAGTCCAGTCCAGTCTTTGACCAGTCCAGGTTAAGGTCCAAGGGTCATGAGAATTTTATGAAGACTGCAAAAGACTGGTCTAGACCAGTCTAGACCAGTCTTTTAGGTAATGGTTACATAAGCTACCAAAAGACCACAACTCTATGCATTTACACTTTAATATAAGCCCTAGAATATCTAAATTAAACAAGATTTGGACAAGTTATGATTAAAATAGTAAGGACCTTATTAAGTTCAGTTCAACTAGACTCTGACTTGTCACAAGAAGCCCCTATATCATCTGCCAGTTCATAAGAACCCAATCCAAGTCACTCTCTATCCTTTGAAGTTGCTTTCTATCAGTTCAAGTTGCCCTAAACCCTAAACCCTTGCTTCCAATCAGTCCCAAGTTGCTTCTGATCAGTTCCCAATTGCCTCTGATCAGTTCCAAGTTGCCTCTGATCAATTCCAAGTTGTCTCTAATCAGTTCCAAGTTGCTTCTGATCAGTTCTGAGTTGCTTCTGATCAGTTCCAAGTTGTGTCTGATCAGTTCCAAGTTGTTTGCCAATTATTACAAATTTCTTTAACCTAATAATAAGATTAATTAAGACAGGATAAGACCAGTCTAGACTGGTCTATGGACCACTTTGGACCAATTTGGACCAGTCCAAATCAGTCCAGTCCAGGTCTAGACCATTTTAGGAACAGTCTAGACTGGTCCAGGTCCAGGTCCATGCCCAAAATGGTCAAAAGACCAGACCAGACCAGACCTTTAAATACTATTGGTGATTTTTGTTTCAAAATGTGGTCAGAAAGGGGGGTACTTAACATTTTTTTAAAAACTAATGTACAAGTCTTATTATACTCCTAAATGCGATCCTAATGCACTCAGTTTGAAGTGCTTTGGTGAAGTTTTGAGGGAGGAGTTACACAAACAAATTTTGTGCATTGTCAGGTGCCAGAAATGTCTGACTCGCACTGTAGCACCTTTTCCTTGATCCAACCCACCGGCGAGACCCGGAGCGTGATATACAGTCACGTGTCAGAACTTTGAGCGCCTACAGGCGGCAGGAGGGATGTATTGCGCATCTCCCCATTCATGGCGGTGGTCGGCGGGACACGCTTTCTGGTCAGGAGGCATACAATCGCACAGACTTGTCCCCCAAACCGCCTTGATTAGTACCGAATCACCACTCATCATGTCAAGAGGAACCACGTACCACGGCGACACGTACGCTAGGTCCATCTTTCTTCCGCGCACCTGCGGGAAGGTGCAAGTGCAGGTCGTAGCATCTGGTATCCGTAACGCATACTGTGGGCGCTCATTAGTGATGCCAAGCTCGTACCTGTGCCTCTTGACCTAACTGAGCGCTAGCTCCGCGCTCTCCTTGAGAACCTGCACAACCACACCCAAGTTAAAACGTCGATCCTTCCTCGAGAAACGGGAAGAGAAAAAACGCACATCACGAAGCGACCCTGTAAGCTTGAGGTTCCCTTCGCTGGGTGTTGCTATACTCTCGACGGGCATGATCTCGACTTCGCCTGTGCCGGTCACCACCAGGCCCCACACCACGCCGTGTCTCGCATCGCGGTCACGGTCCTCACCGTCAAGCCGCGACGCTGGTCCGCCTCGATGACTGGATCGTATCCAGAGCCGCCGTATCTTGTCAATGCGCCGTTGGCGTCCGACACAGCAGGTGAGGACGGCCGTGATAATGGTGGTAGTCCTCAGGCATCAACGGCCTTGAAACGCACGACGCCATCAATCGCACATTCGTGTGCACGGACACACGCATCTCGCGTATTGCGTGTGACTACACGGAGGAGTGCTGGCTCAGTTAGTTGAACATGTCCGTCAGACAGCGCGTTCTGCGGGAATTGTTTCGGAAGGAGGAAGCGTCGTGCGATGTGCAAGTTTTCTTCATAAGTGTAGCCAGAGAGTTGGATCACCTCGCGGCGATCGAGGAGTGGTGGAGCGATCGTGTCGAGCGCATTGGTCGTACGTGCAAAAGGTCGATCGGCACGCCAATGTAATAATCCTATCAGTCATTCAGATCGTGTCAAGAACTGTAATGTCAGGACATGTCAGGGGGCGTACATTGAAAGCGACGTACTGTCCCGGTTCGAGCACCCCGAGCAAGGCTGCAGAAGGATCACCGCAATGGCTTGACTGACTCACTTTGGTGAATCTCATCTCTATTAATTCTGGGCGTTAAATTCTGATCTAAGAAAACGCAAGTAAACACTCACAATAAGAGAACAGCATCCATGCGACCAGCTTTGCGCAGCGCCTGTGCCAGTAAACTGGACCCGCTGGCAACGTATGTCTGCTGATGGCCCCGGATCTCAGCTCCGTCACGAACACTGCTGAGAGCGGATCGCCGACATGGCCGGCCAAGCGCGGGGGCAATTGACTGCCCTAACGATGTCTCCCCTGTTCCTGGTGGTCCAACGAACCTGTCTGCTTCATGTCTGTGAGGTTACCAGGCTATAGTGAGCGTCGGATGAGGTACGCACGGCAAAATCGGGGCATGATGGCTTTGACCGCTCTACGGGCCCCTCGCACTCCGCTTGAAGTTGGTGACGGAATGAGCACCGGAATATCCTCTGCCTTGACGAGGGCTCTCCGCTCTTTCTCCTCCTGCCCGCCGCCTGCGGAGGGATCGTCTATGGCCTCTTGAGTGTTACTTCCTGCGCCTTGGTCTGTTTCCATCTCGGCCTCTTACGTATTCAAAGCTCGGAGACGGATAGCAGCAAGATACAGTACTCGATTAACCGTCTCTTGACCTTGTCGAGCCCAAAGTGGTCCGCATCGAGTTGCGACTTTGCGTTCGAGAGAAAGTCGGACTGCGTGAGGGCGTCCAAACCCGCAGGTGGGGAACCCATGGTAACGGGGTGAGCCATTACTAGCTGGTGGAAACAGAGAACATCGTCTCAGGTCAGGAAAACGGGAGAAGAGAGAAAGAAAAGTGGCGGCACGTACGTAGTTCCTCACAACGCCGTGCTCCGCGTTCTGTGGAGGAATTGGTTTGAGGAGGCGGGTCTCGGTCGATGTTATGCGGTGGACTTCGGTACCGTAAAACATCGACTGACGGGCTGGTGCTTCCGGCTCGTCCTCATCTTCCACTATATTCGAGTTGGCAACCTTGAGGCCCTGCAGCTCGGCATTAATACCAACGAGCTACTGGTGCAGGAGGAGCACCTTCTGTTGTTTGGATAACGATTCGTCAACGGCTGTGGCGATCTGCGTGCTGACTTCAATTATGGATAGCTGCGAGTTGAAGGCGCGAATATGGTGATTCGGTGTAATTCCAAGTTGTACGCGTTAGTAGCTTGCCGCTGGGTTACGAGTTTACGGAAACACAAATGGAGCGTAAAGGAACACATAGGTCAGGATCAATTCCGAAATATGACCAAAGTAAGCATTTTTTGCACCCGTGCGGGTCGAATGTGGGTGACACAAGTCCCGATAAGGAAGACCAGACAAGAGAGCAGACCAACAGACCGGGGGGGGGGGGAAGGGGAGACAAAATTACTTCGCCAAATGAAAGAAGGGGTGCTCACCGACTTTGTCCGCATGTTCCGCGCCGACGGCGGAGACAATAACGTCCGGGAGCGCAGCGGCCCTCTCTGGCTCCGTCTCGTCGACATGCGGCGCAATCCGAGCCCAGCTGTCGCGCTTGCGCGCCGACTGCGAAGTGTCCTGCGCGAAAGGCTCTAACAAGCGGACGGCGGCGACCTTGAAATCCCGCAGAATGTCAGGCACGGGTGGTGTGTGTGCATTCGGAGGTGGATGAACAACGTCGAAACGGGAGAGCGAGTGTGCGTCGGCGTCAGCGGCTTGCTAGGGTGGGTTATCGGCAAGGCGGACGCGTGCAGTATCGGTGAGTGTGAGGGGGTACGAGTCGTCCGAGTGCGGACGTGTGGACGAAGCGCGCGATGCGGGTGATGACGCCCATATCTTCAGCGTTGTCGCGCCTTCGTGCTGGAGGAGCGGGACGGTGGCAAGGAGGGGGTTGGAGAGGGAGTTGAGGAGGCGCGGATGAGTGCGTCGGCTTGTTTGTGGGAGATCGGGAAGGTGGCTCGGGCGCCTGGGATATGGTAGGGGATGTGTGGTAGGATTGACTACATGGTGTCTATCTGCGGCCGAAAAGTTCTTTTTGTGTGAAGAGCGGATTACGCGCTTGGGACAGAGGAGGAGTTGTCCGAGGATATTGGTGATGCCGCAGGGGAGAGGGAGGAGTGGAAGGAGAAAAGGGCTGGGATGGCTCGGTTGGTGAGCTTCAGGAATGAGGACAGGACAGGACAGACTATTATGTAAGGACACTTTTGGCACTTAGCCATAGGTGAAACGGACTCGGATGTCCCGCCCCACAATTGCCTAGTTTACACTATCGCCACAGCAGGATGAGTCAAGTACAACCCACCCTCTTCTGCCCCAGTCATGTCACCCTCAGTCTATGTCCATGCCCAATTCCCAAAAATAGTCCAGCCTAACACAGAGCTCGACCTCAACCTGGCCAATTGGGCGTGGAGACGGTGTCTCACCTTCCCCTTCAAAAAACTCAAGGATTTGCAATTTTCGTCAAGGCCTTATAAGTGGATCAGATATGCTACTGGAATCGTTGTTGGAGCCCGGGGCGAACTTGGCCATGAACGCGACTCGCCCATTCCTCTCGATTACGAAGAAGAGGCCCTCCCTACCGAATCAATTAACTTATACTACCATACCACCAACGAGGCGAAGCTCTCCATGTTCCCAATCGACCCCAGCCTTGCCAACCCGAGGATAGTAACTTCCAGTGGGGCGAGCCCGCGTAGGGATCGTTTCCGCCTCAAGGTGAAGCGACGGGATCGTCGGAGATGTGTGGCGACGCGAGACCGCTCTTGCTATTGCCAAGCTGCACACCTCCTTCCCCACAGCAAGGGCAACGAAGTGAGACTCCTGCACGACGCTATCCTCCCTTGCAGTCTGATCGGCAGCAGTACATCGAGACGTTCTTCAGATCCCGAACTGAAGACTTCAGCGCTTCAGCGACGACAACGACAACGACAACGGCGAACGGCGACCGTGACAGCGGCAACGGCAGCGACGACGATGACAACGATGACAACGATGATGACGATGACGACGATGACGGCGACGGCGACATTATACGAGACATTGACGACATTCGGAACGGTCTGTTCGTCACTGGAGCCATACATATTGCGTTGGGAAGGTCGGATCTCGCATTCTTGAAAGTCTGTCTGTTCGATCTGACGCTGCACACGGACAAAAGCTGACGCTTTTTCGAGCAGACACCAAACTTTGCCCTCGATACGGGTGATGTCGAGGAGGGAGCAGACAGGACCGAAACAAGGTTTACAATGCACAACTTTACTGCGAGATCCGTGAGGGCCACCGGAGACTCTGGCTTGGTACTCCGCACCCCTGCTAATATGTCCCGTTGGCCTCCCAATATGCTCTTCCATGCCGTTTACGCCAGCGCAGTGGTAAAGCACTTTGGTGCTGCATTGGAGGATATCGTGCAGAAGTGGGAGGGCTCGTTCTACCCTGGTGGGCCTGCGAAGGCAGCGCGGGCAGGTGACGAGCGTCGCCATGGCCAGGCCAATGCCGATGAAGAGAAGTCCCAGAGGCAGAAAATAGAACGACAGATATGCCACGACAAATATTCCAGGGGGCACGGTACAGCCGATGCCATTGACTTCCTTGATGTGGTCATGATGTATCGGTGTTCGGCGATGGAACCGGAGGATGCAAGGGCATATGTGGAAGGGTGTGAAGAGATGGTGGCAGTCAGAGAGCGCAAAAGGCTGGAGGAGAAAGTGAATTCGTGGAGGGAGTCATTGGGTGTTATTGGTGCTGACTAGCGCTGTGCATGGACCTGCTACACTACGCCGCAGCGCATATCGGAACTGGCGGGTATAAGAGCCTCTAAGGCTCGAGCTAGTATGGGCGTCTATAATCATGTGATACTGTTGCCGTACAGGGCTAGGGTTAGCTTGCTTCTCCGCCTCCGCCTGCGTGACGCGCCCCCGTAAAACAACCCAATCCGCTCATGAACTTGCTCGACTGACGCATCAAGCTCAAGATGCGGCGTCACCACCCGCGTCCCACACTTCTTCTGGCCATACCAGCTCGGGAAAGCCGTACCTCCTCACGCTGACTGGCATGACCTACTGTAACACGCCGGAGTGTGTGGGTGTGATGATATGGGTTTTGAGATGAGACTAAACCCTTTCTAAGGGCTTCAAGCAACAGGACCGGCATAAACTGGGGGTGTATTGCAAAAGTCAACATAAGGAAAGGTGTCTGCTCCTCTAGAACCGAGGAGCAAGACCTAAATACAAGCAATTTACTATCTATCTATTTATGTACTGGTCTGACGAACACATCACTCAATTTCCTGAGGTGCTAACACCCGATTGCTTGATCGTGCATAATATTGATCTGATCCCACAGTTGAGGTAAGGAAACTGGTTGCCTTACACCTACGTCCGCCTTTCCAACAGTAACCCACCCCTTGCCATCGTGCGCTGCTGATGCTGACTCTCTCGATTCCTCCTGTTGATGTCGTCCATCCATCTCCGGACACAGACTCGCCACCTGTGCCGGACGTCGTGCAGTATTTCAAGGCCACTGCCGCCCGCCCGCTAGAACGCTTCGTGCAAGACACTTCTCATTCAGCATGCAAGCGCGAGAGCTAGGTTCGCATTGCCCAACTTGTCAATGAGACGAGGTCGGAGAGTGTCGCTACGCCTGTGGATGATGTTTTTTCTGCCATCGGTGCGGAACACGCGGACGGACTCAGCAAGACCCCTTCTTTTATTTGGTGCGCCAATTTCGTCTGCCCTGTTCGTCTGTTCGTCCGACTTTCTATCCATCTTCTTTCCATTTGTGCCACCTACATTCGACGTGCATGCCTTGCAAAAAATACTCGTTTTAGTTTTATTTCGGATCTGACCCTGACGCACACGTTCCTCTCCGACCTCAGGCTGTTCCACATTTTCCTTGTTCAAATTTAAGTACCATATCCACGCTAGATTTGTACAGTTCCGGAATAACTGTGCCTAGTATCTTTAAATGTCTTCACATATTTTCTGGTCATCGACGAGCAAGCCTAACTATTGTTGCCAGCAAAGAAATGCCCAAGGATGGAAAGATATCCGAGTCAGAGCCACCTTCGACGACCAGGCGAGTCACATTGTTGTGCAAGACGGTCTTGATCAGTGTGGTGGCTACAACGCCGCCAATTGTGCCATCGGTCCCAACGCCACAACTGTAAAACAGGCGCGAACAGTTGAAGGCTACACCCTGTCCGACCACCTACATCCCTCTCCACTACCGCATTTCCGGCGGTGTCTCTCAGACACGCATATCATCCACGTCCTCCATGCTCGGTTGGCCGGCGCCACCCACCAAGACCAGCACGGAATCCAGACCCCCCTCCGTGTCGGCTACCGAGCCGATGCGCCGGGTGAAGCTCGTCGCCGCAATCACGAAGGCACCGTCATTGTCGGATGTAGACCGTTCAATTCTAGTCCGTGTCGGACTCTGCCTCAGACAAGAAAGACAGCGATGCGAGTGTCCCGATGCTTCACGGTCGGCCTGGAGCATTCGTCCTGCAATCTAGGGAACCCGTTAAAGCTCGAAGAAGCGTGCGGATCACTCGCCGAGATGCACGGAGCGATGAAGGGTCCGCGCCGTATTTGCAGCAAAAGCGGGCCTAGGAAGGGAGTAGAGTGGGAATACGATGATGTGAAGGAGAGCGAGGGATGAATGATGCGTGCCTTTGCAGCAAGCGCTGCAGTGATAAGCAGTCACGGGTCAAATTGAGACACGATAAGTGGCTTGAAGGACAAAGGCCGTTTGTCAAACAGTCTTTTCAATTCACAAAAATAGGGTTCCCCTTGAACGAATCGGATCTGGGTGAACGGAATGGGTTAGAACGCACCTCGAATCGAAGACCTGCTTTGGATATGGCTTCATCACCATACACCGATACCCCCGGAGCCTGCAAGCTACGTCTAGGAAAAGTCGGAGAAAATAGATCTGGTAGCACGCTCTTGAGGTAGTCGGAATCAATGACAGTCAGTGAGAGTCGGGCATATTCGCTTGAAAGCGTGGGTTTCCCAAGGGGGGGCGGACCGGGATTCCGGGAACCGGGGTTAGGTAGTTAGTCCGACCCTTGGCCCCGGTATGAAAACAAATGACCGCTACAAAATTTGAGTTCTGAGGTCAGAAACAACGGTTACTGTTGAAAATCGGTGAAATATACTCAGGGACATTGTAAAAATTCGAGGGTGAGGGGGAACAACACTAAGCGCTGGGGGTAAGAATGGAGAGACACGGGGTGAGGAATGGAGACGCAGCGGCAAGAACGGCAGACCATCCGGTTGGTCCTAATGGGGGAAATGGGCAATGGAGAGTGCAGTGGGCCCTCTCTAGTACAGCGGCATGCACGGCAGGCCATTCAGTGAGGCCGGCTAATCATATGGGCAGTGGAGAATTGAGAACGCGGCTGGCCCTGTCCAGTGTGGCGGCAAGCACGGCAGACCATTCGCAAGGCCTAATGGAGAATATCGGGGAGAATGGAGAGTGTGATGGGCCCGCCCTGGTACAGCATCGGCGTGCGCGTTGCCATGTGTTGACAATGGGTTGTCAGGGTTGCTGGGAGGAGGTGGTCTAACGATCAACAAAGAAAATTCAGAGCCCATTCTGATTCTGAACTCACTGTGCACGCACTTCTTACATTGCATCCAACTTGCATTTCTGTAATCTCCAGAGCCATGTCGAGCACTATGGAGCGTTTGCCAGAACCTGGGGATGGGGCTGGTGGTGTTGACGCTCTGGTGAGTCTACAATGGACTTGCAAACTGCTGATGCTTACTGGCCTTTAGCAACCCTATCAAAACCTTTCTGTCATCGATGGAAAAGTGGAATGCCCCGCTTGCGGCAAATTTGTCAAAGTGGGCAATGGGGGTATACAGAACTTCCTGAAACAACACAAACCTGGGTCCAGCAAAGCATGCCAGCTTAATCTCGAGAAGAAGAAAAAAGCCAGCGCTCACCAGCAGTCCCAGCCGGGGCTTCTGTCCTTCTTCACAAAGAAACCAAAGGCCCTCGTTCCTCCAGACGTTTCTATCCCAACTCCTGTGATTGCATACGTGATGGAATCGACCTCTCAGTGTTCTAGAAGTTGCGTAACGGAGGTTACACCAAGAACAGCACTGCCCGCACGAAATACACACACTGTTAACGTTCTTGCGATGCTGGAGAAGGCAGTTGGAAACTTACCAGAGCTTCCCGATGCATGCGAATCCGATGAAATCGCTGTGTTTGCTGGAAGCGTCCCCACTGATTTGGCCAGAGAGGATGCATGGGAATACCTTGACCCAATGCTGAATCGCTTCTTAGGCTTCGGTAAAACGGACGCGAGCATATACGATGAGTTACGGGGTGGGGCGAGAGGCTTGGCTGTGATGGCACAATATCTGAAGGACTTTACCAGCCGGTATCAGATAGATGGCGCACTTCTGGAGGGAAAGATACAAAGACTGGTGAACATCATTAATACACAGTGCGTAGCGATAACCAGAACGAAGTGTACTCACTTTGGCTTACATTGGACTTGCACAGCATGAGCGTGAACCGTGCAGACATTGTCATTATCTCAGATGATGACGACTTGCCGGCTGAGATGGAGAAAAAATCTGTTGGCATCCCAAAGCACCAAGCTCGCAACACTCCTGCGAAGTCATGCCCTGGATATCAGCTTCACTTCCCTCCTGGCCAGCAGGCCGACACGTCATATCCGTTTGCCCTCCACACCATCCTTCCATTGACCTGGGACTACAGCGGGCGCAGTGACGGCTTTTTCCTCATCTCACACATGTGCACTGGTGTTGTCAAAAGAAATGGGCGATGCGAGCGATGTGACGACCTGGAGAATAACGAATACCTTCAGAGAATCGTCGCAAGGTTTACAAATGGAGTACATGAGAACACGACACTCATATACCATGGCATTGGTGGCCTTATTGACGTTGTGCACCGGAAGATGCAAACGATCGACGTTCTTCGCCTCCGTCGTCTCAATGAATTCAAAAAACTTGTTGGAAAGCAAGGTGCCATCGATGTACACAAGCAATTGTTGTTGGCTATCTTGTCGCAGCGCATTCCTCGTGTTGACCATGTCTTGTGTGTGGGATTCCGTCGTGGAACCTCAATTCATGCTATGCTTGAACTGATCAAGAAAGCTGCAGAGGGAACGTATCATCCAAAGGGATTTGACGAAGAAGAGGACTTACAAGCTCTACTCTTTTTACGCCTAGGCGGTGCGCGAGTAGCAGATGTCGCTCACCGTATTTTTGGAACGCCCACAGTTTCTATGATCCGGAGGCGCACAATTATACCCCCCATCCTTGCATCACCTTCTTTCCCAACGCCCAACGAGATAGAACGGAATATTACTTCAAGTTTCAAGGCTATATCTGATCTCCTTGGGATGTCTACACAGAATATGCTGCACGCAGTTATAATGTTTGATGAGATCTCGGTAGAAAGCCGCCCACGCTGGGATGACAAGACAAACAGGATCCTTGGAGTGTGCCGCGAGCATGGACAGGGCACAAGTCTGGAGTTTACCAGTGAAGACGACTTACAAACGATATGGGACGAATTGCAGTGTGGAAAGATTCACTTAGCTCATGAGGTGCGTGCTGATGTTTCTGGCTCTCTTGCACGCCGAACATCGTCTTCCCATACATGTCTATCAATGGTCTAATATGTCATCTTTCTGATTTGACAGGCAACAGTTGGCGCGATAGGAATTCTGAGCCCAATGCTACGACTCTACAGTGCACGCCCTATCCTTATTTCTGGAAGCTGTAAACGCGAGACAGCAGTAGATCACGCCACATTGCTTCAGGCTGTTGTCAACGCCACAAATGACAACCAGAATTTGACCAGACTTCGAGTGGTCTCTCTGGCATCGGACGGGGAATCACGGCGTGGAAAGGCCTTGGCAAAATTGACATACATTGTGCCGCTTGCTCCATCTTCACCTATATACGATCAGCTTATCCATCTCGACCTGATGGACTACTTTGTTGGACCAGACGACATCACCGCTGATAAGGACTACAAGCATGTATTCAAACGGCTACGCAATACCATCCTTCATAAGAATGGGTGTCTTGTTCGTGGTGTCCGCCTCACACGTGCCGTGATTCGCAAGCATCTCAGGGATAGTGGGTTTACTGATGCCCATATCAGTCATGTCCTCAACCCCACGGATAAGCAAGACGTCGTGCTCGCTTACAGTCTCCTCAAAGATCTGTGGTCACTACCAATGGCGAATCCTGTTCAAGCACTCCAACATACATCAAAGCGCGTGAGGCCCTGCGCATCTATGGCAAGGTGTCGTATCACCTTATCTTCCCGTACATATGCGTCGAAGTTTCACTCTCTGAGCAGCTTGAACATCTAAGTGTGGCAGTACATCTCATCTTGGCACTTTACGTTCTTGATGGTGCACGATCGCACTTCATTCCAACTTCCCTCTTCGTCGACGTCGGTATCATGGTTAAAAATGTTTTCTTCTGCGTTGCGAAAGCGAAAGTCGACCACCTGAATGATCCATTCTTCCTGGTCTTGCTGGGAACCGATCGACTTGAGGCCCTCTTCGGGATTCTTCGTACAATGGTGGGAAACAACACTAATCTCGATGTACTGCAGCTGGCCCTTCGCATCACTTCGACCACAGAAGTCTCAACAATTCTAGCCAAGCACCCGGAATGGGACAGGAGTCCGCGTCGACTGTGCCTACCTACAGTCTCCAAAAATTTGGATGAAGTCTCAAACTCTCTTGATCACATAGGGCCGAGGGCATACCTGCGTCCTGAAAACCTTTGTCCATCCAGTTTAACTCTGGCAACACCATGGAAGCGTGGACGGCTCTTCCTGGAGGATAAGCACCCGTGGATCACACCTATCCTCCGGTACATCTCGTCCACTAACAACGCGTCCATCCTTGCTCCATTTGGAATCAGTCTTGTGGCGTCTTCTCTCGCAGGCAGGGTCAATGACATTGGGATGGAGGGAGACACTCCCTTCCACCAATCAGATATGCCAATATGTCCTTCCAAGGTACCAGACACGACCTCGGGCATGCAAGAACTTGAGGACTCTGTAGCTGAGAATCAGTGGCGTCACAGTGAGGCCTACGAGCAGGACACATTCTTGCACTTGGTACAGATTGGAGGGATAACAATGAAGAAGTCCCGCGCCATCGCCCAGCTATTCCGATATGCAACATCGGCAAATTCGACCGATCAACTTCGTCGTGTGGCCCAAGAGGGTCGGTTCGAGTCTACTAGTACTAGTCCCGCGATTCCCCACTCTCCAAGCGGAGATGCACACATTAACGGACCCAAGCTCTCCATCCTTCAGCCCGTTGCGACAGTCGTACTCTGTGAGGGGAAGTTGTTTCTATGTATTGCTGAGGTCAATGGCCTCTTTCTTGAGCATCAACCTGTCAATGATATTCCTATCCCAGCTCTCTTTGACAAGGCAGCTCAAGTGTCATACCAAGGGATGCGCTTAGTACAAACCAGTTATTCAGACGACCATGATGGGAAACACGATTGGAGATCCTTGGATCTGTTTCAACTCTCCACAAAGGTTCCTGGCGCATTTGTTCTACCTATCAACCCAGATGTCGCATCCCATAAACTTTGCAACACGTTCTTTCTTTTCCAGTCCTCTGAACTCATGGCGTTGGCGACTACTTTGCAAGATAACATTCGCCGCAGCCATTACAAAGCCATCCCACAAGTAAAACACTCTGACTATTTTCCGTATCGAGAGCAGGACAGTAGGTCTTTGCTACTAGTATTGGAATAGCGAAATGCTAATGCCTACCAGGGAAAGCCTGTTTCATGATGGAGCATACTGGCCCGGACACTGGCCTTGTGGATCATATTGGCCTGACATGCCCAAATTGCCATCCTGTCGTCACTTTCAATCCGTCATGCCGACAACGCATTGTGGAGCACATTGGTGCTCATATACTTTACGACCCCTCACCAGACCGCTCCTCCGAGCCATGCGGGCTCTGTCTTCGGCCTGCGCCAGTGTGCAAGATTGTTTTGAAAAAAGCAAAAGGGCACACAGGTCGTCTTGCAATTGACATGAAGGCAAGTTCATGCCCCAACCTTGTGAAGTTTTCCATTTCTGTTGCAGCAGAGTGTTCGGATTCATCCCCTTGTACAAATTACCCAATCCTCTGCCCACATTGCAATGACTCAGAGTCGAGCCCAGTTGTTTGGTCTTATAATTTCTGATTTCACCTGCTTCACAAACATCCTAGAGTTTCCCTGGAAGACCATCATGATATATTGACGCAAACGAAGCTCGAAAGGGACGGAATGAAGCGTGTTTGGGAAAATCGCCTCAAGCAGTGGAAATTGCGCCAGAAGTCTCAGCACGCACCCCTTGTGATCTCAGAAACGCACCGCTCACGTCTTGTATTAGAGTACGTGTTTCTATTCTATTCTTATTTATCAACAACTCAACTGATGCATAAATTTCACTGTAGTGAGCCAGAAATGGACACATCTGACAAAGGCAGCTCAAGTGACTCCTGCAGTGACCACGACTCAGATGAGAAGGTTGAAGAGTTGGATGATGAAGAAGATACCACACCAGTTGTGGAATGGACAGATAATGACGGGGCCGAGGTACAAGACCTGGATTATGGTGGTGAGTGATATTCGAAGCTGATACAGGTTTCCTTGCTGATCTCCGAGCCCTTCTAGCACCTATCGCAAGTGAGGACTCCATTCCTATCACCGCGTCTGCATCTATCCCAAGCGTGGACTCAGACTCCATTCCTATCACCGTGCCTGCACCTACTAGTATCGCAAGTGCAGACCCCGTTCCTCTGGCTGCATGTGATTCACGTAGACCGAATCCCTTATTTTTTGACACAGAGCCAACACGCGTGGGATGTAAGCAGAGATGCAGGGACATGAGTGACTTGTCCCTATGCCTGTGCGGACAGAGTGTGCACCCTGGTGATGTAGGCTTGATCAAATGCAATAGGGCTGGATGTGAGACAGTATGGGTGAGTAATTCTGTTGATTTTTCAAGCCCCAGGCTGAATAAATGTAGTACCATCTCCAGTGCGTTGGGTATGAGGACAAGGGAGCAAGGCAATGGAGTTGTGAAGTATGCGTTCTCAATAAGAAGACACGGTGGTAGTAGCTATCATAATTAGTCTCACAATGATAACAATGTTTAGAATGCCTTGACCACACAGGCATTCAATGTTAATGTTCAATGTTCAACGGTTTCAACCCTCCAACAAGCTCCAACCCTCATTCATATGCAAAGATCGGGAATGTAGATCTTATCATACATATATAGAAATACTGTTACCATATATGGATAGGCGCCTGCTTACATAGTTAGGTAGTCCAAGCCCTGAGGGCTATTTGAAAAAAATCGACCCCTGTTCCTTTTTTGCAATTCCGCCCCCCCCTTGGGGTTTCCTGGAAAACAGGTGGCATGAGGATGACCGAAAGTGATTTCTGGTGGTGGGGTATTGGGAGAAAAAAATAAGGCTCTCAATGCTTGAGAGCATGAGCGAAAGGAGGGCGGGGGATGCTAAATGAGGGTAACATAGTCAAGAGGACGGGCAGAAAGATGGGATTGGTATTATCAGTATAGAAAGTGGTCTGGAGTCTGGAGTGGTTACCTGCACAAATGGCTCAACACGAGCGTGTTGTCTCGAGGGTCTCATCATGAAACAGACTCACATGGATCATGAATATACATGAATAACACAGAAAAAAAACTGGTCATTGTGCATCATGCAAAACTGACAGGATCAGTGGCCGATGGCCGGGAGCGGGACCTGAACATGTCAAATCAGATAATCAATTCCTCTGGAATCCAGACAGTCTCTGGACCACGGCTTTTGTGTAATGCTTCCATCCTGTGATTAATGTGATTGCCCATATTGGCTGGCCACCCTGACTCATAAGCCAGGTCTGCTTATGGTCTGCTTATGGTCCAATTAATGTCTAATAAGTACAGTTACATTATTTTAGATAAGAATAGTCGAACAATTAGAAATTAAATGACCACTTAGAAGAGTACTGATTATATGATAAAATATTTAAAATAAACTGCATGTTGCAGGCTTGGAAAACCCATTTAGCCAGGGAAAAACTATTGAGCCTGAAGGGTTTTTCCAATCTCCCTCTAATTTTTAATTGTTCAAGTATTCTTATTTAAAATAGGGTAACTGTACTTATTAGACATTAATTGGACCATAAACAGACCATAAGCAGACCAGGCTTATCCATTCTTGCCCGTCGTGTCATTGCCTTATTTGTCCATATCAAGGGTCCAGGATGCCCGCGGCGGTCTCAGGCTGAACCCGAGGCAAAGTCCTCCTTCCTCGTCTCCCAAAGACCTTTCCTAGCCTATCATCCGCGGGCCTCCCATACCGCTACTATGTCCCACAATCTTCCTCAGACCTCATCGAGCGCGAACTATCAACTCATCTTTGACAATGCTTTAGAGGCCTATAAAAAGAAAACTGGGAACGACCTCCCATCGGATCCACTCCTTCGCAGCCTCGAATCCTGCAATTCTCCTGATGCTGTCCTCGATGTCCTGCGAGAGCAAATCCCCGCATTTGACCAATCTGGGAGCAGGCTCACAACATGGGTCAAACCCACTATAAGCGTTCTATACACATTCTCATCAACGATCGGCGACGCCGTGAGCCTGGTAAGCATCGTCAAGGCCATCACTCAAGATCGCGCCATATCATCTACTTTCTAGGCATACCCACCAGCAGGTGTGATATTCACGGGCATTGCCAATCTTCTCTCGGTGGGTGTCTGCCCCACCAGCATTTATGCGTTTGTTTAATGCTCATATCCCCAGGTGGTTCAAGGCGTAAGCGCGATCCAGGATGCACTCCTGGACATCTTTGAACGGATAGAGAATGTATTCAGAAGACTTGAGACCTACACCGAGCTCCCCCCGACCAAGGAAATGACGGATATAATCATAAAGGTTATGGTTGAGGTGCTCCTCGTCCTTGCCCTTGTGACAAAGGAGATAAAACAAGGAAAATTAAGTGGGTTAATCCTCGATGATTGACTTTCCTGCTCTGAGTTGAGGGTTTTCAGAGAAGTTCTTGAAGAAGGTAGTAGGAAGGTCGGAGATCGATGATGCGCTGCGAAGACTGGAAAAACTGGCGCAAGAAGAACATCGCATGGCGACGGCACAAGGTCTGAGAGCCACGCACGGCGTTCGTGACAAAATGGATGTTGGTGTGTCACTCGCTTCCCTTGGTCGCCTGGCTATTCCCTCTTAACCAGACTTGGGCTAGATGCCGAGCATATCAAAGGAGAACTACGACAAGTAGTCGTCCATGTCGATGACCAAAAGTGTTCGTCACCCCATGACTCTCCCGTTGTTGGCCATGGTGTCTCAGCTTGTTTACAGGGGACCAACTGCGGAATGACCTTGCAACCTGGCTCTCTCCTCCAGATCCATTCATAAATTACAACACCGCCAGCGATGCTCGTTATGGTGGCACTGGTATATGGATCACCGAAATGACTGAGTTCAAGAACTGGAAAGAGTCCACTTCGTTGTTGTGGGTCTACGGGAAACGTATGTTCTCCAGAACTCTGCGCACTCGCTCTTACTAAAGAATCTGCGTGTTCTCAGCGGGTGCTGGTAAAAGTGTCATAACGTACGTCATTCTCCAACTCACTTTAGCAGGATAACGTATATCTCGACCAGTTCTGCGATCCTCGAGGACATCAAAGACATCTCCAACACTGGGTCAGCATACATGGCCTTCTTCTTTTTCGACTTCAAAGACACTGCGAAACAAGATGCCCGTGCTTTACTCTCGTCTGTCATCGTCCAGCTCAGTCGGAGATCTCAGTCATTTTACAACATTCTATTCAACTTCTACTCTGTGCACGAGAAGGGCTCGCAACAGCCCAGTATCGGCGCACTTACAAAATGTCTTGAGGATATGATCAAAGCCCCCGGGGACGGGCCTATCTATATCGTCCTTGATGCAGTTGACGAATGCCCCAACACAAAAGGGGTACCGTCACCACGTTGCCAGGTGCTCGACCTGGTGGAGAAGTTGGTCAAACAGGGTCGTTCACGATTGCATGTTTGCATTACCAGCCGACCCGAAGTCGACATCCGGACTTCCCTTGAGCCCTTGACATCGACATCTGACCGGATATGCCTCCATGACCAAGTCGGTCAAAAGAAGGACATTGTCGAGTTTGTCCGCGGAGTCGTTTACTCTGACAAGAACATGCGGAGATGGCGGGGTGAGGACAAGCAGTTGGTTATCGAGATGCTTTCTGAAAGGGCCAATGGCATGTAAGGACACTGTTGCGTGCTTGGGCTGCTTTCTCATGCTTCCGCACAGGTTTCGTTGGGTTTATTGCCAACTCGAGGTCCTGCGGCAATCTCTCCCATCAAGCGTGCGGGGTGTTCTGGCGGAATTGCCGGAATCGCTGGACGAGACGTACGAGCGGATACTACAGCAAATTCCGAAGCCGAACCGAGTGCATGCTCATCGACTCTTGCAATGCCTCGTCGTTGCTGCCCGCCCTCTTAATGTGGAAGAATTGGCGGAGGTACTTGCGATTGACTTCTCTGCGACAGGCATGCACCCGATGGTGGATAAGAACTTGCGGTGGGAGGACAAAGAACGAGCTGTATTGTCTGCATGTTCCAGTTTGATCACCACTGTTCAAGCTGGGCATTCAAGTTCACGCCTGGTTCAATTTTCACATTTCTCTGTCAAAGAGTTCCTCACCTCGGATCGCCTCGCTGCCTCAACAGTGGACACATTACGTTACCACCATATCCGCCTCGAGGCTGCGCATACGATGATGGCGCAGGTTTGCCTCAGTGTCTTCCTCCAGTTAGAAGACCACATGGACAAGCGGACGATCTGGAGCTATTCGCTGTCTGAGTACGCTGGTGAACATTTTGGCAAGCATGTGGAGTTTGAGAATGTGATATCAAGTATTAGCGACGGGGTGGACAAACTGCTTGACAGAGACAAACCGCATTTTTACACATGGGTCTGGTTACAGATCGGAGATTGGCGCCCGTATGATTGGTATAATACGAAGGAGAACTGGGACGCGGCGAATTGCCACCATTCGTGGATGGACCTGTACTTGGACGATTCGCATAGTTCGGAGGTGGACATAACTCAATATCATGGTACGAAGCCTAAGCACCCACCACGGTTACCTCCACTCTACTATGTTGCAGCCCTTGGGAACATATGTCTGGCACGTCACCTCATTTTGAAGTGCCCACAGGACCTAGATGTTAGGGACAATAAAGGATGCACTCCGTTGCATATAGCAGTGCTTGCCAGGGAGGAAGAAGTTTCGCAGCTATTGATTGAGCACTCCATAAACTTGGACATCCGGGACATCAATGAGCGGACTGCCCTCCACATGGTGGCATACATGGGGCTCACCATGGCAACTCGGATGCTTCTTGAGCGTGGCGAGCCTCTCAAGGTTGGTCTTAATGCGAGGGACAAGGACGGCCGGATGCCCCTACACTTAGCATCGCAGCGTGGTCGTTCTGGCATCGCAAGATTATTGCTAAAGTTCGGCGCGGAGGTGGACGCACAGGACAACGATGCCACGACGCCCCTGCTTTTGGTATTAAAATATCGTAAGGTTGACTATGTTTCCCGAATCACCGAAACTGCAAAGCTGCTACTGCAGCATGGTGCAAGCGTCCACGTGCGGAAAAAAGGTCGGATGCCATTACACGCAGCATCGTTGCGTCGTCTTCCCGACATTGTAACATTACTGCTGAAATTTGGCGCAGACGTGGATGCACAGGACAACGACACCATGACCCCACTGCTTTTGGTATCACAATTACAACCACCCACTTCTGGCGATCATTCCGAATTCACCAAAACTGCACAGGTGCTACTGGAGCATGGCGCAAACGTCCACACGCGGAACAAGAAGGGCCGGATGCCATTACATGCAGCATCGTATCGTGGTCTTTCCGGCATTGTAACATTGTTGCTGGAATTTGGCGCGGACGTGGATGCACAGGACAACCGCAACCTGACCCCACTGCTTTTGGTATCACAATCACAACCCATTTATGGCGGTGATACCAAAGCTGCACAGCTGCTTCTGGAGCATGGCGCCAACATTCACGTGCGGAACGAGAACGGCCAGATGCCATTACACATGGCATCGCATCATGGTCTTTCCGGAATTGTAGCATTATTGCTGAAATTTGGCGCGGACGTGGATGCACAGGATAACGACACCATGACCCCACTGCTTTTGGTATCACAAGCGCGACGCTGCAGTTCTGGAGATGATTCCCAAATCACCAAAACTGCACTGCTGCTACTGGAGCATGGTGCGAGTATCCACGTGCGGAACAAGAATGGACAGATGCCTTTACACACAGCATCGCATCATGGCCTTTCCGGCATTGTAGCATTATTGCTGAAATTTGGTGCGGACGTGGATGCACAGGATAACTACACCATGACCCCACTGCTTTTTGTATCACAAGCGCGACACTGCAGTTCTGGCAATGATCCCAAAATCACCAAAACTGCACTGCTGCTACTGGAGCACGGTGCGAGTATCCACGTGCGGAACAAGAATGGCCAGATGCCATTACACATAGCATCGCAACTCGGCCTTTCTGGAATCGTGGAGTTGTTGCTGAAATTTGGTGCAGACGCGGACGCACGTGATATCAGAAATATCACCCCGTTGCATTTCGCAGTATCATCTCCGTTCCAACACGGATTGTTCAAGTCGTCTCTTGACGATTCCCCACTGATTTTTAGCGTCATCAAGACCATAAAGCTACTACTGGAATATGGTGCAAACCTCCAAATGAAGAATGACAAGGAACAGACTCCATTCCAGGTCGCATTGAGGAGAGGAGAGCAGGACATCATTGACGTACTCTCTGATTATGTGCAAAATGATCAGGCGATATCACGGTAGTCTGTACCATCGCATCAGTTCCTTATGAGACCAGGTAATAACGCACTGAAAGTTCGTCCCGTTTTCTATCACTGTCTGCAATATTATACCCGATTATTAAACAGTACTTTTCTGACCTCCTGCAGATGATACCTTGTTAGAAACGTGGTGGTTTGACTCTTGGCAAGAATAGAACAGGGTCAAGGCACAACAAAAGGACACAAAAAGCCGAGAATAGTAGTCTACCTTGTTTTCCGTCTAGATGCTCAGACTAAAATGGAGCGTCCCCACGTGTTCATACATCTAACGGCCTGAGTGAGGAGTTGACAATCGAACATGGGAGCAATTGGATCATGTAGGGAGATCACCCTAATACATCGAGTGTGTACTACTATGTTTGCAGATGCTGAACGTTGAACGTCGGACCACGATGGAGACAATTACGGCGTACGGTCAGATGAATTCGTTTTGTTGATGCGTCAGACAGGTAGACTCGGAGCTGGAACCATATAGTGTTCAGTTTGACTCCACAACTTGAAACTGTCGCCTATTCGAGGCCTGTCAATGTAACGGACTTTGGTGCAGTATTATGCCCGGCCCTTCAAGCTTGAGGTTGAGGAGGTATTCGAGGATATTGGTGATGTTGCGAGGGGAGGGAGGAATGGAAGGAGAAAAGGGTTGGGATGTTAGTGACCTTCCGGATGATGAGGGCCTCCAAAGCGTTGGATGATAGTGTTTTGCTTTCGTTCACGTTCCAACTATTGTGTAGAGACACTCTTGGTCAAATTTCGTACCAGTAAGCCGGGCCCACTGGCAACATATATCCGCCGGTGGCCCCGGATCTTAGCTTCGTCCCGAACGCCGCCGAGAGCGATTCGCTGAAACGACCGGCTAAGCCCGCGAGCAATTGACTGCACCAACGATGTCTTCCCTGTTCCCGGTGGTCCAACGATCCTATATGTTTCACGTCTGCGAGGTTATCGACCTATAGTGAGCGTCGAATGAGTTACGCACAGCAAAATCGGGGCTTTGATGGTTTTGGCCCCTTCGCGGGCCCCTTGCTCCTCGTTTGAAGTTGGTGACGGAATAAGCATCGGAATTTCCCCTGTATTGACCAGGGCTCTCCGCTCTTGCTCTTTCTTCCCGTCGCCTGCGGAGGGACCGTTGGTGGCCTTCCTGGGTGTCACTTCCTGTGCCCTGGTCAGTTCCATCTCAGCCTCTTGCGCATGCAAAGATCGCAGACGGACGACAGCAAGGCACTCGACTAACCGTCGCTTATCCTTAGCCCAAAGTGGTTCGCATCGAGTTGCGACTTTGCCTTCGAGAGAAAGTCGGATCGCGTGGGGGCGTCCGAACCGGCAGGTGGGGGAACCCATGTGAACGCAGTGAGCCATTCGAGCTGGTGGCAACAGATAACGCCGTCTCAGGGCAGGTAAAGCAGGAACAAAAGTGCTGGTACGCACGCAGTTCCTCACAACGTCATGCTCCGCGTTCAGTGGAGGAATTCGTTTGAGGCGACGAGCCTCGGTCGGTGCTATGCGGTGGACTTCGGTACCGGAGGGTAAAGCGTCGACTCGACGGGCTAGTGCTTCCAGCTCGTCCTCATCCTCCGTGCATTCCCGGTACCGTGAAGATCGGAGTTGCCAACTTCGAGGCGCTGCAGCTCGGCATGAATAGCAGCCAGCTGCTGACGCAGGAAGAGCGCCTTCTGTTGCTTGGACAACGATCCGTCAACGGCCATGGCGATCTTCGTGATAACTTCATCTATGGATAGCTACTTTGTCAAAACGGTGGTGACGTGTTGGAGGCGCAAAGATGGTGATTCGGTGAAGAGAAGGGCTAGAAATGAGTAGTTCGCGAGTAGTACGCGTTAGTAGTTTGCCACGGAACTATGAGTTTACGGAAACACAGATGGGGCGTGGAGGAACATATAGGTCAGGATCAATTCTGAAATATAACAAAAACGAGCGTTTTTCGCAAGGCGTGTGGGTCAAATGCGGGTGACACAAGTCGCGATAAGGGACATGAGAAAGAAGAGCAAACCGACAGACGGGGGGGGCAGACAAAAAATTACGTCGCCAAATGAAAGACGGGGTGCTCACCGTGTTAGTCCACATATTCCACGTCGACGGCTGACACAATAACGTCCGCGAGCGCAGAAACCCTCTCTGGCTCCGTCTCGTCGACAAGCTGCGCAATGCGAGCCCAGCTCCCGCGCCTGCACGCCCACTGCAAAGTGTCCTGCGCGAAACGCCCTAACAAGCTGACGGCGGCGGCCTCAAAATCGTGCACGATGTCGGGCGTGGGTAGTGAGTGTGCGTCCGGAGGTGGATGAACAGCGTCGAACGGGGGTGCGACAGTGCGTGGGCGTCAGCGGCGTGCGACAGTAGGCTGTCGGAAAGGCGGAGGAAGGCCGTACTGGTGAGCGTGAGGAGGTACGGCTCGTCCGAGTGCGGGCGTGGGCGGACGAACCGCGCGATGTGGGCGGTGACGTCCGATCTGTTCAGCGTCGTTGTGCCTTTGTGCCGGAGGAGCGGGACGGCGGCGAGGGCGGGATTGGAGAGGGACGAGTTGAGGAGCCGGATGAGCACGTCGGCTTGTCTGTTGGGAGATTGGGAAGGTGGTTCGAGCGCCTGGGAGGAGAACGAGTGGATGTGGGGGGATGAGTGGTAGGGTTGACTGGGACATGGTGACTGAGGAGAAGAAGGGGGAAAGAAAGAGAATGCCAGTGTATGATGAATGCCGTGCTCGGTTGACTAGCGTCCAAGTCACCACCTGCGACGACCGCCGCGGGATCCCGATAGCCATGCTCGATGTATACTGCCACGCCAGGCCATAGACCATTCGACGTCAAAGCGCAGATCGGTGCTTGCCGTTTCATCGTCGCGACTCGGAGTCCGAGTTCCCTTTCTTAGTTGACACATTCCCCTCCGTTGTCATAGTCGTAGGCCCAGGAAGATAATCTTGACTTTGTTAACCTGGTCTTGTCACTTCTGTTCGGGTGATTGATGGAGTTTTCCGTGTGGGATCACGTGATGCTGGGCCAATCAATTTGTTTGTTTCAACCACGTCACAACGTTCCCGATCTCCCACGAACAACCCAATGCGCTCCATGAACCTGCACGACTCGTCACTCTTCAACCCCTCTTCACTACCGTCCCGCAAATCTAGCCCGAAGGCACAGCGATGCTGAACAGATAGGGCGTCACCGCTCGCATAGCACGCATCCTCTGACAACACCAGCACTCGGACAAGCCGTACCTCCTCACGCTGACTGGCATGCCCTGCGGCCCCCTTGCCAACGACAACCAGCCCCTTCCCTTTGCGTGCTGCTGATGCTGACTCTCCCGGTTCGACCTGTTGATGTCGTCCATCCAACTCTGGAGACTGACCCGTCACCCCTGCCGGACGTCGTGCAGAACATCGAGGCGACCGCCATTCGCCTGTTCGAGCGTCGAGCGCAGGACACGTCGCATTCGGCGCACAAATGTGAGAGCTAGGCTCGTATTGCGCAGCTTGTTGATAAGACGAAGTCGGGGAGAGTCGCTGCGGCTGTGGACGATGTTCTGTCTGCTATCGGTACGGAACACGCGGGCGAACTCAGTGAGACCCCTTCATTTATTTAGTGAGCTTGTTTCAATTGCCCCGTCCTTCTGTCCGTCTGACTTATATCCATCTTCTTACCACTTGTGCCACCTGCATTCGACACGCATGCTTTGCAAAAAGCCCTCTTTTTGGTTATATCCCGGAATTGATCCTGACCCACACGTACCTCTCCGACCTGTTCCGCGTTGTCATTGTTCTAGCTCAAGTCTCGTATCCGCCGGATTTATACAGTTCCGGACTAGTATCGTTTGGTCCTTTGAATGTCTTCACATGTACTCTGGTCATCGCCGAGCAAGCTCAACCATTGGTACCACCAAAGATACGCCCAAGGTCGGAAAGCCATCCGAGCCACCTTCGATGAATACGTGAGTCACAGTCTTGTGTAAGACCGTCCTGATCAGTGCGACGACTATAATGCCGCCAAGCGTGACATCTGATAGCGGCTCCCAACGCTACAACTGTAAAACTGGCACAAGCAGTTGAAGGCTAGATGGATCCACACCTTGTTCGACCACGTGCACCCCTCTCCACCACGACATTTCTGACGGTGTCTCTCAGACACAGATATCAACCACGTCCTCCATGCTCGGTTGGCCGGCGCCCAAGTTGCCACCCACGATGGCCACTACGGAATCCCGACGCCCCCCTCCTCCGTGTCGGCTACCAAGCTGATGCGCCGGGTGAAGCTCGCCGCCGCAATTATGAAGGCGTCGTCATCGTCGGATGTAGACCGCTCACATCGATGCAAATCTAGTCCGAGTCGGACTCTGCGTCAGACAAGGGGACATCGATCCGACTGTCCCCATGCTTGAAGGTTCGCATGTTGGCCACGTCAAGGCATATATTGATTCTCATTGTTTCGTCGTCGTGATTTCAAGTTCCTTTGATTTCGCCTCCATCCTCACACCCAAGGCTGCTGGTCGATATCCATTCGGGAGGACGGCTGATTCCCAAAGGATAAGCTTCACTTGGTTTCATTTGTGTTGTTGCTGTCATCAGAAATGTGCTATCTCCCTCTCTTACGTTGCCATATCGCATGTCCTTTGCCCCGATTTTTGCCAATTCCTCTTTCCCCTCCCTCATGCCTATTTTTCGTACCGCAACAAACCCCTCACTATGCGATCAACCCGTGCATCTCATAGTTCTTCGCACTGCTCCTTGACTCCACCATTTTGTTTTATCACGCCACAACCGTAAAACTACTGCTTGTGTGAATCAGTTATCCCCTCCCCCTCCCTCATCGGTTCGTATGTGGCCCATTCTCCGTCATCTGAGCGCGGGAAAGGACTAACACGATTCCATAAATTTCTAAAGTATCTGCTGATTGAACATGACGTTGCCTCGTTTTCTCCTTTGCTCGCCCATGTAAAAATGCGCGAGCGTGTGTGATGGATCTTTCCTGAATCAGAACACTTTTCGAGCTGCAATTTCTTCTGCCCACTAGAGGGCGTGAAAAAACGCAAGACACCAATGCTTGACGCTACCTGATGTGACGACGCTACTCACCCAGAAACCAGTACTGACTGACATAAGCTCAAGCGAGCACCCTTTCAAATGTAGATAAGAGATAAAATAAGATCCATGTCCTCAAGGCAACTACGTTCACGAGAGTTCGAGAACGCGCGAGGGGAATTCGTGACGGGCGTAGGAAGCTTGGGGCGAAAGCACGAAAACGCAAAGAAACGGAAAGGGATGAACTGTGATTACACGCTCGGCCAAGACCAGGCGACGGGGATTATATACAGGTATGTTAGGCGCAAGGGGAGTAGACTCGGGGAGGGAGAGGGGGAAAGGTGACACCGAGGGGGAACCGAAATTTTACTAAATCGTCTCTATGTGTGCAACAGCGAGCGCGAGGTGACAGCGATGTTCGACAGTAAGGCTAAGGTAAAATAGGAAATCTAGGAATGGAGACCAAAATATCTAACGCAAAGGGGATAAAGCCTGAGAAAAATGTATGAAAAGGGCTTGAATGATCCTATGTGCAGTAAAGTTCTCTTCCGAATAGCGATGTAGTCCATACCGAGGGGAGAAGGGTCGAACATATGGTAACAAGGGTTGGTGATGATAAGTTTGAAGGTGAGGCGTGCAAGGGACGAGTGCGGGTGAAGGAGGGTAGTAGGAGGGTGCGATGCGTGGCACGTCACGTGGTCGAAGACGCCCAGTTTCGAGGCGGCTGCGCGTCCATATCTTACAACAAGCCACTAAGTTTCCTTTAACCTGAGATGTCTTTTGCCGCTGACTTGGGCTAAGCACTTCAATAAAAATGCAAAATGCATTAGTAGCGCTCACATATTTCTCAGAGTGCCCTAACCATGGTACTTGCGGCGACGGTGGTTCCATTTCTGCCCCCCTGATTGCTCTCATTGACCGCCCTGACTCACTGCCTTATCCGTCCATATCAAGGTTTCAGGATGCCCACGGTCTCAAGCGGAACACGAGGCAAAGTCCTGGGTCTTGTTCTCCCAAAGACCATTCCTAGCCTATCATCCCCGGGTCTCCCATATGTCGCAGAATCGTCCTCAGACCTCGTCGAGCGCAAACTATCAGCTCATCTTCGACAATGCTTTAGAAACCTATAAAAAGAAAACTGGGAAGGACCTCGCATCGAATCCACTCCTTCGCAACCTCGAATCCTGCAGCTCTCCTGATGCTGTCCTCGATGTTCTGCGAGAGCGAATCCCCACGTTTGACCAATCTAGGAGCAGGCTCACAACATGGGTCAAACCCACCATAAACGTTCTATACACCTTCTCATCAACGATTGGCGACGCCGTTAGTCTAGTAAGCATAGTAAAGATCATCATTTAAGATCGCGCCATAATAACTGCTCTCTAGGCATACCCACCAGGGGGAGTGATATTCACGGGCATTGGCAGTCTTCTCATGGTGGGTGTCTGCACCGCCAACATTTATGTGCTGGTTTGACGCCCATATCCCCAGGCGGTTCAAAGCGTAAGCGCTAATCAGGACGCACTTCTGGACATCTTCGAACGGATAGAGAATGTGTTCAGAAGACTTGAGACCTACACCGAGCTCCCCCCGACGAAGGAAATGACGGATATAATCATAAAGGTCATGGTTGAGGTGCTCCTCATCCTTGCCCTTGTGACAAAGGAGATAAAACAAGGGAAACTAAGTGAGTTGATCCTCGGTGACTGACTCTATCCCGCTCGAGTTGAGCGTTTTGTAGAAAGGTTCTTGAAGCAGATGGCAGGAATGTCTGAGATCGATAATGCACTGCGGAGACTGGACAAACTGACGCAAGAAGAACATCGCATGGCGACTGCACAAGCTCTGAAGGCCACGCACGGCGTTCGTAACAAAATGGATGTTGTCATTGATTGTGTGTGGCTTCTTTTGCCTTGACTTCTCCCTCCTAACCAGATTTCCGCCAGATGCCGAGTATATCAAAGGGGAACTCAGAAAGGTAGTCGTCAATGTGGATGACCAGAAGTGTTCGTCACCCCATAACTCTTCGGTGGTTGGCCGTGGTGTCTTAGCTTGTTTTACAGGGGACCAACTGCGGATTGACCTCGCAACCTGGCTCTCTCCTCCGGATCCATTCATAAATTACAACACCGCCAGCGATTCTCGTCATGACGGCACTGGTGTATGGATCACCGAAAGTAATGAGTTCAAGAACTG
>Ga0307512_10001413_pt1 | contig 34153 bp, 37 predicted proteins | sample 14_EM_MG_FD_200267 | JGI IMG/M metagenome (GOLD analysis project Ga0307512, IMG submission 200267) | Populus trichocarpa ectomycorrhiza microbial communities from riparian zone in the Pacific Northwest, United States - 14_EM | ecosystem: Host-associated > Plants > Roots > Unclassified | place... | reverse complement strand
GCGAGCGTGAGGACGTTGCACGCCAAGTAAGCCAGCTTTTGCAGCGGGAGCGTCGAGAGGGACTTGGCCGCGGGAGACGACGGCGGGCCAGGCGCGAAAGGCGCAAAGGCTGCGGGTAGTGGGGGGACAATTCCATTCCGAGGAACACAGGCGGTTGCGGTTGCGATTGCGGTTGCGCAATGCGCAGAAAGAGGGGTTGGAAGAGTGGTGGAGCGGTGGAGCGCAACGGGCAACGTGAGAAGTGAGAGTTTAAAAAAAGAAAAGTTAGGTTTAGTAGTGGCAGGTATTGATTAAATGGATGGAAATGGGGGCGACGCGACGCAACGCACCCGTGTTGACGGTCGACAGGTTCTTGAATGGAGAGAGTAAGAGCATGGCGACGATGCCCATGCTAAAGATCTGCACGCCCCCGCCGGACATGTACAGCATGAACGCCTGCATCGGCAACGACTTGACCGGCGAGATGGCAAACTCCCATGCTTTCTTCTTCTTCAGTGCCTCGTGCGAGCTCAGCGCTTTGGCGGACAGAGACGCGGACGCGGGGGCCGACGATGATGTCGTCGTCGTCATGGTCACCGCGGAAGAGGAGGACTTGCCCTGTCCTCTACCCTGCATCGAAAAGGGGTCGGGTCGGGGGGGAGAGAAAGCGCATTTTGGATCAGATTTCTTATTTTAATTATTTCGTCGCTATCGCACCTTTGACACTTCTGGGAAACCTGGTGGAGCAGGAAGCTTGCTCCATCTGACGAATTATGGAATGACAGGCAAGGGGAAATGGACAGGATGACCCGCTTACTTTGGATTCGAATTGGCAAGAGAGGCGTAGTCGAGGCTGGTCACGGTGGCTCGAGAAGACATGTTTGGGTCTAATAGGCGCCCTCAGGACCATCATATCATGTCCATCACAATTAATCAAGATTTCTGTCACTCAGATTCAACTGTATTCTGACGGATTTACACCTCGGAATCACCGCTGAACGGATGCCAGCTTTATGTCCCCTTTTTTGATAAAATATTGAATCATGGCACCGCAACTGATCCCCGCAAGAACAGCGACAACATTGATGATTTTTAAGTAAGTGCAGTGTCGATAACAGGATGTGCGAATGAACTTTTGAGGTGTCATGCAACGTGTCTCCAAGGCTGAGCGTAATTTAAATGTAAAGATAACAACCGCCAGTTCACTGACCGACATAAGGAGGCATACCAACTGGCGGTGCAGTCGGTGGCATCATTGGCGCACCGGGCATAGGTGCAAAGCCTGCCGGGGGAGGTGGCGGGTATCCCTGTCCCGGATTGAACATGGCCACCCCACCGGGTGGTGGTGGTTGTGGCATGCCCGCGGGCATACCCATGCCCATGGGGGGCATTGGAACGCCGACAGGCACGGATCCTGGTGGTTGCATCTGGGCCTGCATAGGCATGGCCGTGAAACCAGGGGGCGGGGGAGGTGGCGCGGCCAGTGCACCAGCGAACTGGCCCTGGTACGGGCCCGTGAAGCCGGGTACGGGCTGCACAGCGCCGTAAGTTGCCGGGGCTGGACGTGGTGCCAATGGAAGCGCATTGTTCTTTCGGGCCTGCGCTGCCAGCAGTCGTTCGGCGGCCGTGCCGTGACGCTCGCCCTTTCCATCCTTTTTGAAGGCGTATTGGACTGTGATGGGCTTGTTCATGAGGAACTGCCCGTTCATGGACTCGATGGCCGCATCAGCCGATTCGAAGTCGGTGTAGGACACGAATCCGTAGCCCTTCGACTGTCCCGTCTGTGTGTCGCGCGCGACCTGAATGGCTGGGTTAGTAAAGGTGTACGTGAAGAATACCACGAGGTACGAGCGTGCCGTGCGGTGGTTAGGCGGAAATCATCGGCATACCTTGGCGGTCGTCGCCATCATACCAAACGCGCTGAACGTGTCGTAAAGCAGCCGTTCATCGACGTTCTCGTCCAGCGATCCGATAAACAGATTCGCACCCACGTCGAGCTGCTTCTTATCCGAGGAGGCCTACGTTACGGCCGAAAAAAGTACGAACGGTTGAGCCGAGTCCCGCATGAAGGAGCGTGTGGAGACCTGTCGCGCACCTTGTTAACTCGTATGGGCTTGCCCCATAACTTTATCTGATTCATAATCTTACAGGCATATTCCGCGTCTTCTTCCGTTAGAAACTCGCAAAACCCAAAACCTTGGTGAGCCATGGAGATTCGGTCTTTCGGCAAGTGGACATTGACTGGGAGTAATCGTTACACAAACATGAGTGCCGAGTCAAGGGAGAAAGAGGGGTAACGCACCGACTGGACCGGCCTGAAGCATTAGTTCCCATATGAGCGCGTCCGTACACCGTTCGTCGAGGTTACCCTGCACTGAATTGGATGGGATGATCGGAGAGGAGTCAGCAGGATGACACATACGAGGTATACGGTTGCTTCTTGATTCCTGTCATCCTGGGGTCGGGACATTTATCTCGATAATGAACGAGAACAAGGGAGAAATGTTCCCGACAAGTCGAGTCGCAGTCGAGTGCCCGTCTGTTTGCTCTTGTTTACACGCCTGATCTTCTATCACCGCCTAAACGCGACAGAGTGCCAACGTGCAACCGCAGAGCAATCTATCACTGTTTGTACTAGTCTAACTGCTCTACTCTTGCTCCATCAGCAGGAACGACACCTTGGTCAGCCTTCTGATGGATCTGCGTCGTCACAATTGCTCCCAGAGCTCCACTTTTTGTGTTCTGTCTAACTAGGTTCTGCCAGCGGTCCGTCGGGAAAACATTCCCTTCATGGTTATTCGCGTCGTTCAATTGCAGGGCTCAACCTCTCGGCGATCCTACGAGAGAAGGGTCGCTAACGGTTCTGCCGCGTGTGGGATCATCCGTTTCATTCTCAGGCTGCGCTTCGCATAGGGGAACCTATGGCCGTTCAATCTCAGCTGGTTGGCGTGGCGGATGGGCTACTGTAACTGTATGGCTCCACGGCCGTCATCTTTACCTTCCAATCATCTCCGCAGCCCCTCGGAGCGACCAGCAGAGCCATGGTACCTGACAGTATCCCCATCCTCGGAACGCATTCGGGCAATATGGCGCCTTCGCTTGGGCCCTCGTGGGCTCGTCCCCCTTGTGGACTGATTTTTGGTCCCTATGTCTGGGGCCGCGCAGCTCCCGCCACCCATACATTTGCTGTCCCCCGAAATACCGGGCCTCCCAATCACCCTCTTTCATTTTATTCCCTGCTGACTGATAGAACCCCCCGTTATTCCTGCCATTTTTGTCACCTAAGTGACGGCATACTTGCCTTGCCCATGTCCGGATTCTTTATGGACCGAACCGTGTCGTCCTGACTTAAAAGGTCCAACCCAGTCATTGCCAGTCCCACCAGGAGGTACTATAAACCCGCACGACCACACACCCCCCACAGTCGCGCACCGTTCTCACCTTCCTAGTCTCCTCTCCAACCCCTCCCCCCCAACGAACCCCCGCCTCACTTGTTCAACATGTATAAGCTCAACTTAATGATCCTGGCCCTCCTTTTTGTCCTGTCGGTGGTCGCTGCGGCCCCGCGGGAGCTGAAGCAGGCGAAGATCAAGCGCGGCGAGGACGTCAAGAGAGATGCGGACTGGGGCAACAAGCACAAGCCGTCCAAGGTGTAAGTGTTGACCTACTATCCCCTCATTGATCACCATCGACCAACCAAACTCATAGGCCCACACCCACCCCGACGCCACCCAAATATCCCCCCGTACACTACCCAACTTATCGGGCTTAGATCCTACCCGGCAGGGGCCGTATAGACATTGGCTATTCCGTGAAAGATACATTCCCTACCCCTTCATTGTTCAATATTTTTTTTCTTCCCTTTCTTGACAGGGCCAAGGGTTCCTTCACGTTACAGGTTTTCCCTCGTGCCCTCGTGTCCGATGCCACTTTCGTTGTGGTGTCTTTCATTTCGCAGCGCGCCACGTATCCACGTAATGCCCATTCCAGTACGATTCATCCCCTCCCCTGCCTCTTTGGAAGGATTGTTACTATGTCGTGGGAATCGTGTGCGGACTCTTTTTACACCCGTCGTTTTCTATGTCGTACTCTACACTCAAGAGGAACTCTGTGTGTTGACGTGTCCTGGATATACCGTACCATATTGGGAAGCCAGGTGGAAACCCCTGGCCAAAGCTGTGGTCTACGAGCGCTCGGGAGAAGGAAAGCCAACAGGTCCCTCGAAAGCATTATATCGGACCGGAAGAAGTTGTGATACATGCCATGTCCAGAAGATGACCAGAGCGATCCCTCTTGGGCCTCTAGGGGTGTTGGAGCATGGAGCATCGAAGCTGTAGGTCAAGCTTCGACAACTAAGGCCAACTGAAGCCCAAGTCATGGATTGCCATGGCATTGGTCACTACTTGCTGCGGCTGGCGGTTCTTCACGCCTACCGTGTGGGTGTGGGCTGTTCTGTTGGACGATGGGCGGGTGATCTGCGTGTGAACAGTATTCGTCGTACACACAGGACAAGATTTTGATGATCTTCAAGTTGGTACCGTACGGCTACAAGATTTAAACCATATCATGCTGTCTTTTATCACCTCTTCTTTGACCCCCACTCCATGAACAGCGAGCGTATGCCCCTCAACACCGAAAGATAAGTGCCGGCAGCGGCCTCGAACCTTACGGTACCGCACTTTTTCGTAAATGCGCAATGTCCTCATATGTACGATAGGGCCTTCACTCCAGACCAATCTCACGTTAGTCCCAGACCACACATCGCCCACTGTCTCCTACAGTGGCGGAGTGGGGACCCTCCCCCAAGACTATTGTCGCGAGAAAGGAGGACCCCACCACCCCAATAACCCCCCTCCCCCCGTGGAAGCATACGAGGCAACAAGCAGCAGTCACATTTGCCAAGGCCAAGAACACCCCACGTCCAACTTTTCATCCCCGATGCTACCGTGATTTTGTCCCCAGATCGGAGGGAGGGAAGACGGCTCTCTCCCCTCACCCTTCAGCCTTGGCGTGAAGGGGAAAAGCGGGTCGGGGCGAAAGTGAATTCCCCCATTCCACTCTTGGTACCTTGTCGCGCGTCGAACGCATGCCCTTCATACGAGAATAATGAGAAAAGAAGGGAATCAAAAAAAAAAAAGAAAAAAAGACGATCAAGCCAAACGCGGTCATCGGGACCGGCAATAACCCCCACGACCAACCCCCTCACCGTCAACTGCCGGCACAATACACGTTGCCTCTGCAACAAAAGGGAAGGTCCTTTACCCGTTTCTGGCGCACAAAAGCTCAGCCATCGCTTGCCAGGTCACCCCACGTTGTCGCCGCGGGCTGGCTGGGTCGGCTGGCGCTGCTCGTCCTCGAGGAGGAAAAGAAGAAAGCACATGTCACGATCATCCCACGCTCGGTGAGTTGAATAAAGACCCTCTCCCCTTCGCCGGGTCCCCAAGTTGCCCATCCCTCGTGATTACTGAGCGTAGCCATGCGCACGCAATATCATGATGAATGAACCGGGTGCAGTAAACATGATGCATGATGGGCAACCAACGGGTCCCAGTGGCACGTGCCCTGACTTGTGGGGTGTGGGTGGGAAGCTAAGTTTTGTAAGAGTAGGGAATGAATTCATTCATAGTGAATGAAAATGAAAAGTAATGAGGCATGATTGCATGGTCGAGCTCTCTTTTTGAGATCAGGGCGGGTCGACGACGTAATGGGAGAAACCAATTTGGAATTTGGTTTGGGGTTTGTGAAATGTTGGTTTGTGAATTTGTCATTGGTTGTTACGGCACGTTGACCATAAGTGGTCAACTAGCCAAGTGCATCGGGGGGCGCGTCTACCGCTCTCTGCTCCCTATGGACGGGTATTAGATTTGGCCCCCAAGTACCGTCGCGAAACTAACAACTACTACAAGACAGCAGACATAGGTGCCCGCGGTAGGGTACGCGCGGAAGAGAGAAGAAAGGGACTATAGGTATTGGGTGGGAGAGCAGCCAAAGCAACGTACGGGAAAGGGGAGAAAGTAGATACGCCAAAGTCGCAGGTGGGTCGCGTGTAAAAAGAGACTACTACTCGTGGTGGCAAAATCATCATGAAGAGTGAGGGTCGGACGTAACGTAAATATGAGGGATGGTGAGCTTTAGGCGACGATGCACTTAGATCTCTTCTTGACGACGGGGGGGTCAAGAGCAGCCACGATAGCCTTTACACGCACCGAGTCAACATAGCAAAACAAAACACACTTAAAGACAGGGACAAAGGACTCGCCTCATCGAATACGTTCTTGAGACCCTTCTGAGTGAGTGCGGAGCACTCGACGTACTTGACCGCACCGAGTTCACGCGCGAGACGCTCTCCCTGTTCGGGGGCGACGGGCCGCTGCTTTTGTCGCTGGAGTTTCTCCATCACTTGCGGGTCATCGCGTAAGTCCACCTGGGTGCCCACGATAAGGCATGGAACGCCCGGGCAGTGATGGTGCACTTCAGGGAACCACTTCTCCTTCACGTTCTCGAATGAGGCCGGTGAGGTAACACTGAAGCAGACGAGGAAAACGTCCGTCTGCGGGTACGATAGTGGACGTAGACGGTCGTAATCCTCCTGACCTGGACGTCGCGACGATGAATGGACAGGAAGGATAGAAAGGGGAGGCGCCACAGCGAGGTGGGAGGTGGGACGACAGATTACGGATACTCACCGGCCGTATCAAATAAACCCAGTGTGTAGGGGTCATCGCCGATCATCACGGTGACCGCGTAGTTATCAAACACCTGCGTAGACAGTTTGGAAAAAAATTCTTCGCCGCGGCTAGCAGATGGGAACTCTTACCGTTGGAACATATTCGCTGGGGAATTTGTTCGTCGTGTATGAAATTAGGAGACAGGTCTACGTGAAGTGACGGTGGAAACAATGTACGGTTTGACTCGGGGGTGAAAGCAAGGAGCGAAAAATTCTCGGTGCATACCTTACCAACAGCACCGTCACCAACGACAACACACTTTATTGTTTGCATATCGCTCAGAAATTTTCGGAAGATACGATAAAACTATTCTTTGGGTTGGAACGTTGAGCGTCGGAACGAAAGAGGGCATAATAAAGGGCGAAAGTTGAAAGAAAGGTCGAGGCAGAAGGGTGGCGAGTAGGTGGCAAAGGGAAGGAACACTCACAGGTTCTCTGGGCCAAAGGCGGACGAGGGCTGGCGAGAGCGTGTAAGGTTGTCAAGTTGGAGCGACCTGGTGATGGGAAGGGCGTATGATCTCGAATGTTGATCGGTCGGCGATAAAAGACTGAGGGGGGTGTGAGACGCGTGAAGGATGAAGTAGAGCGGGCGGGAAACGGGGGAAAGGAGAGGAAGACTCACTCCAAGGCAGTGGCGAATGAACACGAGCGTCGTGCGAGACAACCAGAGCTGTCGACCCGTCGACGACTGCGTTCCCCGCTCGGCGTTCCGGCCGGCCGTACACCGGCAGCCGGCGAGTGTTTATGTTACTCCCTTGCGTTCCGGCAAAATCATCTCATTAGCAATGTGCGCGTACAGCCCACCCCCAATATACTGTACAGTAATCATTATATAGATCGCGACCCGAGGGAGTTTATAATTTAAACGGTAAAAAGGAAAGTGTTAATTGAGCGACGGCCAGCATCGCAACCGCCGCGGCCACGTTAACTCGTTTTGACGCGCTTGCCCGAATGGTGTTCCTCCTCTATAGCTAGACATCATGCAGTGCAGTGTCACCCATCAGATGTCGATATAACTCCCCACTAACAGATGACGGTGTTTTACTTACATGCCGATCCCCCAGGTTCCGCCCACCAATTTAGCCTTCCGTCTCGACTTCCAGTCACCACACAACTTTCCCCGTTCGAGCCCCCCTTCCGATATACCTGAGAAACCCATTGTCAGTCCTTTCTCGCCTACCCCAAAACATTTCTCTAGTCGCTTACCCCAATCGCTTGTACAACGCATCCTCCTCGGAATGAGATCGTCTGTCATAACATTTCGCAAATACGGTACGTACCTTCGCCATGGTCCAAGCCACAAAGTACCCGGGAACTCGTTTTGTCCCACGCGAACAAATAACCACGCGCCGAGCCGTACAACACAGCATCGTGGTGACCCACAAACAACGCATTCGCTTCGTAGTTTGCCTCAGGTTGAAGCTCAGGCTCCACAATATAAACCTGCATAACTTTGCCTCGGTTCTCGTCTTGGGTTATGGCGACGAGGTGCGCGCGCCCAACTTGCTGCGAGACCAAGGCATGCGTTTTGGTCGGGAGGACGTCTATACCACATCTATGGATTTCATCAGCAAAGCTAGTCCCAAATGAACGGAAAGGCGAAAATAAGTAAACGTACATCCTCGCTTTGAAAGTGTTGTACATCCGTAGTCCAGGATCGGTCACTTGGCAATACCACCTATGAACTTGGCTCGCAACACCGTACACCGTCAATGCAGATAGGCACGTACAGTACGCCATCTTTCGTTCCTCCAATTAGTGCCGCACCGTCATCAATGAACTCTATAGCAGTGACATTCTGCCTGTCAATTGGCCGTTGAGACTGCCACGAGCCTATATATCATCAATTTTCATAACAGGGCCGTATTTGAGCATCTCGCTTACCCTGTTTCATCATCCAGATACGTACCCCAAATTTAGGAAATGATGCCGCAATCCGATCGCCTTTGTACGCAAGCGCAGTCGGCGCGTCTTCCGGCATCGCTCCAGCAACTGGGTCAAGGAGACGGCCCCAATTCCATACATCATGTGTACAAGGAGGCGCGTCACCTGCCGGTCGCGTCCAGCGCACCAGGGCACCGTCCATACAGAGAGCAAGTACACCAGCATCATCGTCCATCCATTGAGCAGAAACAACAACAGACGAATGTGGCAACCGCGCCACTTCACTGTACGTCACATTATCCCACACGCGAATTGTACAATCGGTACCTAATAAGTGTTTCAGCAACGAGTCATGACGCTCACAAATAAATGAAGTGGTGCTCACACGTAACAGCCATTAATTTTCCGGTGCGGTTGAACGTGATGCCTCGAATAGCAACATGTTCGCCCTGCACCGCGACACATCGGATTGGTGACACAGTGGGCCACGTAGACGGCTGTGGGCGCTTTGGTGGAATCTCGAGTGGTACAGAAAGGTCCATTCGAGGGGGCGATGCCTTGCGTTTCGTGCCTGCAGCCATGGGAATGCTGTGCCCGCGCCCGTCAGTAATCGAGCGGGGTGCGTGAGGGTATCTCTCTGCGAGACCATGTCAGCCCCGCATATCAGTTTAGCGTTACATGGGTCATGTTTAATTAACAAAAAGCGAAATACTCACGATGGCGATGATATTGCGGATAGGCTTTTGGGGTCATGTTTTGGCCCAAAGGCACAGGTGCCATCGCTTGCATCGCAAGCCCTGACCGCGGCTGCCGCGGCGGATGACCGTTGTCTGGTATCATTGTTTGTGACACCTTTGGAGGGACTTTTGGTGACATCGACTGTCCAAATGGCTGAGAGTGATGGAATGTTTGTCCAGTGGGTGAAGGCGGTCTCGCAGGAGTTGATGAAAAATGAAAGGACGAGTGCCGCGGGGCAACAGGGATGGTATTCGAGTTGGGTAGCATCGCCGGCCGCCCACGTATGGCTGCGTTGAGAGGTGCGTGGTCACGGATCGGACCGGAACCTGAAGTGGGCCGGAGAGACAGAGGTGGCGGTGGCTCAGAAGATTCGGGACCTGCGCGGAAGGGCGGGTAGAAGTCTGTGGGGCCATCATCGCGGCCTGGCCGGAACGGCGGCCAGGAAAGTGTTTGCGGCTTTCTCACAGGCTGCTTTGGTGATGATGGGTGAGTTGCAGCGCTATTTTCCAGAGGGCCGTGGCTGAATGACCCTCGCGAACTGGTGGGGGATCGATAAGACGGTGAATAGTCCTTCCTGAGAGCCGGTGAAGATGGGTGCGCAAGGGTTGATGGTGATGACGGTACTTCAGCATGAGCTGGGGGTGGTAAGACCGCATGGGGACGCGAGATCCGCAATACCGAGGTCGGAGAAGAGGAAATCCTCTCCGGGGGGAGACTAGTCTGTACGAATGATAACGTCACAAGGCGAAATGGCTGTGCAAAAATAAACAAGATACCTTGCTATCCTCGTCAGAAAATGATGAGGGGAGACCGACGACGTCTGACACAAAACTAGGAGGTACGGATGTGCTTGATTCCGGCTTTCTCGGGAACTTAATCTTGGCAATGGATGGGGAAGTCATTGGAGCTGGGGTAGGAGAGCTCGGTAGACGAGGAACCTCTGTAGAGGGTTGGGTAGCGCGGGGGCTGCTGGCATTCTCGGGCCGCTCTGCCCTACGGCCTCTGATATTATGCCTACGTGAAGCTTGTGTTGTTAAGGCAGCAGGTACAGAAGGGCTCCAAGGCCTCTCTGGTGGAGGTAAAGGAGGATTTCCGTCCTCCGAACTGCTACTGGAATGTCCGGAATCAGACGTCTCATCGGCTGGCCTGGTCGTTGCAGGTAAGGCAGTGAGCACTGGAATAGAAGGACTCCACCGTTCAAGCTTGTCGTTGACACGGGTATCCGTGAAGGTCTTTTACCCATTAGTAGCTGCATCGATGACATTGAAGTGAGTACGTACATGTGTCGATACATCGTCTTGTTTTACTGGTGTGGGAGAGATCGGATGTCGCTTATCAACAGGTGTGAGTGAGTTTTTAGAGGTGGTGTCGACGTGAATGGGCGGTAAGCTATTGTTGAGCTCAATGTGCCGTGGATGAGTGGCTCCAGTCTTTGACACGGTGGTCTTGGCGACAGGTGACAATCCAGCTTTTACATCAGATAACGAGGAAGAGACTGAAGTTCTGATAGGCCTTGAAGGAGAAGATTTTGATACATCCCGCACAGAGGTGGGAGAAACAGTTTGTTGGGGTGTAGGGGAAGAAGGGTCCGTCAGGGTGGTCAGAGCAATTCCGGTTACGTTCATCGGTTCTGTTTGAACACCAATGGTGTGATACACAGCCTTTAACGTTGGTGCATGTGCTTTACGACCAAGTGAGTGCGATAGAAGAGACGATAATGGGACATCGTACGTACCCAAGGGCACGGGTGCTTCGTGACGTTTTGCCCAAGGTTTCCTCATCTTAAGGGGTAGAGATTGTTCTGGAGGTACGAGGGTTTCATCGTCTTCTGCCACCTGAGTCTCTTCTTCAACATCCGAAAGAGAAGAACCCTCCAACTCATCCCCCTCAAATATGATAGCACGGTCCTTGAAAGGACCATCAGCGACAGTGAGGAGGATTTCCTTCCCGGGCTTGACCTCGATCCGTTTGTACGCAAATAGGCTGAATTGGACGACGCCCTTGATCTCTCCTTCTCCCTCTGAGTCGCTTTCTGGGTCAACGCGTCGAAGGACAACGTGTGCTTTCTGGCTGGATCCATGGGCCCGGAACCGCAAGGGACCTTTAATCCCAAGGATTGAGGCTGCTGTGGGTGCCGGGGACACTAGTTCGTTATCAATACTTGAGGAGTCCGTCATTCTGAGTGGTTTATATGGGTCGTGGTAACCCACAGAGGGAGGAGGACGGTTTGGTTCAACAGAGGAACAGCCAACGAAGGATGCACTTGTGGTCAAACGAGGGCACGGCATTTGCCGAAACGTTGTCACCCACCTTTGGCTCCAAACAAACTGCTACCGTAAACCCGTTCCTCAATCTCCAACCAGCTGCAACCACCGGCTACTCATTCCCCTAATTACCCACCCCGCTCTCTCAATTTGAGAAGCTTCTATTGCTATCTTGCCTCACTGCGCGAGCCTGTTCGACTGATGCACCACCTCGACGCGTCATCAAGATGTCAGCTGGTCTGACCGGGGTATCCATCGCGATGGGCACACTAACCAAGTACGACGTCTCTAGTTGTGTCGGATTTCGATAGAGCTGCACTGATCCATAGCCAATTGTTTTACAGAACCATCCCGCGCAGCCGATCTAGAACCTGGACTGAATACGGTATCCGTACCTAAGTCAGGAGGGCATATATTATCTAAAATACCCTGCTGGTCGTGCGCTATCTCATCATAAAGAGCTCGTAAGAATACTTCGCCACGCAGTTTCGAGCTCGGGCGGTGGTGATACAGCAGTTCCTCTCTGGAACCTGATCTGTGAGCATTTGCCAACCCACTCATCTGTCGTTCCGTATCGCGTAGTTCCTCGGGCGTAGCCTCTGTTGGGCTCCATATAAGAGAAACCATGGTGTTTATTGTCTGTCAAAGGTTCATCGCAACGTTGATTTATCTGGGATTGCAGAACGGATACCTTTGAGTACTTCCCTGTGGCGCTGCTCTTAAAAATGACATCCCGAACTTGCGAGCTAGGTCAGCCCTTTCTTCAATCCTCGGCACTTTGAACGGTTCTGCGCGCGCTCCAGTTCTCCCAAGAAATCCTTGAAGAGAAATGAGACTGCTCCTTGCCTATTTTCGGCCGCGAAACATGCCAGTGTTACGATTTACCATGGGTCTTGAACGAGCCAGAGTCACATTGACTGGTATGGCCCATCACAATAGTTCCGTATGGGTTCCATCTGAGGGGTTCCCTTCTCCTTATGGATACAAAGCTCGAGATACTTTCCCCGATGCTATGTTTGCCATCTCTAGAAGTCCTGTTGGGGGCACTGATCACTAGAAACCAGGAAAGGGTGTCTGTCGTTTGCATCAAAAGACCACATTTTGGGATTCAACGTATCTTCCCCGTTAAAAACCCTCAACACAATCCGAATGCCTTGCAGTCAACATGTTCATTGTGTGTAAGGATATAGAAATACAAAGTGTGAGAAGAAATATCGAACATAGCGCATACGCAGGATGCGATGATGCAAGCAGTCTCACCTGTGGGAAAATGGGACACGTCGACACGTCGCAATTAGCTAAATGAAGTCCGACGCGACGTATGGATAAGAGCACGGGATCTCCTCCACGTGGGAAAGGCCACACCCCTCATTCTCAATACAGTGAGCAATTTCCTCTCCCATCTTCTGTCCCTCGTAATATGCCCCGTGCAAGTAACCTAAATATGACGCCGCGTTACGCAATGCGCCAGTTAGTGGCGCAGGCCCCCGGGAAAGAATCAAGAGTACAGGACATCGTGAATCCCGGACCTACCATAATACTTCAAACTCGTAGCCTCGCCGCCGAACCAGAGTCTCTGCTCGACCGTGGCTCTCAAATTCGTGTGGTGACTCTTCAAAAAACCGGAAGGCCAGTTGCTGTAGCTTCCTCGATAAAGCGGATCGCTGTGCCAACGAGGAAAGTAGAACGCGTCCGGCTCGGGGATAGTCGTATTTGGGTACATCGAACGAAGGACGGAGAGGACTTCCGCTTTCACGACTTCGTCGCTCATCGACTCGATACGTTTCGAGAATTCGCCCTTTTGAAAGGTGGTCGTCAGTACACCGGAGACAGGGCAGAAAAGAAAGGCTTACGGTAACGGTAACGAAAAGAATTCCGGATCCTGGGAAGAAATCGTTCATATCAAGGCTCTGCCAGACCGGGTACCACCCCCGCTCGTGATCTGCATACAACGCGAACTGGTTGTCGCTATGTTAGAACGTCGGTGATAGACCATGAGAAGACCAGGCACCTCAGTGTCAAACCAAAACTTCTCCGGGAACTGCAAATATATCTTGGTGTATATTCCCTGTGTGCGTTCATTAGTTGAATGTAGAATGCCATCGAATTAGTCCACTGACCATTGCCATCCCGTGAATGGCTTCCGACTTCCATTTAGGCAAAGGAGGTTCGAAGACGACATCATCATGCTGCAGAACTCCGAGACTGAAGGTGACCAGGGCATAGTCCGCACTCAGGCTGGCCCCGTCCTCGAGGCTCACCGATACCCCATCTTTGGAGTACTTTATAGTCTTGACGGTGGCGTTCAACAGAACCTGCTCCTCGGAAAGGAATTCAGCGGCCTCGGACTGAACGATGCTCGCAAAGCCGCGTTGATCAGTCGTCAAGAGGTTATCAGTAGAAAAGCCGCCTTGGTCGCCGTTGAAGGTGAAATTATTCGCCTATAACATCCTTGATAAGTGGCCAGATTTGCGACAAACCAAGACGATCTGGCTCCGAGCAGGACTTTTTATCATCGCTCTTCGGAACAGCAAACGCGACTGGCTGTTTATGGAACGGATACGTTACCCAAGAGGACGCAAGCCACGAGCTCTGCTCCGGTGCCTGGGCATATTCCCAATCAAATTGATAGTATTCAGAAGCTGCCTCGTGAGGCGTTCTAGGTTTGGCACCGAGAATAGCGTAGCCGCTACGTGTCGTTGTATCCACTAAACCTCTCAGGATCCGATCACCTGGTAAAGCGGTCGTGTCAGCTTCGGACAGACAAAAGGGCAAAGAGCCAGGACTCGCGGACGCACCTCCACCTACAGTCAAAGCGGCGAAGTTATCGACCGCGGCGTTGAACGTCTGCATATAATCAACGGGACCAGTGTGGTCGTAGGTCGCTAAGGTCAGTGGCATCAGCAAGGACTCCCTTTCGAACTCGCAGACGTACTCATGCTACCGCGATAGTGATTTGGCTGAGTCGACAGATTGTGTTTGCGGGCCAACTCGAATATTGGATTAGACGAGCCGTTGTTCGTCTGCGTACCGTGGATCCAGTCCGCGCCTAGTTCGAGGACATATGGCCTGTCCGCCGCGCCAAATGAGAAGCTCTTCATGCGTCCGCCCAGCGTCTCGCGTGCTTCGATGATCTTGAAGTCGTCTATGCCTCTTCGGTGGAGGGCCTCAGCAGCCATCACACCGGCGACACCACCCCCTAGGATAAGCACCTGGGGGTTGCTGGTGCCGGTGAAATGGCTCTGCCCTGTGGGAACAGCAATCCCCTGAGTCTGCGGACTGAAAAGTCCCAGACCGGCAGGGATGGATAATGGCAATATTCGTAAAACCGAGAGGAGTATGCCGGGAAAAGCGGTGAGGGAGGGAGTAGACGACGCTATTGCGTCGCCGACGGTGTCCAATAGGAGGTGCATGGCGAAATGGGTAAAAGCAGAGGGATAATGAGACAGAGCTATGGGTCGCTTTCAGAACCCCTGTGGATATATTCACGGCTTTGCGTTCTATTTAACCCAGGGGTCCCTTGACCGCAAAAACCACAACAAAGTGGATGGGGCCGAGATATGACGACAGTGAGAGAGCGCAAGGCGGTGTCACAACTGAGTACGCCCAATATTCTGGAACGACGATAGCATTTGCAACTGTAAATTAGAATACAATCAGAGCGCACTACGGCTGGATCATATATCCTTTGACGTTTCAGGCGGATGTCCTGTGACAGCTGCGGAGGACTTATCTGTTGACGACCCCTTCTCTCCACACCACACATCAATAGTAGAAGACTGGGGATAAATGGTGTTGTGTTGGAATGCTTCCGGTCGGAACATATCTGTATCGGGGTAAGTTCCGCACGTTCCGGGCGCTCCCTTTGATACGCAAGGAGAAACGAGAAGCCAAGGCTACGCCGTTGGATGCAAGTGCTTAATCCGTATTTGGGCACCACCGCGGAGATAAGGTGGTCGGAGCCTGATTCTATGGTACCGCTCACCGTAAAGACGCGGTGGTGGGGAAAACGGACAATGCCCTCCAGTCATGCGAGCGGATGGACTGGAGTTCGAAAATATAATAATGAAATTTGGTGTGAATCATCAACTGTATTGGGACCACCAAGATATGATAGAGACTGCTCTGCGATGACGCAAAACATACCCTCCAAGAAGTTGAATCTAAATCGTCATGGGTCTACAAAGTTTTCACCCTCTAGATCTTCACCCGACACCTCATCCTCCTGAGGATTTCTGAACTTCTCGAGCTCAATGTGCGCCGCGGCCGCAAAGCCAATCTCGGTCGTATCATCGACAGTATCAGGGGGAGAAGTTTTTGCAGCTGAGGCGCAAACCTCTTGCTCCTTGCAATCGCATATCTTGGCCAATGCTTTATCCGAATCGGCGGCCTGTAGAATCATCCGTGCACGTTCTGATGCGAAGGCACGCGCCACAGGCAAGCTGGATGCCGTTACGGGACCTACGACGGTGGTATCATGTACGACAACACAGATGGTGTCATTTCGTTTTAGTTCAGGACGACTGCATGATTTCCTAGACGGGCTCCATGTGAAGCGAATAGGGGCAGACCACATCGGGGGACACACACCTTAGATGAATTCGTTTGCAGCCAGATTTTGCCGCCCATAAATAGAATGCGGAGACCGGCTCCGGAGGTAGGTCAGGAGATAAGACTTCTAGAATACACTCCATGGCAGTCTCGACGATACACATTGTTTTGTCAAAATTGTAACCTGAATCGATTAGGACGGCCGCAACAAGGCTCTCAAAGATGTCGCTGAGGACCTTGGGTGGATCGTGCGCCCAACTCTGCAGGACGATATCACGGCTGGACGTCGCTTGTAAGGTAGGTATATACTTCTCAACGGCAGTGGTAAGGCCCGGATGGTCAGCCAATAAGAACGTGTGTAGATTGAGGACGCAAACAGCGACAAAGGCTAGAGCAGGCCCGCAGACGGCTCGCGCACGCAACGAACTGAGCTGACCAGAGTTCGCGCGGGGAAACTTTTTGAATAGGTACGTCATAACGACGGCATCGACGACAGCTTGAACAATAACGTTAGCCAAGTCGTGACAAATCATGGAAAACCACACGTACCGTCCCCCAGGAACTCTAGCCTCTGATAAGATTTTCCTCCAGACCAGAAGGACGGATGTGTCAAGGCCTCCCGTAGTAATCCGAAATGTCGGAACTCGTAGCCAAGAGCATCTTGTAGCTCCGAATAAATGGCGGGGGCTGGTTCGACACGTGGTGGAGGGGGGTATCGCAGTCGCCATGGCAGAGCACTGCCAAAGTTCAACCCGAGTGTGCTGCCTACGTGCAAGGCCATTGAAATGCCACCAGTCAAGTAACCAGCGCCGATGATCGCTTCCATGCAGTCCTGAAGACTTCTTCGCGCAATGTTTCTCTTCACAGTCCTGTCACTACGTGCCCAGTCCTGGAGAGTTGGGCTATCTGTTGCAACCACGGTCGGCCATGTCTTAACGTTCGGGCCCTCTACGTTCAAGTAGCGTTCGAGCCCGATCACTTTCGCTCGGATCATGAGGGTACGGTTCGAGATGGATCGCTGGCGCAGATTGTCAAGCTGACCTTCATGGTAATGCGAGTACTTGTTGTACAAATGCACTGAAGTGCAAAGCTTCAGCACGGAGTCACCAAGCGTTTCGAGACGCTGGTTGTTAAACCCTGCAGCGGCGGCAGGCAGTGTCGTTGCTTCGATGAGACGATCATCGAGAATGGGAGGAAGACCAAGGCCTACACGGGCACAACGAGCACGCCAGACATCTTGGACGCGATGTAGAAGCCGTGGGAACAAAGCAAAGAGGGAGAACATCTCTTCGGCCATCGGGAAGACGGCGGTGGAGGCCAAGGGGAGCATGAACGGCCTCAAATCACCTCCGGAAGCCATATTGACGTCAACGGACGTATCTCGGGGTAAGAGCTCGTATACTCGGGAAGTTTGCCTGGCTATGGGGACCACCTCAAGGAGTGGCCCCTCGGTTGGTATCTCGGGAGGGCGACCTTTTCTTTTCCTAATTACCCATTTATAATAATCCAGGTATGTTGGAAAGCCGGCCTCTCGACTGTCAGATGGTGGCTCCGACATTGGGGTCAAATCCATCCGAATTTTGTGAAGTAGAAACGGACGTCCATACTGCATGCTATTCATGACTAGAACATGGCCGTACTCACGTTCATCCACGCCCGTCCAGTCGAGCTTGCCATATGGGTGCTTTAAAAGATCTTCCATTAGTTGGAAATCTGGTTGACAACCATTTGGGGTGAGGGGAATCAAGAAACATGACAACGGCGTCGGGCGCGGTCGAGCAGAGACGCGCCACCACAACCCAAGATCAGTGTAATCTTGCAGGAGTCTACGTTTATGATGGCCGTCTTCCGTGTCAAGAAGTACGAGTTCGGCTTCACCCAATGCCAGGGCGGTTCCATCCCAAACAAGGTCGGTGGGGGGAAGAGGAGTCCCAGTAACGACGCCAGCAGCAATACGTTTTCCATCCATGATAAGGGGATGTGACCACAGTTTCCGTCCCAGTGTCCATGGACTCAAAACGGCAACATCCATCATCTCGGGTACGTCTATGACACCGTCTGCGAGACTTGGGTCTTCGGCAATCTCGGGCTCTGCCTTGGCATGGACTGGAAGTAGGTTATCGTCGAATATCTTCAATGCGTGTAAGGCCTTGACAGCTTTAAATGCAACAGCTCGCTTCGCCTCTTTCATAGAGTGTTTGCGCGGGCCTTCGTACTCAAGTTGCTCGGGGGGTAATGGCAGCATCGACGGGAGGTGAACGGTGGAAATAAAGGTACCAGTGTAGCGCGGCCTCTGTGCCGGAGTGAAGGCATCGCGTGGAATGAGCGAGCAAAGATGTCCAAGAAGTCCGATCGCCGTGTTGTACGTCAAGATTGCACCTGTGCTTGGAACAACATAACGCTCTCGCTTGGCAAGCTCTGACGGGTAGACATAATCGCCACCATCGTCTTCATCATCAACCATTTGGTCAACGACAGGCCCTGAGAAGGGAGTGAGAGCTCCAGACTGATATAACTGCCTGATATGAGGTTCGTTCTCGGAGAGGTATCGATAGTTGTCATATTGTGAGGTGTCGTTTTGTTGAATCATGACCACAAACGTGGAAGTCGCGCGTCGCGCTCGGCCTCGGGATTGGACATAACCCACCATACCTTGCATGTGGTCGAAGCGAACTGTGATGTCGCAAGCCTGAGGTGATTTAATTACCTTTCTCCGGACACACGTATAATGAGGACTGACCGGAAAGTCCAAGCCTTCTTCAGCCACAGGCGTGGCGATGACTAGACGCATGATAAATGAAAGCTCGCCAACCGAAAATATTTCACTTACGCAAATTTATCTTTCCATCTCTGAAATCGTTGACAATCTTGCGTTGCTTGTCCGTGGGCATGCCGCCTCCAATGCCTTTCTCTTCACCTCCGTGGCCCACACACTCCGCACAAGTGATGATATCTTTAAGTATTGGGACGCGAGAAATGATGCTAGAAAGCACTCTTGCAATATGGCGGCGCTCCACAAATACGATGCCATGAAATTCGGGAGTGTAACTTTCCAACAGAATGTCAACGAGAGTCTGAACCTTCGGAGAGCACCAACTGAGGCGAAAGGCCCACGGGTCGGATGTATCTTGGGTATCAGTGCCATGCTCGAAGAATGGCTGGTATTCGGCCAAAATCTCGTTCAAGTCCTGCAACTCGGGGATTGTGCGAGAAAATGGGTTATGGGCCTCACCAATATCGTCTGAGTTTAGATACCGCTTCCGTAGGGACTCCATCTCATTGAGGTCTCGAGGGCGGGACAGTTCAGATATGCGCATCCGAAGGTCAGAGTAGAGGAAAAGCTCGGCAGCGAAAACCCCCAGATTTTCTAAAGTGAAAAGATAGCGGGTGTTCAATTGTTGCCAAGGTATTTCGATGGTTTCCGTGATTTCTGAGCAATCGAAGCGAGTCCAAATGTAGGGAATGGGATATTCCGAGTAGAGTTTCGGGGATGGTGGGAATTCTCGGATGATCTGCAACAAGGCGTTGAGACGGGTCGTCGCGCGTGGGGATACCAGCACACCATTCTACCTCGATAGGCTTTGAGGAATAGAGAGCAAATTCTTCCAAATTGTCCTGGACCGTGACGATTTGGGCATTCAGATTCTTTTCTAGGCCCGCCAGTGAAGTGTGCGGAGTGGACGTCCAGGTCGGGCAGGCCGTCATGCCAAAAACTTTCGGCCGATCGGGCTCAGGACAAGCTCGGTATATGGCCATGATAGAGGTGTAAGGATGATTCTTGCGTGCGTGGTGGCACTCATCGAATATAAGAAGTGAAACCTGATACCCCGGCTAAGGGAAACCCGACGAGGAAGAATGAACGAGGACAATACCTTGTTCATAGTCCAATGCGAGTGCGTGAGCACGTTCAAGAAAATTTGCCCTAAATTCGATGAGGAAAAAATGTGTTCACCACCTACATATACACTTACCTGTCATCACCAGCACGTCTGCTTGCGAAAAGAGGTTGCTCCATTTTGCACGGTCCGTGACGCCAGCCGAGACTTCACTATGGACCTGCGCCACACGTAACGCGGTGTGTTGAGCGATGAAGTTGCCCTGTTGTTCTACCAGAGGAACCTTTGGCACGAGGAACACAATGACCTCCTTCTGAGAAGCCTCCTGCATGGTGATCCATTTGATGAGTAGCACAGAGATGAGTGTCTTGCCACTGCCGGTGTCGAGCACGGCGATGACATTTCTTTGTTGTGCCTTTTGAAAAATCTCCTCTTGATATTGGCGGGGGATCAGCACATCGCCGGACTCTGGTTTGTATACAAGGGTCATGATAGGGATGCGGAGATGAGGAGTGGAGAGATGTGAGGCATGAAGTACACTGTACAATTCGCTTTGGCTCAAGTCTTGGTCTTTCAAAGCACCGCACCGCATCCACATCGCATCGCATCGCATCCGCACGCGGTGACTCACGTGGCTTCCGGGACCTATCCCGCCCGCCCGGTACACTACCACAGTAAGTTACTCACCATCCCCCACAACTAAGCATCCACAATCACAATGAGCCCAAACCAGGACACGGAATTGTGAGCATATATCTCGGCTAGATACGCCAAATGATGCAAATCAGGTTGTCGCTCTTCCCAGCGATGAAGCCCTGCGCAAGCATGGCATCCTTCCTCCACGCGAACCCACCCCGCCCTCTCCCTCTCCACCACCTTCGCCAACACTCGATGATGTCCTCGAGGGCCTTACACCTGCAGAACTTCGGGAGCTCGGAGAAGACGTGCAAGATGACGCGGTAGAACGACGGATCGCGCAGCATCGAGCGCAGCGCCTTATGGAAGAAAGACTGGAGGCTCAACGCAAGCGTTTCGGCACCGTCATCCCCATCGGAAGAGACGATTACACACGCGAGGTCACAGAGTCCAGCATGCAGGACGATCCCGGTGACGCAGAAGCGCGTGGGACGGGTGTGGTCTGCTTTTTGTACAAGGACGGGTAAGTGTCCCCTCCTCGCGCTGAATTCCCGTGTCCAACGCGTCTTGCGCTTTATGATAGCATTCCGCAAAGTGACCGTGCGCATGTACATGTTCGGACGTTAGCGTCTCGCCATCCGCGCACTAAATTCGTTTCCATCGTTGGCGACAAATGCATTCCTGACCTACCTGACTCTCGTGTGCCCATGTTCATCGTGTATCGGAAAGGCCAGATTGTCACTCAGAGCACGGCTTGGGGATTGGGTCGAGAACGAACGCTCGAAGGTGAGTCCTCCGTCGCTGCCGTTGCCCCGAGTTCGACCTTGACTGCGGAACAACTACAGAACTGGAGGCATTGCTAATCACATCAGGCGCCATCATTCCTCCAAAGAAACCACCGGCGGATTCGAGGGATGACCTGAACGATGAATCCGACGAAGAAGACACCTCCGAGAGGAGATCCAAATCCACTTGGGTCAATTACTCGACCAAGAATGTGCGCAACGCATCGAACGATTCTGACTCGGACTTTGATCTATGATGGGCTACTTAACATGTGGATGGCCCATCGTCGCTTCAAGTATGCTTGTATCAACACGAACTTTTTTCTGACCTTGGGAGAGGAGGCACTATTACTATCTTAGACATTATTCTTTCATGTAAGTTTAAGTGTCATTGGGATCACCTAGATCAGCAGAAACAAGAATGCGGACATTGTATTATCACTACCTAATCAGCGGCGTCAACAACTCCACCGTCTTCTATGCAACCGGCATCGCTGATAGCGGGATCAACCCCTGCTTCAACTTCCGCTTCCTTTGCAGTCTGCTTGCTACCCATAACAGTGGCATTGATTCTGTTTACGGGATTCATTAGTCTAGTGCGGAAGAAACACGATCGCCAAAAACACGTACGTTAACATCACTTGAACCTTGTTTTTCTCACCGTTTATGGGGTCCACAATGTCGATGGCGAGCCGTCGGTTACCTTTCCACCCATAACTTCCTGTCGCGAAGGTGCAAGGTTGTAGCACGACCGCGCCAAGGATGCCTGGGTCGACGGAAGCTGGAGACGCGCTGTTTTCGTTTTCGTCTCGAGCTGTCGGTGGTATATCTGTAACAGTGACATGCAGTGGGACAGCGTGCGCTTTGAATGCCGAAGCCGGGATGGCCTACGTGACACGAGTAGAGATGTGTGAGACCCCAAAAAACAGTCACAGCAACTGAAAGGAATGCGTACTTTGGGTCCTCTTTTCGTATCTTTCCCTGACCCTGGGCTTTCCCTACGCTTGGTACCATCCTCACGCGTCGCGACGTCCGCCTCATCTGCTGAACGTTTCGTACCTGAACGCAGTCTATGACAAACAAATAATGCGATGGCGTTAAGAACCGACGTACCGCTGGCCATGATGTTGGGGTTGTTTGCTGGAACACAGTTGCGAAGGCCTTTATATGAGTCTGGCAACGGAGGTCAAAGCGACAAGTTCAAGTTGTGGCTGTATCGTGGTCCGTGTGTGGTCAATAACAAGTGAATAGCAAGAGAAGCTCTTGGCCACAACTAGACCCATCAATGAAATACAATGCCTCCACGAATGGTCCATAAATGCGCTTTGATGTCTTCTTCAGACTGTCGGTGCTGATGTATAGAGGATTGGTTGTGTAGCGCCAATGCCGATGACGTGAGCAGCCTCAGCGTCAAACGATGTCAGTACGATGTCTGACAGGGTCAGTAGGTCTCGTTCTCACTCCGCTGACAGTGGTCCTCAATCCGGCACCGGTCACTTTCTCCCTCCTCCACCGCGTCGGGGAATAGTAGATGTTCCAAGGGTGGAGGACGTCGACCCCACTCGCAAAGCTGAATGCGGGCGCCAGCTTGCCGCACGCACGGCATGTATATGCCCAGCTCCGCGCCCGCCAGGCGGCGCCGAGTTCCAGCGTCTCTTTTGGGATGCCCTGAGCAAGTCGATCGTCAACAGGGTCGACATCGGCAACATCAACTATGTCGTCCCCGAGCTCTTCTCCGAGAACGTCATCAGAGGTCATGGGTATTCCGCCCGTAGCATCATGAAGGCACACGTGGCTAGTGTGCCTTTTACACCCGTCTTTGCGACCCTTGTTTCGATTATCAACATAAAACTGCTCATGATTGGCGAAGTGTTACTTCACCGGTTGATCAGTCAGTTCAGAAGGCATTTAAGAGGAATGTCAGTGTACGTCAGAGAATTCTACTTTCACTCCGTAAAACTTACGCCACCTTCCATTCCAGTTGTCATTCTACGACTACATCCATCACACACTTCGTCGATCAAGGCGTTGCCCACGCGTTGATTGCTCCTCAAATCCTTGTTCTTTTCCTGCAGTGGCTTACCAACAATTGTATCGAAATCGTCATTGGTTTCATGCGCAAGGTCGGAGCTTTCCTCCAGGAGAACTCACCAAAGACCAACGCAACAGTCTTTAAATGCTTCCGTGCCGTATCAAATGAGGGCAATATCAGTCATTGCATCCAGTACATGATCGGTCTATTCATGCAAGTGCGCAAGGACAAGGACAAGGACAATCCAATGTTACCAGAGGGACTCGTCCTTGTAGAAGAAGAGGGACAAATCACGCATGATCTAGCTGGAGGAGGATTTGAAAGTTGAAGAAGGTCTGACCCAAATTACCTTGAAAACGAGGAAAAGTACAAGGCTATCAAGACCGATATCTTGGGAGGAGGCTCGTCCGACGATGAGTCAGGATCTGAGCAGTGTGATAACGAGGGTGACGACGAAGGTATGTTTAGAAGACTCATACCTTACCTCCTTCCCTATTGACGTATCTTTTAGCCGTTCCCGAAAAGGAGGGTATTGAAGACTGTACCGAAACGAACCTGGTCAATCTGCGCCGGGTGATTTGTCTGACTATCAGGAATGCCCTTAACAACGAGGAAGCTGTCCAAAGTTGCCGAAAGTTCAGTTAAAGCAGGGCGAAGAGGTATGGTTATTTGCTTGTGTTGAACGCAGCTTACAGGGCATTCTAGACAACATGGTTATCGAGTGTTCCCGAGCGTTCTTATTCGACTTTTTATTCCCTCGTCAGCGAACGTTTCTGCCAGCAGCGTATGGAACGAGTCCTTTGAGAAAGCTTTTTGAGACATTACGACACAACTCATCGTTACGAAACGAATTGTCTGCCTCCTTGTGAATGGTACCATCTCTTGAATTGCTCTTCAGGTGATCTAGATGAACGAGGATAATACCACAAGTTCAAGCCGGATCTTGTCAAGATCATGACAGGAAGTCACGGAGAGCATGGGTCTACCTACTCACAAGGAGCGTGTTGCGGACCACGAGATCAAGGTACTGTGTACTGGCATGTCCCCCGTTGGATAACCCACAAAACACGCGCTTCTGTATCAATTACTTTACGAGTATCGGATTTGGTGACCTTACCGAAGAGTTGCGCGAGCATCTCAAGGTGGGCCGAGCATTCAACGGTTTGTTCTATGCCGGTGCTGATGTGTTGTTCCCTAGAACGCCCCTTGCCTCATTCTGGAACAACGCCGTGCAATGTTAAAGACCGAGCCCTCGTCTTCCGACAGTTCATCGGACACGGACTCACCCTCTGAAATTTCTTCGTCCGATTCCGATCGCGAATCGGATTCGTCAGATGACTCTCGCGTCCGCCGCTCCTACCGTCGTTCGTCGACCTCGTCCCGGCAATACAGGCGGGGTCTCCCTCCCCCCCCTGGCCACGGACAAGATGGCAGTCGGACATCATCTCCACCGCGTCACCGTCGGGACCTGCCACGCGGTAGACGCGATGATAGCCGGTCCCCATCGCCACCTCGCTCTCGCAGAGACGACGATGGACGCGAGGACGATCGAAGTGGTTACGGCCGTAATCGTCGCGATTCACTCCCCGCAGGGCGGTATCATCGACGGAGCGACTCAGTCTCGAGGGCGCCACCTCGTGAGCATTATGAACGTGGACGTGAGCGCTCTCCGCCACACCGAGAGAGCGCACGGGACAGATACAAGGATCACCAGCGTTGATGAAGATGCCTATTCATTGGGAGTATCTACTTTACATGCCCGCGTCGTGTTTTTCTGTCTGAGGGTCGATCACCGTATTCTTGAAAATCCAGCCCTACCTTTGAATGTTCCTACATTGTGTCATATAAGATACTTTCCGTAGGATGATTTTACCAAGTATCTTAATTTGGCCACTTTCTAAGACTCCCAAGGTATTATCTTCGTTCCTCACAATCCGACAAGTCGCTGCCAGTAGGTCATTGAATGGCTTGTATTATCACGTGGAGCTGTATCCTAGAACATGTACCCAATGACAACGGGGGTCTACGACTTCGGGTCTACTGTATTTTAAGTGTGTCACACATTTTGCTGACTTTGCAAATGCTCCAACAACAACTGTGTGATCTTCTCGTGACCTCGCTCCGACGCAACGTGGAAGGGGGTCCTACCCTTTTTATCTCCGAGGTGCACATTCGCACCATGCTCTAATAGTAGTTGTGCACCTTTGACGGAGCCATAGAGAGACGCCAGGTGCAACGGAGTCGCGTGGTCATCATCTAGTGCGTCAACGTCCGCGCCATGCTCCAGTAAGCATCGCATGGTATCCAAAAACATATCCAGGATATCGGGGGCGTCATACAACTTGTCCAAGGTTAGGTGTAGTGGTGTCCGACCCTCCTCATTCTGTGCATGGATATTTGCACCGTGGTCGAGCATCAACTGTGCTCCCTTGACAGACCCGTAGTATGAAGCGTCATGCAGCAGGGTCGAGTGGCTATTCGTTGTATCTGGGTCCGCACCATGCTCTAGCAAAACTTTCATCACATCAAGACGTCCGTCTTGAGTGCTTTCAGGCACCCGGAACCAGTCCTCCATGGCTCGGTGTAGTGGTGTGTTGCCAGAACTGTCCCGCACATTTATGTCTACATCGCGTTCAACCAACGTGCGAGTAACATCGAGGAACCCATGATACGCTGCCAGGTGCAGCGGAGTCTGGTCCTCACAGTCCCGAACATCCACGTCTACGCAGTACTCAAGAAGCAACTGTGCGACATCGGCGTGTGCCCCACTCAATGCTGCGTGCAACGGAGTCCCGTAATAACCTCTGACGTTCACGTCCTCAGGACGGGTTGAAATGAGGTAATCCACCAAGCCGCGGTATCCACGTTCCGCAATGTAATATAGGGGAATCACATCTGGTGGTCGTCGGCGCGGGTTGCTCCAACGGCCTCGGCAAATCCAGAACCATACAGCAAAGTGTGATTTGTTTGCGTCGAGGAGATCACCAACCCCATCCCATATATGTGACAAAACCCTCTCAAACTCCGCATGGTTACCGAAATGTTCGGCTGCATATGGTGCTAGAGGAAAGTCCTTGAGAGTGGCCCTATCGATGTGGGGGTCTAATCGGAGTAGGACACTGAGACAAGCCTGTGCCATGATCGTGTGTGCCGGCTCAAGGGGAATATGATGATAACGGGAGGCGTCCATCTTTGACGTGGCAAGGCGATCGGAAGTCAGGAATTCTTTGACCGAGAAATGCGAAAACTGGACCACACTAGAATCCTTGTCCTCGTCCTTGATGACGGCGATCAGACTAGAACAGGCGGAAAGCACGGCCTGTTCTTGGTCCTCCCACCGTAAAGTTTCGTTCAGCTTCGGAATCCCTTCCGATGTGTCGAAGTCAACGGTAAGGATCTCAGCTAGCTCCTCCACACGAAGTGGGCGAACAGCAACAGTAAGGCACTGCAGGAGACGATGAGCATGTACTTGGTTTGACTTGGGAATTTCCTGCAGTATCCGCTCATATGTCGCATCCAACGTTTCGGGCAATTCCGCCAGAATTCGGCGCACGCTGGGCGGGAGACAGTGACGCAGTGTTTCCAGTTGGCAGAATACCCAGCGAAACCTGTGTGAAAGTATCAGAAACTGGGACTGAACATATATAAACGCATCCTCACATGCCATCGGCCCTCTCTGAGAGCACATCAATAACCACATTCTTGTCCTCCTCTCGCCATCTCCGCATGTTCTTGTCCGAGTGGACCACAGAGTTCACATAGTCGACGATGTCTTTCTTTTGTCCGCTCTGGTCATGAAGAGATATCCGATTCAATGTCAACGGTTCAAGGGAGGTCCGAATGTCAATCTCTGGACGACTTGTTATGCACAGGTGCAAGTTTGGAATGTTCAAGCTGACGAGTTTCTCGACAAGTGCCAGGACGTTGTCGCGAGAGGAAGGCATTCCAGTTGTGTTGGGGCACTCATCGAGTGCGTCGAGGATAAGGTAGATCGGGGATTGTGCTGAGGACCTGATCATGTCTTGGAGGCATTGTGTAAGTGCGCGGTCACTCGGTTGCGGCGAGCCAGAGTGGTGGGTGGAATAACAGGCAGAGAGAATGTCGCAGAAAGAAGAAGATTGATGGATGAGCTGGACAATGAGAGAAGAAAGTAATGCGTGGACATCCTGCTTTCTGGTGTCCTTGAAATCAAAGAAAAAGTAGGCGACGTAAACTGAACCCGTGTCAACGAATCGTTCAATATCCTGGATGATCGATGAGCTAGCGGATGGATGTTCAATATAGGGCCCCTGTCAAGCGAAATGTGGGAAGTGACGAACCTGAGCACACTCTTCCCAGAACCGGCTATAGAATCAAAGATCCGTCAGCCAGAGCGAAGGAGTAAAGGGAAAGAAATGTACGTTTTCCGTATATCCACAGTAACGAACTAGACCCCTTCCACTCCTTGAAGGCGTTGCTTTCTATAAACCACAGGGCTGTGCCTTCATGGCGAGCATCACTTGCAGTGTTATAATTTACAGATGGATCTGGGGGAGAGATCCATTTTTTGAGGTCCTTTCGCAGCTGATCCCCTGCGAGAGGAAGTGAGCCTTCATGGCCGACGGGCTGAGGTTATTGAATTACGAACGCTTCTGATCGTCCATATGATCCACGACTTGCTGTACCTTGTAACCGACCTCATGGGTCGCTTTCAGACCTTGCGCAGCTGCCATCCGAGCTTCCTCTTGAGTCAGCCGATCGAGTCGAGTCAGCACGTCCTCGATATCAGTCCTCCCCACCACCTTCTTTAAATATTTCTCTGGACAACAATCAGTCGACAATCACGATTCATACAAGCGATCAGCTTACTCGCTCGGCTCTGATTAATCTCCCTTGTCGCGATGGCTAGGATTGAGAGCACTTCAATCATGATCTTCACGATCATGTCAGTCATCCCTGGCGTCGGTGGAACTTGGACATAGGCCTCAAGGCGTCGAAAGAAATTCTCGATGCGCTCAAATACGTTGGTGAGTGCATCCTGGCTGGCAGAAACGCCTTTGGCTGCCTTAGAGAATGCGGTGTCAGAGTGGTCGAAGAAATGGAATCAAGATACTCACTGAGAGAAGAACGCCTATCCCAGTGAAGATCACTCCAGCGGGTGGATACACCTGTACAACGGCGACTATCAGACCTTGATCTGTGCCACCCCGAACGCTCTCATTACTGACCAGACCAATACCCGCACCGATAGTTTCGGAGAACGAGTAGAGCACATTGACGGTCGAATTTAGCCAGTTGGTCAACTTGTCATTGGTGCCACTAGTACTGTGAGATTGGTCGAACGTGGGGATTTGCTCTCGTAGGACTGTAAGGACGGCATTGGGAGAGTTGCAGGCCTGGAGTTTGGGAAGTAGTGGGTGGGATCGTAGCTCTTTATTGGTCTTCTTCTTGTAGACTTCTAGAGCGTTGTCAAAGATAACTTGATAGTTTAGGGTCGCGGAGGATGTCTGGTCCATGGCGTTCGTAGTGGGAGGATAATGGTAATGGTAGGGAAAGATTCGAGAAGGGGATTGAGTGAGGACTCCTTGCACCAAACGAACAGTTCAAGTTACAGGTGGACTGTTCTGTGCGCCGTTTACACTGCTTCTACACGATATGGATTTGTTGGGTTTATTCTGATGGAGAAGAAAAAGGAAGGAATGGAATCCGCTGTATGCGATGGCAGGGTCCGTCAATCTGACTTCCTCGGGCTCCAGCGGCGTGTAGACGCCATCCGCACGGCTCCGCGCCCCCTGCCTGGTCACCGCGTCGCCGAGTACTGGCGTCTCTTTTGGGATGCCCTGTGACTCTGCTTACTCTTTAAGAACATTCTGAGGTCCCCGGTCCCCGAGATCAAGGCACTGTACTGGCACGTTCCCGATGGATAACCCAAAAGGCACGTGCTTCTCTATCAACTGCTTTACGAGTATCGGACTCGGTGTCCTTACAGAAGAGATGCGCGGGAATTCAAAGGTTTGTTCTATGTCAGAGCTGATGTGCTGTTCCCTAGAACACCCCTCACCTCATTCTGGAACAATGCTGCGCAATATTAGAGGCCGAGTCCTCGTCTTCCGACAGTTCATCGGACACGGACACCTCTGAAATTTGTTCGTCCGATTCCTATAGTGAATCCGATTCGTCAGATGACTCTCGCGACCGCCGCTCATATCGTCGTTTCGTCGTCCCGCGCCATGAATACAGGCGTAATCCCCCCCACCGCAGACGAGATGACAACCAGACGCCATCTCCACTGCCCCGTCACCATCGGGACTCGCCATGCCGCAAGCGCAATGCTAGCCGGTCTGCATCGCCACCTCGCTCTCGCATAGACGACGGTCGAAGTGGTTACGGCCTTAATCGTCGCGTATCACCCCCAGCTGGGCGGTATCGTCGGCGCAGCGACTCGGTCCTGAGGACCCCACTTCGTGAGCGTTCTCCGCCACGCCGAGAGATCGCACGGGACCGGCATCGTTCTCGTGATTACGACCGCAGAAGAAATGATTCACGGGACCGATACAGTGATCGCCGGCGTTGATGGGGATGTCTATTCATCGGGAGTATCTACTTTCTGTGTCCTTCTGTCTTAAATGTCTATCACAGTATTCTTGAAAATCCTCCCACCCTCGAGCGTTCCTCCATTGTGGAATATAAGATACGTTTTACAGGACCATTTTACGAAGAATCTTGATTTGGCCACTTTCTAAGAGTCTCGAGGCGTTATCTTTGTTCCGCAGTCCGGCAAGTCGTTGTTGGCTCGCCTATCCTGGAACAGAACATGGACCAAATGACAGCGGGGTTTACGACTTCGAGGCTACTGTTTTCAAGTATAACATATCAAAACACGACATAAAATAAGATGGGACGTCCCAAGTAGTCTAGAGAACATAGTAACCTGAAATTGTGTCACATATTTTGCTGACTCTGCGGTTTAGATCGTGGCTGCGATGACGGTGCAAACACTGGCAGGGGAGAGAGGAAAGGAGAGAAAGTGGGGGAGAGCAAGAGGGAACGAACGCGCACACGAACGGCCCTGAACGAAAGACGGAAACTTCGGATTCTTGGATTCGATCGATAGGTATTTTTCCTCTACAGTGAGGGCGTGAGTTTATATACATGATGGTGCCTACGGGTGTTTTAGTTGAGGCTGTAAATACTGAATAGAGGCAGTGAGGAGCATAGCAAAGGAAAGGAACTACGGAACAAGGCTGTGAGACGAGAAGAATGAACGGAAGAACTGCGGCGTTGACAAAGCGCTCCGTCGTGGCCGTTCACGTTCACGCGTGGTTGTAAGGCTTGCCTTACACTGCAAATACTCCGACAATAACTGCATGACCTTCGTTGCCCCTCCCTCAGACGCAACTTGGAAGGGGATCTTCCCCTTTTTATCCTCGAGGTGCACATTCGCGCCGTGCTCCAACAGTAGCTGTGCACCTTTGACGCGGTCAAAGTACGACGCCAGATGCAGCGGAGTCGCATGGTCATCATCCAGTGCATCAACGTCCGCGCCATGTGCCAGTAAGCATCGCATGGTATCGACAAATATATCCATGGTATCGTAGGCGTCATCCAAGCTAGCCAAGACTCGGTGTAGTGGTGTCCGACCTTTCCAGCTCCGTGCATGGATATTTGCACCGTGCTCGAGCATCATCTGTGTCCCCTTGACGGATCCGTAACATGAAGCCTGATGCAGCGGGGTCGAGTGGTGGTCATTCTTTGCATCTGGATCCGCGCCATGGACAAGTAGAAATTCCACCACATCAAGACTTCTGCGTTGAACGCTTTCAGGCTCCTCGAAGTCCTCCATGGCTCGGTGGAGTGGTGTGTTGCCAGAACTGTCCCGCGCATTTATGTCCGCATTGCGCTCAACCAGCGTGCGGACAACATCGAGGAACCCATTATACGCTGCCAGGTGCAGCGGAGTCACGTCTTCATAGTCCCGAACATCCACGTCTACGCAGTACCCAAGAAACGACCGTGCGATATCGTCATGTGCCCCACCCAACGCTGCGTGCAGCGGAGTCCCGTAATAACCTCCCACGTTCACGTCATCTGGACGCTTTGAAACGAGGTAGGCCACCAAGCCGCGGTATCCACGTGCCGCAACGTAGTACAGGGGAATTATGTCCAGCCATTGCCGGTTTCGGGTGCGAATTTGGCTTGGGGGGCTCATGTAGACCCATGTAGCAAAGTGGGATCTGTCTGCGTCGAGGAGAAGATCGACCCCATCCCGTATGCGCGGGAAAACGCTCCGGAACTCCGCATGATCGCCGAAATGTTCAGCAGCATACTCGGCTAGAGAAAAGTTCTTGATGCTGGCTTCATCGATGTGGGAGTCGATTCGGAGTAGGGCACTGAGACAAGCTTGAGCCATGGTTGTGTGTGCGGGCTCGAGGAGGATATGGTAACGGGAGACGTCCCTTGTCGGCGTGGCAAGGCGATCGGAAGTCAGGAATTCTTTGACCGAGAAATGGGAAAATTGGACCAAATGGGAATCAATAGTAATCAAACTGGAGCACGCTGAAAGCACGGCCTCTTCTTGATCCTCCCACCGCATCGCTTCGTTTGACTTCGGAATCCCTTCCGATGTGTCAAAATCAATGGCAAGGATCTCAGCTAGCTCCTCTACACGGAGTGGGCGAACAGCGGCAGTAAGGCACTGCAGGAGACGATGAGCATGGTCTCGACTTGACTTGGGGATTTCCTGCAGTATCCGCTCATATGTCGCATCCAACGTCTCCGGCAATCTCGCCAGAATCCGCCGCATGCTGGATGGCAAACAGCGACGCAGTGTTTCCAGTTGGCAGAATACCCAACGAAACCTGTATGAAACCATTAGAAACTGGGACTCAACATATATGAAAGCGTCCTCACATGCCATCGGCCCTGTCAGAGAGCACATCAATAACCACATTCTTGTCCTCCTCTCGCCATCTCCGCATGTACTCGTCCGAGTAGACCACAGAATTCACGTAGTCAACGATATCTTTCTTTTGTCCGCTCTGGTCATGAAGAGCTATCCGATTCAATGTCAACGGTTCGAGGGAAGTCCGAATGTCAATCTCCGGACGACTTGTTACGCACAGGTGCAAGTTTGGAAGGTTTGAGTTGACGAGCTTCTCGACAAGTTCCAGGACTTGGTCGCGAGAGGACAGTATTCCGTTACTGTCAGGGCACTCATCGAGTGCGTCGAGGATGAGGTAGATTGGGGTTTGTTCTGAAGACCTGATCATGTCTTGGAGGCATTGTGTAAGTGCGCGGTCACTCGGTTGCCGCGAGCCAGATAGGTGGGTTGAATAACAGGCAGAGAGAATGTCGCAGAAAGAATCAGATTGACGGCCGAGCTGGGTGAGGAGAGAAGAAAGCAATACGTGGGCATCCCGCTTTCCGGTGTCCCTGAAATCAAAGAAGAAGAAAGCGACGTGGGCTGAACCCGTGTCAACGCCACAGCGAAGATCCTGGATGATCGATGAACTGGAGGAAGGTCAACAATCCCGGCCAAATGATTTTGATGTGTGGCGAACCTGAGGACACTCTTCCCCGAACCGGCTAAAGAAAAAATGGTCCATTAGCCAGAGCAAAGACAAGGGGAGAGGGAATGTACGTTTTCCGTAAATCCACAACAATGAATTAGACACCTTCCAATTCTTGAAGGCGCCACATCCCATAAACCATAGGTTGGTGCCTTCGTGGCGAGCATTGCATGCAAGGTAATAATTTACAGATGGATCCGGGGGAGAGAGCCAGTTTGTGAGGTCATTTCGTAACTGATTCCCTGTGAGAACAATTAAAGCTTTTATGGCCAGTCAGATGAGGTTATTGAATGACGAACGCTTCTGATCGCCTATGTCATCTGCGACTTGCAGTACCTTGTCGTCAACACCTTGTACCTTGTCGTCGACACTCTTCACCCCGTCATGGACCGCATGAGTGGCCTTTAGCACTTGGACAACTGACATCCGGACTTCCTCTTGAGTCAGCTGATCGAGTCGAGCCAGCGCATCCTCGACATCAGTCCTCCCCGCCACCTTCATCAAATATTTCTCTGAACAACAATCAGTCGACAGTGACGAGCCATACAAGCGATCAGCTTACTTGCTCGACTCTGACGAATCTCCCTTGTCGCGCTGGCTAGGATTGAGAGCACTTCAATCATGATCTTAACGATCATGTCCATCATCCCTGGCGTCGGTGGAACGTGGACAAAGGTCTCAAGGCGTCGAAAGAAGTTCTCGATGCCCTCAAATACGCTGGTGAGCGCATCGTGGCTGGCAGAAATGTCCTTGGCCGCCTTAGAGAGCGGGTTATCAGTGGTCGGAGCAGTGGAATCAAGAAGATTCTCACTGAAAGAAGGACGCCTATCCCTGTGAAGATCACTCCCGCGGGTGGATATACCTGTATCACAACGAATATCAGATCTTGAACTGGAAAACCTCGAACGCCCTTTTGCTGACCAGACTGATACCCGCGCCGATAGCTTCGGAGAACTTGTAGAGTACATGGACAGTCGGATTCAGCCATTTTGTCAGCCTGTCATCATCACGACTAGTACTGCGAGATGGGTCGATCACGGGAATTTGGTCTCGTAGGAGCGTAAGGACAGCATCGGGAGAATTGCAGGTTTGGAGTTTGGGAAGTAATGGGTGGGAAAGGAGATCTTTCTTTGTCTTCTTCTTGTACGCTTCTAGGGCATTGTCGAAGATAGC